>Ga0209488_10000769_pt1 | contig 27242 bp, 22 predicted proteins | sample Rivendell_Oct201_8_FD_188349 | JGI IMG/M metagenome (GOLD analysis project Ga0209488, IMG submission 188349) | Vadose zone soil microbial communities from the Eel River Critical Zone Observatory, Northern California, USA -... | ecosystem: Environmental > Terrestrial > Soil > Vadose zone >...
GTCGTCGGAAACGTGCCCTTGAGTTTCATGTCGTAGGGGATGCAGGCGTCGATGAGGATGCGGTTGTTGAAATTGCCGGGCAGGAACAGCGGGTCGCGCTTGGAGGCCCAGGCCTTCTGGATGATGTCGATGTCGACGTTGGGGTCGAAGCGCGTGCACATCGCCCAGAGAACCTGGTCGAGGCTGCCGGCGTCGATATCCTCATCCACCACGACTGTCCATTTGCCCGCATAAGCGCCGCCCTGGCAGGCGGCTGCCACATGCAGCGCCTGGCGGGCATGACCCGGATAGCGCTGCTGAATTTGAATGACCGTAAAGCGCGTGGCGGGACCGGCCTCGTGGTTCCATACGCCAAGCACTTCCGGTATCCCGCAGGCATCGAGGGCGTTCCAGATGAGCGCCGCGCCGGCGATACCCTTGAGCAGACCCGTTTCGTCGACCGGTTTGTGCTGCGGCGCGCAACACAGGATCGGATCGTTGCGGTAGAGGATCGACTTGATGTTCACGTAAGGCCGCGGCTGTGTGTCGTCGGAATAATAGCCCATCCACTCGCCGAACGGTCCTTCGGAGCGCACCTGGCCCGGCACGGTCTCGCCTTCGAGCACGATCTCGGCATCGGCGGGTATCGGCAATCCCGAGTACGGGCCGCGGATGACGTCGATCGGCTCGCCGCGCAATCCGCCGGCGATGTCGTATTCGCAGACGGCAGGAAGCGGACTTGAGGACAGCATGAACAGCAGCGGGTCCTGGCCGCACACGATAGCGATCTTCATCGGTTTGCCGCGTTCGAAATTCTTGTCGCGGTGGATGCGCCCGTGCTTGCCTTCGGTGATCTGGCAGCCGACGGTATTGCGGTCATAGACCTGCGACCGATAGGCCCCGAGATTGTACCAGCCGTCGTCGGGATCCTGAGTGATGACGCAGCAGGCGGTGCCGATGTAGCGCGACGTGTCCTTCTCGTGGTGCTTGGGCACGGGAAATTTCAAGACGTCGACCGCGTCGCCTTCCAGCACATTCTGCAGGACGGGCCCGTCCTTGACGTAGCGCGGCGGCAGTGTCTTGAGGTTCTGCATGCGGTGGTGATAGCGCTGCACGATATCGACATTGCGCTCCCGCTTGAGCGGCAGGCCGAGCGTGAGCGCCACCCGCTTGATCGAGGAGAAGTGGCCATAGAGCGTGCGGAACCCTTTGGCGAAGCCGGGTATTTCGTCGAACAGGATCGCGGGCGCCGTGCCCCCGCTTTGCTCCGTGAGCATCTGGGTGATGCTGCCCATTTCCGTGTCCCAGTGGGCGCCATTGACGCAAAGCAGTTCGCCCATCTTCTGGACTTCATCGAGCCAGTTACGCAGCCCGCGATAGCTCACGGTGTCGGATTTTTGGGTGTCATGGGCAATGTCGGTGAGGGACATGGATTCTCCGTAGGATGCAGAATACAAAATTCGCGACGGCAACTGTTGGCGTGATCCAACGACATTGCGACGGGCTCGGTCTGCTCCCTCTACCCTCCGGGGAGAGGGTTGGGGTGAGGGGGTTCCCGACTTATCGAGAGATCGTATCCCGACAGCACTAGGCTATGGATATAACCATGCTTAACCTAACGCCTCCGGGGTCGTTCCTCCTCACCCCAACCCTCTCGGGGGCTTTGCCGCCCCCAAAGGGGAGAGGGAGCATACCGAATGTGCCGCAAGACTCTTGGCTCACACACAATCGTAACTCACCTTATTCGTTTGTATCCAGTTGTAAATACGCGATTTTTACGAGTGTGGGCGCGTAGCCCGGAGGGAATTCGAGTGGCCATCCAATTGTCCCTTTACATTTCGCCATATACAATAGAATATAGCGATTACCAACCAGCTATCGCCTCGCAGTTGTGGCTTTAATCGATGTCTTCTTCAGCGGCTTCTCGGGGCGGCGCGTGCGGTTACGCAGGGCCGATTCGAGATCGTGCAACTGCGGCTTGACGGCCGCCATGGCCTGCTTCTCGATCGTCCGATAGTTGTCGATCAGGTTTTGCCCAAACAATGTCAGCGCCGCCCCGCCACCTTGCGCCCCACCGGGCTGGGTCGTCACGACGGGGATGCGAAAGCAGCGGTTCATATCATCGACCAGGAGCCACGCACGGCGGTAGGACATGTCGAGATGGCGGCCGGCCTGCGAAATCGAGCCGGTTTCCCCGATCGCTTCCAGGAGCCTGATTTTTCCGGGTCCAAGCGCACGGTCCGACCCAAAATCCACGCGCACTGTCAGCCGAATCGCGTCCATTGGCTACCTCCCTTAGATTGCGATATGTTCAAGTGGATATAGCGTAGCGAAGGAGACGGCAATGAACTCAACGCGGAGATCCTGGCTTGGTGCGTGGCTTGGCGCTTTCGTGGCGTTGGGGTTAGCCGCCAACCCGGCAGCCGCGCAGAGCAGGGACGTTCTGGTTTTCGCGGCAGCCAGCCTGAAGAATGCGCTCGATGAAATTGCAACGCAGTGGCAGCGGGAGACCGGCAAGAAGGTCGTCATCTCCTATGCGGCCAGCAACATGCTGATCAGGCAGATCGAGCAAGGCGCGCCAGCCGACATATTCATTTCGGCTGATTTGGACTGGATGGATTACGGTCAGCAGAAGAACCTGATCAAGCCGGACACCCGGTCGAACCTTCTGGGTAACAGGCTGGTGCTGATCGCGCCGAAGGATTCCAATGCAGCGGTGTCGCTGGTCGGAGGTGTCGATCTTGCGGCGCTGCTGAAAGGCGGCCGTCTCGCAATGGGCAACGTCGACACGGTTCCGGCGGGCAAATACGGCAAGGTCGCGCTCGAAAGTCTCCGTGCCTGGGACGGCGTCAAGGATAAGATAGCGCCGGCCGAAAACGTACGGTCCGCACTTCTCTTCGTGTCGCGCGGCGAGGCGCCATTCGGCATCGTCTACCAGACGGATGCCGTTTCCGATCCGGCCGTGAAAATTGTCGGCACGTTTCCCGAAGACTCACATCCTCCGATCATCTATCCGGTTGCTGTCACGAAAACGTCCACCAAACTTGACGCGTCCGTGTTCCTTGAATTTGTCCGGTCACCGGCGGCGCGTGCCGCGTTCGAACGGCAGGGATTTACGATCCTCGCTCCAGGAGGAGGGCAGCGCTTCTGACGCGTAGCGAAATCTAGATCTGAATCAGGTGGCCTTGTTTGGAGTCCCGCCTTTACGGCGGCTTCGCCGCGGGCGGCTCTTTCTTTCTTGCTCGCGATTCAAGGCCGCCTAAAGGCGGGACTCCAAACGACGGGAGTCCACGGACCCGTAGCACTTGTTGGCCGAAGTGTCCCAAGGACATTCAATCATCCACCTGATGCATACCAAGCTTCCCGATTTTTGCTCGCGTGTCATCATTGCGCAGGGCAGCAAGGAAGGCTTGCACCGCCGGGCGCTGCCGGCGGCTTTCAACCAAGAGAAAATCGTAGTCTTCAGGGCCGATCGGCAGGAAGCCGAGCCCGTAAAGTTGCGCGATTGATTCAATCGCGATGCCCCAGTCTGCGCGGCCCTGCGCGACTGCGGCGGCGACTGCATTGTGCGAGCGCGGCTGGTTGCTGTAACCTGCGGGCCGCACGCCCCCGAGGAGTTGATCGATCAGCACGCGTGTACCGGCACCGGCGTTTCGATTGATCATGAGGCAGTTCTCGTCGGAGAGTGCGCCTTTGATCGCCTCGACGGCGCTGCGGCCGGCAAAACGTGCATCGCCGGGCCGATGGACGAAACCCTGCATACGCTGCCACCCCTTGACGAGCGCAAGTCCCGGACGCACGAGGTGCGCGTTGTAAACCCCCGTGGCCGGATCGACGAGATGCACGGGTGCGAGATCGCATTCGGCACGCTCGGCCGCGGTGACGCCCCCGAGGCTGCCGACCGCGATGGTACGCGCCGAAAATCCCGTCTCGGCGAGCGTCCCCACGACGACGTCGAGGGCAATGCAATGGCTGCCCATAATCACAAGATCGGGCAATGCGGCGGCATTGCCGATCAGGGTGACGCGGGCGTATGTACCGGCGTCGAGTGACGAGACAAGTTCGTCGATTTCGAGAAACCCGTCAGCTTGCGAAAAGCTCGTGACCGAACCGGACCCTTTCGGGGTCGGGAATGCGACCGGCCCATGCTCGCCGTCGGCCAGCGCGACCAGGATGAATTCGCGACGCCCGAGTTCGGAGATAATTCGCACAGGCGTTTCGGCCTCGATGGTGCGCGCGCCTTCGGGCGGCAGTCCGGCAAGTGACCTTATCAACGGCGCGATGAAGGCATGAAAGATGAAAATCGCAGATGTCGGGAAGCCCGGCAGCACCGCAAGCGGTGTGCGGTCGACAACCGCAAGGCACAGCGGCTTGCCAGGCTTGAGGGCCACGCCATGCACGATAATGCCCGGGGAGCCTAGGCGCGATACAACACGGTGGCAGAGGTCGCCGGCGCCTTTCGAGGTGCCACCGCTAAGCAAGACGATATCACAGCTCGCGAGGGCGGAGCGCACTGTGACTTCAAGCGTGGCTTCATCGTCCGGGATGGCGCCGAAGGCAACCGCCTCGCCGCCGGCCTCCGTCACTGCCGCGGCGATGATCGGACCGTTGCTGTCATAGACGGAAGCGGGCTTGAGAGGCGCCCCAGGTGGCGTCAACTCGTCGCCCGTTGAAATGACCGCGACCCTCGGCCTGCGCACCACGTCAAGGTGGGCAATTCCGCAGGCAGCCAGCATGCCGATTTCGCGCGAGCCGATGCGGGCGCTGCGGCGGAGCACCACCTCGCCCCTGGCGATGTCGGAGCCCGCATAGGCGATGAACTGTCCAGGCGCGATCGAACGGCGGACGTCGATCTCGGGCGCGGCTGCGTGTTCGACCAGGTCGGTGTGCTCGATCATGACCACGGCATCCGCACCACGCGGGAGCACGCCGCCGGTAGCAATTGTGCTGGCCGTGCCGGAGGCAACGGTCAGCGTCGGTGCGTGACCGCAAACGATGACCTCGTCATTGAGCCGCAGACGCCGCGGCCCCATGTCGGTCGCGCCGGCCATGTCGCTTGCGCGCACGGCGAAGCCATCGACGCTCGCGCGGTCGAAGGGGGGAACGTCAATCGGCGCGGTCACGTCATGGGCGAGCACCCGTCCGAGCGCCGCCACCAAAGTGACGGTCTCGGCACCAAGCGGCAAATGTGAGGTAAGGCGGGCAAAACGCGCGCGCGCCTCTTCGGCCGACACCACTTGAAGAAACTGTTCCTGGCGCGCCGCGCGTCGGACGGCAGCCAGCAGGTCGGCGGTCTGTTCCAGTGTCCGTTGGGCAAGGTCGGTCATGGCCAGGCTCTTACCACGACCTTACCAAAGGCGGGGTAACCTTCACTGTCGGGAGGCACCAGGATCCAGCCATCAGCTGCTGCGACTGCGGCGAGCGGCCAATAGCCGGAAGCGAGCGGATCCGCCGCACCATCGTGGACACGCACTGGAATGACTTCCGTCATACCGAGGGAGGAGGCGACTTTCCGCGTTAGCGTAGCTGCGGATGTCGGTTGCTCCTCGCGCAAGCCTGAAAGGCGAGCGAGCAGTGGCCAGCCGATGACCAGCCAGACTGCCAGCGCGGCGTCGAAACGGCCGGGAATGAGCAGCACCGGCCGCGCGCCAACGCGCCCGAAGGCTGCGGTCTCTCCCGGGGAAACCGCGATACCGTGGATATCGACGCCGCCCAGCCGCGCCAGCGTGTGCACGCTTGTATCCGAGTGTCCGCTGCCGGTTCCGCCAAACGCGATGACGGCATCGGCAGTTGCATCGCTGAGCGCTGCGCTGAGGCTTTCAGCATGCGGCGCCGTCGCGCTCGTTTCCTCCACCAAGCCACCGGCCGCAGTGATGGCGCGCGCGATCAAGCCGCGGACGGGCGCGATTACGCCATCACTGTCGGTACGCGCCTGCACCAACCGGATGCGCGGCTCGCGCACGGACACGCGTTCAACGCCGGCAATCGCAAGGACTGATCGATCGATATCACGCAGCCGCTGTCCCGCCCGGCGCAAGATCACGCCGGCGCGGACGTCACCGTCAGGGATGAGCACACCCTCGCCAACTGCGACTGGAAGTAGCGCGGCGTAGCGACCGTCGCGGAGGGTTACGGCATCGAGCGGTGCGACCGCATCCGTGCCCTCCGGCAAAACATCCCCGACCTCGACCCGCGACTGCGCGGATAGCGTAACCGGCGTGTAGGCACTGGCATCCGCTGTTGCCTCAGCGGAAACCGCAAACCCATCCCGTAGCGCGCATGCGGCGGCGGGCAGGCCAGTGGGTGCCAATACATCTTCGGCCAATACGCCGCCGACGCTATGGAGGTCGCCCGAGCGCGGTGCCACTGCGGCGACATGCGTGTCGATCCACGAGAGTACATCGCTGACGGGGGTGAGCCGCGCGATCCGCTGTGTCTTGGATTCAGTCGACATCGAAGCCTACTTGATCCCGAGAATCATCCGCGCAAGCGCCATGCGCAATACCTCGACCGCGCCCTCGGTGATCATCATGCTGCGCTGGTCGCGGAAGAAGCGCTCGATCGGCAATTCCTTCGACAGGCCCATGCCGCCATGGATTTGCATGCAGCGGTTGGCTGCCTGGAACGACTGTTCATCGCCAAAAATTTTGACCATGAAGGCCACTTCCCGGCAGTCCTCGCCACGGTCGGCCTTCCATGCCGCATGATAGAGCATCAGCCGCAATTTGTGCGCGTCCATGTAGATTTCAGTGAGCGGCCATTGCACCGACTGACGCTCGGCCAGGTATGCGCCGAAAGTCTTGCGCTGTTTGGCGTAGGCGGATCCCAGATCGAAGCAGCGCTCCATGATGCCGAGGCTGCGCGCGCCGTGGCGGATGCGCCCGGAATTGAGCCACGACTGCGCGTGCCGGAAACCGTCGCCCTCGTTGCCGATCCGTTTCCAGGCCGGCACCCGCACATTGTCAAAGACGATTTCGCAGGGCTTGTCGTCGACCATCAGGTCATAAGATGCCGACACCTTGACGCCCGGCGTATTCATGTCGACCAGGAAGCCCGTGATGCCGCCGCGCGCACGCTTTTCGGGATCGGTCACAGTAAACACCTGCGTGAAGTCAGCCTCGTCGGCGCCGGTGATGAAGCGCTTGACTCCGTTGATGACGTAGTCGTCGCCGTCGCGCACCGCGCGCGTACGCATGGCGGCCGGATCAGAACCGGCATCGGCCTCCGTCTGGGCAAAGCAACTTGTCTTTTCGCCGCGGATGACCGGCATCAGATATTCGTCGCGTGCGCGGCCCGTGAGTGTGTAGAGGATCGGGCTCACCGGAAAGCCGAATATGCTGAGCGCGCGCGACGGCAGCGCCGTGGTTCGCGACACTTCGCTCCAGACGATGACCTTCGCCATCATGCCGAGGCCCAGCCCGCCGAATTCCTCGGGTACGTCGTAGTTCCAGAGCCCGAGTTCGTCGACCTTCGGGCGCAGTTTTTTCGGCAGCTCCTTCTGCAGCCTGATGTCGCCCACGACCTCGCGCTCAAGCGGGATCAATTCCCGGTCGACGAATTTACGAAGATTTTCTTTGAGGAGCTTGAGTTCGTCGGGCAGTTCGAAGTCCATTCTGGCCTCGTGGAAAGTCAAGGTCGTTGCGGGGAAGATTTGTTCAGTGTGGGTGCGCCAATACTTGATACATACAACGTCCAGGACGAGTTGCAAAAAAGTCCTCATGGCGGGGAGCCCGACAATAGGAGGTGAGGGCACCGTCCATTCAGGCTTCCAGCGAATTCAGAAAGTGCCTAATATCCGCGCGAGATAGGGGTTGAACTGGGGACACTTGGTTCAAAGCTTCGAAATTGCGACGACCGGCCACGGGCCTTAATCCATTGATCACGGAGCCTCGGTATGACATTCCGCGCCCGAATTCTCAATTGGCTCCGTGTCGCTGCGTGGATGCCCGTTCTCCTAACGGCGAACGTCGCCGTGGCACAAACCCAAGGCCCACCCGATCCGGCCGAAAAATTGATGACGTTTTTCTATGCGGATCCACGCCCGGAGCGCCTCGTCGGCTTTTTTGACGAGTTCGGAAAGCTACCGGGATTGCGGAACTGGCAGGCGTATCAACCAATCGTAGGTTTGTTTGCGGTTGTGTTCCGATCTCATCCAAGTTGGATTGACCGGCTGATTCCCGCTAAGCCGGACGCAAAGACCATCGAAACCCTTGCGGTGGCCTTGCGGCTTTCGAGCAATGTATTGAAATCCGATAATCTACGATCGAGATTTAAGGAAATAGAATTGGACGAGCGGTTGAAGTCCGAGTTAGCTGGCCTCCCGACGCGATTGGAGAATCTGCAGATCGCGACCCCGACGCATCTGGATATTTTATGGGGCGCTGCCTTCGGGAGTGGAGATGCTCGCTATGTCCGTTTGATCATCGACTACTTTGCTCAGACTGCAAATCGATCGGAAGATACTGCGATAGATGTCGCTAAGACGGTCGTGGCCATGATCGGTGGGCCCAAGGAGGGGCTGCAGGGACTGCGTACAAAATATGGCGACGAGGTCGCGCGACAAATTATATATTCCGCAGTGCATTATGGGCGTTGCAGTCAAACGCTAGACAGCACGCTTTCGTTGATCAGGCCGTGGCGAAATACATAAGCGAACGGTCGGGCACGCCCGCCGCAAAGGCTCTGACGGCGCTACGACAACGCAAGTGAATGCGCGCAACCTGGGGTCTGTCTTCAATTTTCGTGTCTCACGACAGGGGTGCACTCCTAGGGACAGACCCCCATTTTCTCCGGAGCACAGCTTGTGGATACCCCGGCTTCCCTCAAACTCTATGCGCGCGGACGCGAGGCCTGGAATGCCTGGTCGGACGCCCAGCGCGCCAAGCGGCAGGCGCTTGAAATCTGCTCGCTGTGGAAAATAGCAAAAGACCGTCGCGGCGAGCCCTATCCGGCGAATCGCGAAACCGCAAACTGGCTGAAAGAGAGCGAAGCTCTCTTCTCTTATCATGAATTCAAAGAGCCGGTGGATTTCAGCGGATTTGTTTTTGCGGGCTATGCGAGTTTCGTTGGTACGAAATTTCGTGCGTCCGCGCGATTTTCAGTCGCACAATTCGAGCGGGGAGCGGCTTTCAGTTTTGCGCGCTTCAGGCAAGCGGCGGACTTTGCGCAAAGCCGCTTTGTCTCTGAAGGCTTCTTCATGAACGCTCAGTTCGATTCCACCGCTTGCTTTGACCAGGCAAAGTTTGAGAGCAACAAAGCTGTCGAAAGCATGCGCGGCAGGCTGTCGCTTGCCGAGGCAAGATTTCGCGGTGAGGCGAGTTTCGAAAATGCCCAAATTGCAGGCGTCGCTGATTTCTCGAAAGCCCGCTTTGCCCAGAGCGTGAGTTTCAACGGAGCGGAATTTTGCTCCGGCATCTTCATGCCGGGGGCGGTTTTCTTAGGCGAAGCGCGCTTCCAAGGGGCGCGATTGATGGGGGAGGCGGGTCTCGACAAGGTCGCATTTGCGATTCCGCCGAAGCTTGACTAAGCAGGGATTCGTTGGTCGACCAACGGATCAGAATTTCCTGTTTGGAGTCCCGCCTTTAGGCGGCTCTACCTTCAAGTAAGAAAGGCCGCCCGCGGCGAAGCCGCCGTAATGGCGGGACTCGAACGAGAAATTCCGATGGGGAGAGTTTGAAGTCCAACGCTAGGAAGAACAAATTTTCCTCAAAGCCTGAAACGGAGCGTCTCACCACGGAATCATCCCCTGGTGCGAGGAGGCGCAAGGTATTTGGTGTACCATTGAACCAAGGCGGCGCGTTGATCTACTCCGCGCGGCCGCGAACGGGTCGAACTGGCCGGTACGAGGACCATGCCCATGATGCCAAACATGACCAACGCAATCAAGACGGTGGCAAAGATATCGATCATAGGATAGCGCCTCCCGCTTATGATCGCATTAGTCGCGCGGGGAGGCGCAGCGGTTCCTTGTTTGCTGCTTATTTTTGCTGCGGCAACATCTTATTGTATGCAGGTGCCGCCATCGATCGCAGGTTGTGAGATTTTGTGGTTTGCTGCAATCGCATTCGTTCCGCTTCACCGAATTGGCGGGGCGTATTGGATGCCGCCGCGGTCCCACAAGCTGTTGATGCCACGCGGGATCGCCAACTTTGAGGAACTGCCGACATTGCGCTCGAACACCTCGCCATAGTTTCCGACCAGACGAACAATTCGCGCAGCCCAATCCTTGGTTAGACCCAGTTGCTCCCCATAACTCCCTTCAAGTCCTAGAAGGCGCCGAACATCGGGACGCTGCGACTTCATGGCTTCGTCGATGTTCGCCCGGCTAACGCCCAGTTCTTCGGCGTTCACCATCGCAAAATGGGCCCACTTGACGATGGTTTGCCACTGAGGATCGTCCTGGCGAATCGCGGGACCAAGGGGCTCTTTCGAGATGATGTCCGGAAGGATATCATGATCGAGCGGAGCCGATAATGTAACGCGCTGCGCGTGCAGTTGCGAGGAGTCGGACGTGATGGCGTCGCAACGGCCGGCCGCATAGGCATTCAACGCTTCGTCCGCGGTCGCAAAGGTCGTCACTTTGTAAGTCAGGCGGGCGTTTCTGAAAAAGTCCGCAAGATTGACTTCGGTGGTCGTGCCGGACTGGGCGCAGATCATCCTATCGGCAAGCTCAGGTGGAGATTCGATTTTGCGTGCCTTGGGGACCATGAAGCCCTGGCCATCGTAAAAAGTTGTAGCGGCGAATATGATTCCGAGTTCGGCTTCCCGCCCCAATGTCCAGGTCGTGTTTCGCGATAAAACATCAATTCGTTTGGATTGAAGTGCGACAAGGCGCTCACTCGCGGAGAGCGGTACGAATTGGACCTTGGAAACATCGTTGAAAACGGCAGCAGCGAGAGTGCGGCAAAAATCAGCGTCAAAGCCTGTCCATCGGCCTTGCTCGCCCTGGATGGAAAAGCCCGGCAGGCCTTGACTTACTCCACAGATGAGTTGGCCGCGATCCCGCACGGACTTCAGGGTTTGCGCATGTGCGGTCGTTGCCGTGACAGCAATTGCGGCTGCCGCGGCGATAAAGGATTTGGTGGTCATTGAAACATCTCTCCCCAAGCAGGCCGGTTACAAAGTAGGCGCATGTCGCACGACGACCTTGGTTCCAACCGGCACCCGGCCATAAAGGTCGATGATGTCGCCGTTCACCAGGCGAAAGCATCCTGACGAAACCGCGCTGCCGATCGTCTGGGGCTGATTGGTTCCGTGAACGCGGTAGACGGTGTTGCCGATATAGAGCGCGCGAGCGCCCATCGGATTTCCCGCGCCGCCGGCCATGAAACGAGGAAGGTACGGTTGCCGTTGGATCATTTCCGGCGGCGGCGTCCAGTCAGGCCATTCTTGTTTGCGGGTAATCTTGTGAATGCCCGACCATTGAAATCCGTCGCGTCCAACGCCTATTCCATAGCGGATGGCGCGGTTGTCGCCTTGCACCAGATACAAGAAACGTTCCGAGGTATGAACCACGATGGTGCCTGGCGGTTCGGTCGTCCGGAAGTACACGGCCTGGCGCTGCAACGCGATGTCGAGCCGCTCTTCGGCCGCGTTTGGCACATAGCCGGGTTGGTCTTCTAAGTGTTCGAATGAGCGGCCTAACTGGGCATGTGCCGGTTGGACGCTATTGGCACTCATCATGGCGACTAGGCCGAAGCCTATCAATATAGGCAGTTTCGCTCGCATTCTTCCTCCCATCAACCCAACGCCAAGCCCCACCATGCCAAATCGGTGTCCAAGCGCGGGCCAAGCTCGCGTTTACCATGAATATTGCCGTCAAAACTGTGGCATGTCGATCCCACCGGCTGTGCCGGATGGTTCCAATCTACCGCCCGATCGCGGCGCGTTGAAGGCAGGCGATCAGCCAATACCCCGGGGAAGTTTGCTCGGCCAGCGCCCGTCCGCCCCCGTTATCGACGCGCCTTGATGAGCGCATGCAAGCGCGCGGGCGTCACCGGCAGCCGCGTGACCGCGCCCGGCTGTCCGATGGCATTGTCGATCGCAGCCGCGATCGCGGCGCCGGCCGCATTGACGCCGCCTTCGCCTGCACCTTTGAGGCCGAGTGGATTGCGTGGGCTTGGCGCATCCTGGGTGAGCAGCACATCGACATGCGGAATTTCATGCGCCGTCGGCATCAGATAGTCCGCAAAGGTGGTGGCGAGCGGCGTTCCATCTTCATTGTAGGTGAATTCTTCAAAGAGGGCGCCGCCCAGGCCTTGGGCCAATCCGCCGACCAATTGGCCATCAACCAGCATGGGGTTGACGGCGCGGCCGACGTCATAGCCGATGAGATAGCGTTCAACCCGCGCGCCTCCCGTCCCGCGATCAACATTCACGACAGCGACATGCACTCCGTAGGGATAGGTCATGTGTTCGGTGACGAACCAGCCTTCGGCACGCAATCCTCCTTCGCCAGAGAGTCGTGTCGCGATCTCAGCGAGGGTAAGGGATGGCCCAGTGCCGGCGTGGCCTGCGCGCGCGGCTAGGCGCGATACGCGCCCGTCCACAATGGTAAGTTGGTCTGTCGGAGTTTGCAGCAATTGCGCCGCGGTTTCCAGCGCGCGCGTCCGTACCTTGAGGGCGGCCACCTGCGTGGCTGATCCGGTCATGACGGTCGCGCGCGTCGCATGCGCCCCGATACCTTGTTCGATCCGGTTGGTCTGGCCGTGCACGACGCGGATGCAAGCATAGTCGACGCCCAGCGTCTCGGCGCAGATTTGCGCCATCACGGTCTCGAAGCCTTGGCCGAGTGAAGCGCCACCGGTGACGACTTCGACCGCGCCCGATGGCGCGACGCTGATTTTCACGCCGTCCCGGGGCCCAAGCCCGCTCTTTTCGACGAACATGGCGAGGCCGGCGCCGACGAATTCGCCCTTGCGCCGGCGCTCGGCCAATTGGCTTTGCAAACTGCTCCAATCGAGACGGGCAAGAGTCTTGTCGAGCAGGTCCGCATAGTCGCCGGAATCGAGCACGACTTCATCGCCGAGCGTATGCAGCGGTCGACAGAATGGCATTTCGGACTTGTCGATGAGATTGCGGCGGCGCACGTCGATGGGATCAATCGCGAGCTTGTTCGCGATGGCATCGATCAGGCGCTCGCGCACGAATGTGCTTTCGTATCGCCCTGGCGAGCGATAGGTCGCAGCCGGCGTCTTGTTGGTCAGTCGATAGCGGCCGCGGGCGCGATAATTCGGCATGCGATAGGGGCCGGGCAGCATCCCTGCCGTGAGATCGACCACGCGCGCCCCATGGGTGCGCACATAGGCGCCCTGGTCGTGGAAGAATTCGTCGTCCAGCCCTAGGATGCGGCCCTCGGCATCAACCGCAGCGCGGATCATGTGGCGCTGCTGGCGCGAATGATTGGTGGCGACGAAATGCTCGTAGCGGTCTTCGATCCATTTCGCGGGTCGCGCAAACCGCAATGCCGCGGCGCAAACCAGCACGTCTTCCGGATAAAGCTCGCCCCGCACCCCGAACCCGCCGCCGACATGGCCTTCGAACAGATGCACGGATGACAGCGGCCGGCCGAGGATTTTTGCGATCTGCTCGCGATTGCGATGCGGCACCTTGGCGGCGCCGTGCAGTTCGAGGATGTCGCGATCGATATCGTGACGCGCAATTGCGCCGCGCGTTTCCAGGGGCACACCGCTGTGGCGTCCGATCGACAGATCAAGCGATACGACGGCGTGGGCGGCTGCAAATGCACCCTCGATGTCACCATAGGCCTTCTCGATGATCATCGGTTCGATCGCATGATTGCTGTCGGCAGCGACGACCGCCGTCGCTGATTCAATCTCGATCGTAACCTGTTCGGCCGCATCCTCCGCCGCATAGGCGTCCTCCGCGAACACGACCGCGACGGGTTCGCCGACATAGCGCACTTGCTCGCGCGCGAGCAGCGGCTGGCGATAGGGGATGAGCGGCTCGACGCGATCGTCGCGGAAATCGATCGGCGGCAGATCGGCGATGTCGCCAATGGTCCAGACCGCGAATACACCCGGTGACGCCAATGCCTTTGCGACATCAACCGAGACGATCCGCCCGTGTGCGACCGGCGAACGGACCACGCGCATGTGCAGCTGTGATGGGAAATTGACGTCGGCTGCGAACAGCCCCTGCCCAAGCACGAGCGGCAGATCTTCGAGCCGCGGCACCGACGTGCCAATCACGCGAGGCGCCTCGCCGGTTAATGATCCAGATGATTGAGAAGACCCCATGAAATACAATTCGGAACGACGACTCCGGCTACGGACACTTCAATAACAACCCAATCATGCGACTTTGTTTGTAGTCCCGCCTTTACGGCGGCTTCGCCGCGGGCGGCCCTTACTTTCCAACACGCGATGAAAGGCCGCGTAAACGCGGAACTACGAACGACGCGACGCCCCTACTGCGTTGCCTCGTGCGCTTGGGCTTGTACGTTCATGTTGACGAGCTGCAGCGGAGATTCCGTTTCGTCCAGCATGCCCCAGCTGCGGACCCACTCGTAGGTCCTTTTCAATTCGTCATCCGGGATCGGCGCGGGGTCCATCACCACGAGCCGGCCGGCACGGAGATCTTCCGGTTTGAGCGTGCCGATCTCCGGATCCTTGGCTTTGTGGTAGTCGATGAAATAGTGCAGGTAGGCTTGCTTGTCGGCATTGATGCGCCGCACTGCTTCGCGCACCGCGTTGTTGAACGCCCGATAGGTGTCGGCGTCGACGCGGTCGGATGCGACTTCCGTGCCGTGATAGAAGGCCGAGCAGATGACGCGGCAGCCCTTCTTTTCAGCGAGGGTGATATAGGGCTCGGTGAGCGTGGTCGCTTCGATCTCGCCCTTCATCATCAGGTTGAAACGGTTGCGCGAACCACTCGGGGCGGCGCAGACCTTGATCTGGTCGCGCGGCAGGAATCCTTCGAGCATGTGCAGTGCGAGATAGTGTGTGCCGGCATAGAACGGCACGCCGACAGTGCGGTTCGCCAACTGCTGGGCGGTGAAGACCGGCGAATCGGGCCGCACCACGATGGCCGCGTAGGTTACGATGCCGCGGCGGCCGACTTGGCGGCTGCCGACGCTGCTGCCGCCCGCGCGGCAATAATTGCCCCATTCGCAGGCGTTGTACATATCGGCCTTGCCCTGCTCGAGGAGCGTGCCGTGGCTCACGAACATGTTGGCGCCCTTGACGTCGGTCAGCGAGGTGTCGGCCGTCTTGATGCCGGCCTCGTCACGGTCGGCCCACTCGATCTTGATGCCTTCCTTTTCGAACAGGCCTTCCTCGTGGGCCACGAGTTCAGGCAGTCCCTGGAACGGCGCGGTCGTTTCCAAAACGAGTTTTTTCATGGGTGCTCCTTTCGTTAGCCGGTGCGCGGTGGCGCTTCTCCAACATTCGGCATCGTCAACGATTTTGGTCAAAAAAATCGTTGAAATTACGGATTATCGATTTTATTCTGCCTCTTCGATTTGTCAACGTCACAACAACAAACTTTGCGGGGACGCAATGGTTGCACTCAAGGCGGCTGCACCCAAGATGGCCGCACCCAAGATCGCCGCGCTGACCCACCCGGTGGAGAGGGAAGAGCCCGGCAGTCAGATCGAAGGCGCCTATTGGCGCTTGCGCGAGGACATCATCGCAGGCGTTCTGGCCGCCTCCGAGAAGCTGCGGATCGAGTTCTTGCGCCAAACCTACGGCTTTGGTGCCAGTGCGGTGCGCGAAGCGTTGTCGCGGCTTGTTTCCGATGGCCTCGTGGAATGCGAGGCACAGCGCGGCTATTGGGTCTCGCCGATTACCCGCGCTGAACTTGCCGACCTCACGGCTGCGCGCAAAGTCATCGAGGTCGAGGCGTTGCGCCAGTCGATCGAACTCGGGCCCCTGGAATGGGAGGGACGGGTGGTGGCGGCGACCCACAGCCTTGAGCGGGTCGAGACCTCGATGACCGAGGCGACGCCGGACGTCATCATGGGATGGGAGCGCGCAAACCGGCAGTTCCATATGGCGTTGATCTCGGGCTGTCCGTCGCGCTGGCTCATCCGTTTCACCGAACTTCTCTACGACCAGTCGCAGCGCTATCGGCATCGCACTGTGTTGCGGCGGCCGATCCCGCGCCGCGGCCTGAGCGCCGAACATTCTGAGATCGTCGCGGCGACGCTCGCGCGCGATGCCGGGCGCGCCTGCGCGGCGCTCGCACAGCACATCGACAACACGGCCCGCGCGGCGGCGGCGGCGATCTTCGGCGGCGGGGAGGCGGCTCACAAACCCGGACGCGCCAGTCGACGCAAAGGGTGATACATCTTGGCGCCATGAACTACACAACCGACTTCAAATCCATACGTGACGAGGTCAGCGCCTCCGAATGGCAGACGCGCCTCGATCTCGCGGCCTGCTACCGCCTGATCGACTGCTATGACATGTCGGATATGGCCTCCAACCACATCACGGCCCGCATCCCCGACAGCGACGACCATCTGCTGATCAACCTCTACGGCATGACGTACCGGGAAATCACCGCTTCGAGCCTCGTCAAGATCGACCTTGAGGGCAACATCCTTTGGAAGCCCGAGACCGATTACAGCATCAACAAATCCGGCTATGTGATCCATGGCGCCATCCACCACGCCCGCCCGGATGTCAGCTGCGTGCTGCACACGCATACGCGCGCCGGCATGGCGGTTTCGGCGATGGAGTGTGGACTTTTGCCGTTATCGCAAACGGCGATGCGTTTTCCCGGCCACATCGGCTATCACGACTACGAGGGGCCTTCGATCGAGCTCGATGAGCGCGAGCGGCTGGTCCGCGATCTCGCAAATCACGATGCCATGATCTTGCGCAACCATGGGCTCCTGGCCTGCGGCCCGACGATTCCACAGGCGTTCAACACCATGTACCAGCTCGAACTGGCCTGCCGATCGCAGGTCGATGCCATGGCGGCAGGGTCCCGCTTGGTAGTGCCCAATGAAAATGTCATCGCTCACACGACCCATCTTTACCGGCCAGGCACAAGGCGGCCGTGGGGCGTTTTGGAGTGGCCGGCAATGTTGCGAAGGCTTGAAGCAGAGAACCACAATTCAGGTTATCCGCCGTATTGGCATTGAGCCATTACGGTGACACCATAAATTAAATCCATTTATGCCTCCGCTACGCCTTCGACTTGCTCGGGTTGTTCGTCGGCTTCGTCCGGCATCTGCAGACTTTCCAGCCAGCGGATGACCGCTGTGTGATCGGCGCCGGATCCGAGTTGCGCGTCGGCTTCGCTCCAGGCCGTCTTTGTGGCTTCGAGCATCGGCGAGATGATATTCAGGGTGGCCGCAAGTTTTGCGGCCAATTCGATATTGCCGCGGATCATGCCGAGCGAGCGCCCTGACTGGAATCGGCGCGTGAGAACCTCCTCGCGCAGGACTGCGCCCAGGTCCGTGCGTCCCCCTTCATGATTGGTCCGCAGAAGGAAGTCCGGCGAAAGACCAAAGCGCTGTCCGAGCCGCAGCGCCTCGCTCGCGGCCATGAGTTCAGCGCCGCGGATATAGTCCGCGATTGCGCCCAGCGCCTGCGGCGCGCCGACCTCGCCGATGCGCTCGACCTTTTGCGCGAGCGTCTCCAGCACGGGGCGCACGCGTGCGAATGCCGCCTCCTCGCCGCCGACCAGCAGATTGAGTTTGCCTTCCTTGGCCTGCGCCGGTGTGCCGAAGGCCGGCGCGTCGATGAGTGTGACGCCGTGCGCGCCAAGTTCGTGCGCGATGGCGATGATCTCCGTTGGGTCAACGATGCCGAGATTGATCACGATGCCACCTTCGCGGAATCCTTTTGCAAGATTTTCCCAGCCGAAACAGACTTCCCGCAGTTCCAAGGCTGATGGCAGCACCGTAACCACCGCATCGCAGACTTGAGCCATCATCTTGGGTGAACCGGTGAGCATTCCGCCATAATCGTTGGTGAACTGGCGGGTCGAGATATCGTTCACGTCATAAAGCTGGAGGGTGTGGAAGCCGTTCCAGAGCAGGCGCAACGCCACGCGCGAGCCGAACGCGCCGATGCCGATGACGCCGACATTCAATGCAGTCATAGTGTGTGCTCCAGTAGGCGCAAGGTTGAGAATGTAGGATGGGTAGAGCGAAAACGCGTTCTTCACGCGTTATCGCGAAACCCATCATCCAGCGGCGTGGGTCGATGATGGGTTTCGCTACATAGCGCGTAAAGAACGCGCTATGTAGCTCTACCCATCCTACGAGCCTCGTCTAGACTCCACTGATCCCGATCGTCTCGTCGAGCAGGAACAGGTCGGTCAGCAACGTGCGCACATGGGTGGTCGCATTGAGATTGTCGACGACCTGCGAGCCGATCGAAGGCTGCGCCAGCACCAGGCGATAGGCTGCGCGCGCCCTTGTGGCGTCGACTTTGACCACATCGAGGAACTCAGCCACAGCCACAGTCTGCACCTCTGTGCCGCCCACCGCATCAAGGGTGGCTGAGGCGATGACGCCGAGTGCGGCTTCCGCCCGCGTCAGGCGCTCGCGGATGCCGGAACCGGGGTCTTCCTCGTCCTCGCGCCGGCGGCCCTGCGCCGCATAGGCCAGCATGAATTCATAGGTCTCTTCGATGACATCGATGGCGTCGGCAAATGTCATTCCGGCAGCCATGAGCATCTTCCTTTTCTGATGATTGTCTAAGAGTCGATTGTTGGCGGGCGCTGTGATCAGGCTCTGTCCTCGGCGCGCCAGCGGCTGGCGTCGCAGTGCTCGGCATATTCCTTAGGGCTGATGGTGCCGCGGAACATCGACCGGGTAAGCCACCACTCCTCCGGCCGCAACGCGAAATAGATGTGAATCATCACCAGTGTAATCATCGCCAAAGCCGCAAAGCCGTGCACGGAATAGATGACGCCCCAGGTGTCGTTATCGAACCAATAGGGATTGCGCCGCCACAACGGCGTATCGATCTTGAGCAGCATGAGAAGGCCGCTCGCAATGATCGACAGGACCAGGATTGCGATGGCGAGATGATAGAGCTTTTGCAAGATTTTGTATTTGCCAGGCTTGCCGGGCGCCGGCCCGCGTCCACCCAGCGCCGACCGCATACTGCGCACGCCGTCGCGGATGTCGGCGCCGTCGACAAGCATCGCACGCCAGTCCTGCCAGAACAACGCGCGGACAATGTGGATGAGCACAAGCAACGTCAGGACCACGCCGGTGATCCAATGCAGGCTGACCCATTCGAACTTCCAGCCCATGATCGGAAAGAAGGCAGTGCCCATGAGGATGAACACCGACGCAGCCATGAGCCAGTGATAGATCCGGTCGACGAGGCGGTGGCGCAGAACCCGAGTGTTCAGAACCCGAGTGTTGGTGTCCGGCTTGGCAGTGTCCGCCACAACGGGCGTGGCAGAAGGGCCCGCCTCGGCCGCGCTGGTCTCAGTCGCACTCATGATTACGCTGCCGTTAGCATTACGCTGCCGTTAGCCCGCATGGTGCCGTCGGCCGGCGATGGCCTTCACCACTGCATGCAGGATGATGAAGGTCGCGCCGGCAGCGACAAACCACGGGAGCAGATCCCACGAGGCGCCGATGACGACATTGGAGTCGCCGTAAAGCGACGTCGCGTATCGAAACAGCGCCATGGCCTCAAACCCGCGCGTCACGCACCGCGCGCGTCACCAGATTGGCCATCAGCGGGATCTTGAATTGGTTGTAGTTCAGCGGCTTGGCGCCCCGCGTCGCCGACGCGCCGGCGAGCTTGGCGATGTCCTCGCTGATCGGCTTGCCCTTCACGATCTGCTCGACCGCCGTGAGGCGGCGCGGCACACAGCTCACCCCGCCGCAGGCGATACGCACATTGTCGATGATGCCGTTCTTAACCGAGATGGCGGAAGCGACGTTCACCAGCGGGAAGTCCCACGCGTTCCGGTCCGCCACCTTCTCGAAGTAGAAGTGGGCGTTCGCAAAGGTTGACGGGATGCGGATCGCGACCAGGATTTCCTCCGGCTTTGTCGACGTCATATGCAAGATGTCGACATGGGGGCCGATGAAGAATTCCTCGGCGCCGACCACCCGCTCGCCCTTGGAACTGCGGAGCACGAATTTCGCATCGAGCGCGACCAGCGCCGGCGCGGCGTCGGACGGGCTCACTGCCACGCAACGGTCGATGTCGAACAATGCGTGCTCGCGGTTGACGCCTTCGGGCGTATCCGCATAACAGGCGTTGCCGCCGGCCCGGTAGCAGGGCAGGCCATAGCGATAGTAGAGGCAACGCGCATCTTGCGACGCATTGCCGCCGAGCGTGCCCTGATTGCGGATTTGCGGGGCGGCGACCTTGGAGGCGGCGTCGGCCAGCACGCGGTACTTGGCCTTGATGACGGGGTTGCGCTCGATGTTGGTGAGCGTTTCCAGCGCACCAATCTCGACCCCATCCGGTGTTTCGCGGATGCCTTTGAGTTCCGCAAGGCCGTTGAGGTCGATGACCGCCTTCGGCCGCTTGATCCGATCCTTGAACCAGGACAGGCTGTCGTAGCCGCCGGCCATCTTCCAGGCATCTTTGCCGAAGCGGTCAAGCAGCGCAAAGGCATCGCGAAGTTGCGTCGGTTGATACAGCTCGAATGGCGGCATCACATCTCTGATGATCATGGCGATGCTCCCTCAGACCGTGTTGATCTGCAGCGGCTTGTGCGCTTGCGGCCGCCGGTTGAGATGATTGAGGATCATGTCGAGCGAGACCGGCGTGCGGTTGAACAGGTGTCCGCCGAGCGCGTCCGCGATTGCGGACGTGATGGCGGCAGCGCCTGAGCCCTGCACCGGTTCGCCCACGCCCTTGACGCCGACCGGGTTCTGCGGGTCTGGCTTGTCGACCGCCCCCCAGCCGATCTCCGCCGGAACGTCGAGATAGGTCGGCGGCTTCGATTGCTCGATGCTTTGCGTTGTCGCAATGCCGAGCTTGGGGTCGTAGACGTGGCGTTCAAGGTGGGCCAAGCCAATTCCCATGACATTGCCGCCCTTGATCTGGTGGCCAAGCCCCTGCGGATGCAGCACCGTTCCGCAGTCTGCGACGCAAAGCATCTCCTTGATCTCGATCTTGCCGGTTTCGGTATCGAGTTCGATCTCGGCAAAGCTCACCGTGAGGCCGGGCGTAATGCCGACGCGCCGGAGGTTGTCCTTTGCGACCGCGATCAAGCCGGTGCCGGCGATCATTTCGACGCCGTGCTTGGTCACCGGGTTGATGTCGTTGGGGACTTCCTTGCCAGCGTACTTGCCGCCGAGTTCCATCGCCTTCTGCGCGGCCTGCGCATAAGTGATCGACTTCGACGCGTCGCCTTTGCGGACAACCTTCTCATCGCCGAGGTCGTAGTCGGCGGCAGCACCGCCGAGCATCTGCGCCGCGATGTCCAGGAGCTTAGCCTTCATGTCCACCGCCGCGACATACATGGTGCGCGATTGTGTGGACGCCGTGAGGCTGCCCGCCTGGTTGCTGTTCCAGGGCAGGCCGCGCCGGCTGTCGCCGCGTTCGATGATGGCGTTGTCCCAATTGTAGTTCAGGATTTCCGCCGCCACGCGCGCCGTCGCCGAATGCGAGTAGGTGCCGAGATTGCCGACGCCGGTGTGGACGTGAAGCTTGCCGTCCGGCGTTATCCGCAATAGGCCGTCAAATCCGTTCGACCCGGCCGAATGGTAGCCCTGGCCGACGCCGATGCCGGTGACCTTGCGACCGTTGCGCTGGGCCGAACGGGTCTTCTTCTGCTCCCAGTTGAACATGGTCGCGCCCTTGTCCAGGGCCTCCTTGATGAAGGCCGACGTGAGCGGACCGCGGTCGGACCCGATCTTGCTGTCGGATTCCGGTGCGTTGATCTTACGGATGGCAATGCGGTCGATCTTGAGTTCGCGCGCCGCCTTGTCCATGATCGGCTCAATGGCGGGCACGAACTGGTTCTCGCCCGGTCCGCGTTGTGGACCGGTCGGGGGCGTGTTGGTCAGCACCGGCACAGCGCGATAGCGCATGGCGGCGGGCTGGTACAGCATCGAGAGGCAGTTGCCAGCCGAGCGGAAGTCGCCGGCGCCCTGGTGCGGCCCGGTCTCCTGCACGATGTAGAGGTCGGCGGCCAGAATCTTGCCGTCGGCCGCAAAGCCAAGCTTGAGGCGGCCCTGGAAACTCGGGCGCGCGCTGCCGATCGCGTATTCCTCGGCGCGCGAGATGCGGTGCATCACCGGACGGCCGATCTTCTTCGACATCAAAGCGGAGATCGCCATGTTGGGATAGCCGGGGATCTTGCTGCCGAAGCCGCCGCCGCAGAATTCCGCAATCAACACGAGGTTCTCAGGCGGAATGCCGATGAGGCGTGCGATGTTGGGGACGGCGGAAGTATGGCTCTGGTTCGAGCCATGCAGGATGCACTTGGTGCCCTCCCAATACGCAAACGCCGTGCGCGTCTCCATGCTGTGATGCGGATAGCCGCCGGCGACGAAGCTTTCGTCCACGACGAACTTTGCCGACTTGAAGCCGGCGTCGACGTCGCCATAGGCCCACTCTTCAGCCGGCTTGCCGGCGGGCAGCTTGTCGTCGCCCGCAGCCGCGAAGTCACTCGCCTCCCACTTCAATGTCTGCAGGTTGATCTGGGCGGCGGCGACATTGCCGTTCGAGCGCGCATTGGGGCCGCCTGGGAACAGGCTTTCCAGCGGGTCGGTGACGTGCGGAAGTTGCTGGAAGTCGATCTTGATTGCTTCGATCGCCTCAGCTGCTGCCGCCTCGCTTTCGGCCGCAACGGCCAGGATCGGGTGCCCGACATAGAGCACCTCGTCCTTGGTCAGGATAGGCGGTTGCGGCGGCGGGAACTGCGGCACATCATCCGCGGTCAGGATGCCGAGGAAACCGGGCACCTTGGTCGCAGCGGAGACATCGATGTTGCGGATCCGGGCGTGCGGAATGGGGCTCGAGAGCGTCTTGCAGAACGCCATGCGTTCGGCGCGGAAATCTTCCGCATATTTCGCTCGGCCCGTAACCTTTGCCACCACGTCGACCGGTGTGAAGTCTTTGCCAACGAGTTTTTCAGCCATGTCAGGCCTCCCGCGCTGCGCGCATGACGGCCTTCAGATAGTGATCGTAGGCGCCGCACCGGCAGAGATTGCCGGACATCGCCACGCGTGCTTCCTCGACCGTCGGTTTGGGATTGTGTTTGAGCAAGGCAACTGCGGACACTACCTGTCCGGGCGTGCAGAACCCGCATTGCGGCCCGAGTTCCTGGACCATGGCCTTTTGCACCGGGTGCAATTCGCCGTTCGGTCCTTCGATACCTTCAATGGTGACGATCTTGCGCCCGCGCACCGCGTGGGTCAGCGTCGTGCAGGAGTAGCTCGCCACATCGTTGAGCATCACGGTGCAGTTACCGCACTCGGCGTGATCGCAGCCGAGTTTCGTGCCGGTGAGGCCGAGCTTGTAACGCAGCGTGTGAATGAGCGTTTCGTTCGGGAGCACGTCGACCGGCCGGTCGCGGCCGTTGACGTTGAGCGTCACCAGCCGCGTTACGGTACCGGCTGACTGTGCGAATGCTTCGCCGCCGCGTCCGACGACCACGTAACCCGCAGCCGACACGGCAACACCCGAAGCAATCACACTCTTGATGAATTCGCGCCGCGTCGCGCGCAGGCTTTGCGGCGTTAGTGAGCTGTCCTTGGGCGAACCGCCATTGTGGTCATGTTCGCAAGGAGGTGCTTGGTTGTGCTCTGGCATGATTGTTTCTCCCTATGGGCAACGATGATAGCGGCAGAGAGGACAACGGTAGCGAGTGAAATGGTAGCGAGGACAATGGCAGCGAGGATAGCGGTAGCGAGTGCGACGACACCATGGCGGCCCCGGTTGCAGGGCCCATTCCACGTTTCGAATTGGATTAAATCAGAACTGGGTGCCCGACGCGACAAGTTTTTTGGGGTCGCAACCCGGGGGGGCGAGCCCTAACGAGCCGACCGCTGCCGGTCGCGCAGCTCGACCACCAGGCGAAACGCCTCCGCGCGGTCAGCGTCCGCCATCGATTCGAGTGCTGCATCGCGGCATAACGTGGCGTCGCCGTTGCCGTTGATCGATGCGAGTTCGCACCACGCATAGGCCCGCACATGGCTCTGCGGGACGCCTTGTCCATAATAGAACAGGATCCCAAGCATCAGCTGGCCTTCGGCTTGGCCGCGCTCGGCGGCGCGCAGCAACCACTTCGCGGCCTCGCGGTCATCGGCGCCCACGCCCATGCCGCGATGGTACATGAACCCAATACCAGCTTGCGACCGCGGCTCGCCCTTCTCGGCGAGTGGCCGCCAGACATTCAAGGTCGTCGCGTAGTCGCCGGTATTGAAGGCCGAGAGACCATGACGAAAATCATCCTCGTCCGTCCCCGCGCGTGCGTCTCCGGCAAAAGGGCCCATGGTCAAGCAAGCCGCGATGGCGAACAGCGCAAGGTATTTGCTCATTGGACAAGCTTATCGCAACGGTGCAGCGTTGTACACGTGAGGGCCAAGAGCCTTGGGGCTCGGAAACACGATCAAATAAGAATCGAATCTACATATAGGGGAAGCATGGCCGACAAGCACTGTATGTCGGCCTCCGATCAAAACAGTTGGGTTCGTTTTGGCCAAAATAGCCGGGTTCGTCCCGCTGAATTCCCCCACAAAAGTTTATATCTGCGCGAAGATAAAATCTCGTGTTGCATAACGGATTGCCGGAGTAACCATTGTGCGCCCTCGATGGCGCGAACTCGGGTGTGCGCCAAAAGCATGTACATCGAGAAGCTTGGACATCGATCTAACAAAAAAAGCGCCTGGCTGCGGGCGCAATTCGACGCGACCATTTCGCCAATAAACCATGTGCAAAGCACAGTCAACCAGTTGTCGTTGTGCGATGTTGTGCGATGTTGTGCGATGTTGTTGGAGCGAGTGCATGACAACGTTTCGGCAATAGTTGAAGCAGGAACAAATGCCGTGCGACAGCGGGCGGCCGCCGAATGATAACCTCTAATTCGAAAAGTCAGGGGCACCCACAATGCCAACGACGGATCTATCGGTTTGTGAGGGGCGGCGGCGCTGGAGCACGGTCGAGAAGACGCGAATTGTCTAAAGCGTCAAAGAGAGGATATTTTTGTCATATATGGAATTCAAATGGATCGGGCTTTCTCGATCGGCGCTGTGTCTCGATGCAAACCGGGACCCTTCGGTTCTAAACAAGATTTGGTAGGTTGAGCAACGCATGGACCGGGGATGCAGAGTCAGCTTTCGCCAACTGCGGACATGTCGTCGCACATGATCTTGGCGGCAATGGGCCGCCCAGCAATCTCGAGCAATGGGGCATCTCTTTACTTCATCTGTCGAAATCTCTCCCGAAATTCGTTCGGAACGGCCGCAGGCACAGCATCGCATGCCGCGCTCAAGACCTCGCTGATCTTGCGCCAACCGCTCGACGCACTCGCGCACGCCCGCAGGAGCGCTGGGACTGTTACCGCTGGGGTGCGCAGGAGGAAGCCCTGTTCGGACAGTCGTCGCCATCCGCTCGTTACCAGATGTTCGATTTCAGCGAGAACAAATTGTCCGTTTCCTGTCTTCGGCAGCAGACTTGTCCAATAGTGATGTACCGTCAGAAGTTCCGCGGGCCGCGTGGTGCTATCGATCGCGACGCTGATCGATGCAACCGCCTGCCAAGTCCATGGGAGCGATTGGTCCCCCATGGCCACTTTCGCAGTAATTGTGTTGTCGACGAACAGCGCCGTGACAAACTCCAACCATGGTGCCACAATCGCCGAAAGGCCCGCGTTAGCCGCGCCTGCTGCCCACCGGTCGAGCAATTCTTTCGTCACTGTAGCCCGAGCCGCCAGCGCGACGACGGCGCTTAACATCATGCTCAACACCACCTCGGCATCAGATTGCTGGCGATCCAGCGTCGTTGCGTCCGCGGGAAGCGGCTCGGCCGGTCCGAGGCCGCCCTCATAATAGTAGTGCCGGCAAAGGGCGAAGGAGTTTGTGTAATCGCCCACTACTACCACGAAATCGTCGAACGCCAGGGTGCGCAACCGGTGTTGTAGCCGCAGCCGATCAAACATGAAACGGATGACACCGTAACGTGATGCTTTGAGTCGCGCTTCATGGGTGCAGAACTGTTCATCGCCAAGCTCGGCCGCGAACTCGAACTGCAGGACATGTGTCCACATCGCGTCGCTCGGCGTCGATAGCCCCCTGACTTCCTTCGCTGGCTCCAGGCTGCTGCAGCAAGCCGGTGGTGGCTCCGAAAAGTCCTTCGGGGGGTGCTGGCGGCATTGTTGGCGATCCACATCATTGTGTGACCGGCGCGCTTTCGCAGCAGATACGCGCTTTCATCGACTTCGTCGGAGGCCAACCGGCCCATGGCGGTAAGGCCTCGCACGAGGCAATCGAGCGCACAGCGATTGTCGCCACCCATCCAACGCGCGAAGCCTTCGTCCACGGACAGGCCAGCGCAATAGGTCGTCTGGTTGACTTCATTTGTCAGCGCTCGGGCGCTACGCAGCCAATCTGCTGACTCGGTCCATTCTCCCAAACGCGCTGCGGCTATTGCGGCGAGACGATGCGAGTAGGTCTGCTGAAGATCGAATTCGTTTTGTGGCGTCCAGCGCGGCAGCAGCTCTCGCCATATTGCCAAAGCCTCGGCAGTATCACTCTTGCGCAGCAGGATCGACGCGCGCGCGTCGTCCTGGCCGGGCGACCGGCCGATCTGGCCCACCATCTCGTCGGCCAACCGCAGCGCCTCCGCAGCGTCATTCAGGTCCTCGCCGACCAGACGTACAACCGCCCGTGCTGCTCCTTGTGCCAAACCCGGAAGCGTGTAGCGCCGCGCAATCGCATAGGCGTGCTCGAAGACCTTCCGGCATGCCAGCCAGTCGGGCGGCGCGGCCTTAAGCTCAGACTGCCAGACGCGGTTGAAGATGTGTTGCGAGATCGATTCTCGGCTGCCGATAAACCACAGAAGACGGCGAGCCGCACCCGCCTCCGCCCTCTCGCACGCCTCCAGCAGCGCTCCGAAGCTAAGCCGGTCGGTCAGACGTGAGGTCAGTCCGGAGCCGGCGACGTTGGCAAGATCAGGCGCGCCGTCTGGACCAGCTATCCAGCGATTGAATTCTGGGGTGTGGACGTCAGCGAGCACGTCATTCAACTCGTCGCTCAGGCGGATGTATTCGAGCCCCATCGACACGACCTGCGCCATGGTCAGGTTGACCTCTGTGCGCAGTAATACTTCGCCCAGGAATATATGACGCGCCAGCCG
>Ga0209488_10000770_pt1 | contig 27208 bp, 21 predicted proteins | sample Rivendell_Oct201_8_FD_188349 | JGI IMG/M metagenome (GOLD analysis project Ga0209488, IMG submission 188349) | Vadose zone soil microbial communities from the Eel River Critical Zone Observatory, Northern California, USA -... | ecosystem: Environmental > Terrestrial > Soil > Vadose zone >...
CATTGAAGAACACGGGCACCGCAGTGCTGAATATCACTAGCATAGCCGTGAGCGGAGATTTCTCCGAGACGACGACGTGCGGCTCATCGCTCACAGCGGGATCAAGCTGCAAGATCAGCGTCAAGTTCACTCCAACCGCCACAGGGATCCGGACTGGAGCCGTCACGATCACCGACGACGCCGCAGGCAGCCCGCACATCGTGAGCCTGAACGGGACCGGCACCGTCCCCATCGTGAGCCTGTCCACGACCAGCTTGACATTCGCCGCGCAAGTTGTAGGCACTACCAGCGCATCGCAGAGTGTGACATTGAAGAACACGGGCACCGCAGCCCTGAATATCACTAGCATAGCCGTGAGCGGAGATTTCTCCGAGACGACGACGTGCGGCTCATCGCTCACAGCGGGATCAAGCTGCAAAATCAACGTCAAGTTCACTCCAACCGCCACAGGGACCCGGACTGGAGCTGTCACGATCAACGACGACGCCACTGGGAGTCCGCAGTCGGTAAGCTTGACGGGCTCGGGGCAGTAACGGAGTTCACTTGGTGGACAAAATGGCAAGGATTGTCCTGAGCTTCAGATAAAAACAGCGGTTTGTGCTGTAAATGTCGATGAGAAGCGCATCCTCCAACGGCGACTACCTCGAATCTCACGGGAGAACTTGAAATGCAAGAGAAATGCTTGCCCGACCGATTTCGTATGCGCACCACGATGGTGCTGATGATGAGGCTGTTTATTGGAGTGTGCGGTGTGTTCGTCGCTGTCGTTTGTTGCCACACCAACGCCGTGGTTGCACAGACTCAGGACGTAGTACTCGTGGGAGCAGCCGACATTGCCGGGTGTGGCGCGTCACTTTCCCGCCCACAGCAAACAGCAGCACTGTTGGATTCGATCCCGGGAAAGGTGTTCGTGGCGGGCGACTTAGCGTATCCGAATGGAGCGGAAACTGAGTTCCTCAGGTGTTTCGATTCAACTTGGGGCCGCCACAGGTCCCGGATAACCCCAGCACCCGGGATTCACGATTTCATCGCTCCCAACGCCCAGGGTTACTTCAATTATTTCGGGCCGATCGCGGGTGATCCGACCAAGGGCTATTACAGTTACAACTACGGCGCGTGGCACGTTGTCATAATCAATGATATCTGCTCAAGCTCGAGCGGCGTGAACGGCTGCACCGCCACCTCGCCGGAAGGCCTTTGGCTGCAATCTGATTTGGCTGCAAACCCGGTGGCCTGCACGGTGGCTATATGGCATCAGCCGCTTTACACCTCTATGAGCGCAGATGTGACGACCGCAATGAGACCGTTTTGGCAGATCCTCTACAATGCCGGAGCTGACCTGGTGTTGAACGGCCATGCCCACAACTATGAACGCTTTGCTCCGCAGGACCCCAATGGCAATTTGGACCTGACGAAAGGTCTCCGCGAGTTCGTCGTAGGTACAGGCGGCGAATCTCTTAACACGTTCACCACCACGGCGCCCAACAGCGAAGTCCGGAATTCCAGCACTTTTGGTGTACTGAAGCTGACGTTGCACGCGACCAGCTACGATTGGCAGTTCGTACCCGTCGCAGGTCAAACCTTCACCGATTCAGGCACTCAGGCGTGCCATTGACGGCGTACTTCTGCTCCTAGGAGCAGCACCGGAAACGTTGGGGAGGAGGAATGTCTATGCGTAACAGAATTCCATGTTGTTTCGTAGCTATGATTTTTCTTGTGACGGCTGTGTACGCACACGCGGCCCAAGGAGGGTCGGCAGCTTTCACACCGGACGGACGGTCCGCAGCATCGGGGCCCGGAACGACTACTCAAGAAGTAGCGGCGTCTCCGGAGTTACATCGTCGGGATCCGCGATACAAGTTGTCTAGAGACGACGTCATCGAGCTGAATTTCACTTTGACTCCAGAGTTTAATCAGAGAGGCACCGTCCAACCAGATGGCTATATCACGCTGCTGGGTGTCGGCGACCTTCACGTCGAAGGACAAACAATTCCTGATGTGACACAGTCAATTCGGGCTGCCTATGCGAAAACGCTGCACAGCCCCATCCTCACGGTCCGGCTCGTAGACTTCGAAAAACCGTACTTCATCGCTGGCGGAGAACTCGGGCATCCCGGCAAGTTTGAATTGCGTGGGGACACGACGTTGACACAGGCGGTAGCCATCGCAGGCGGTTTCACAGAAAACTCGAAGCACTCCCAAGTCTGGCTTTTCCGCCGTGTTTCAAACGATTGGGCGGAAACACAGCGGTTCGACTTAAAGAAAATGCTCAAGAGCGGCGATTTGCATGAAGACGCACATCTGCGGCCCGGTGACATGCTGTACGTACCCAGGAACCTCTATTCGAAGGTGAAACGCTTTGTGCCCGTCGCCACCCTGGGAACGTATTTCAGCCCACCGCTGTAACCGCCGTAGAAATTTGCCTAAGGAGGCTAATCATGGACGAAGTGAAATCCCGAAAGCACGATAGCAACAATGTCCCGGCGGTCTCTTTTTCGCTGCGCGACTTGCTAGGCGTAATGTTTCGCCGCAGGAGAGTGATGCTTCTCTCTTTCATTGGAGTCTTGTTAGGAGCCGTTCTCGCGATTTTATTCTTGCCCTCGACTTATGAAGGACAGATGAAAATCCTTGTGGACCGCGAACGCGTTGACCCTGTCATATCCACTCAGGGCAATGTGATCGAGGCCGACCGCAACCTGACTCCGGACGAGGTTACATCGGAAGTTGAGTTGTTTCAGAGTCGCGACTCTCTTGAAAAGACTGTCATTGATTGCGGGCTCGCCGAAGTTAAGAATCCTTGGTCTCTTGCTGCGATCAAATTGCGCGTGCTGGGAGTCTTAGGCCTGGCACCGGACAAGGGCACGCGGATTTTTCAAGCGGTCCTCCAGCTGGAGAAGGATCTGCAAGTAATCCCTGTGAACAACTCAAATCTGATCAAAGTTACGTACGATGCGCGTGTTCCGCAAGCCACGGTGCAGGTGCTCACAGAACTAGGAAATCTCTATCTATTGAAGCACGCGGCCGTGCACCGTCCAGCGGGCGCTTCCGAGTTCTTCCAGCAACAGGCGGATCGGTACAAGAACGAACTGGCCGATGCGGAGTCGCATTTGGTCAGTATGAATCAGCAAACAGGCGTCATTTCGGCGGACTTCGAAAAGCAAGACACATTACAGAAGGTCAGTAGCTTCGACGTGTCGCTTGAGCAAACACGGGCTGCTATCGCCGAGACGAAACAGCGAATCCAGGCTCTGCAAGGAAAAGAGGCATCCATACCCTCTCGCGTTACCACACAGATCCGCATTTCAGATAATCCCCAGCTCATGGCGAACCTGAAATCTACCCTGTTGAACCTGGAAATAAAGCGCACCGAATTGTTGGAGGCATACGACCCGAGTTATCCACTGGTGCAGGAGGTAGAAAAGCAGATTGCTCAGACTGTTGCCGCTGTTGCTGATGCCCAGGCGGGGGCAGTTCGCGAGGAGACGACTGATCAGGATCCCACACATGAGTGGGTTAGAACGGAGATGGCCAAAGCCGAGGCTGATCTGGTGGGCTTTGAGGCCCGCTTTTCGGTACTATCCGGTGCGGTTAGGACCCTTCAGGATAAGGCCTTGAAGTTGGATCGGCAATCCGTGGTTCAGCAGGAACTGTTGAGGACGGCTAAAGCGGATGAGAATAGCTATCTGCTCTTCCGTCAAAAACGCGAGGAAGCACGCATCGCCGATGCGCTTGACCAGCGCAAGATCGTCAACGTGGCCATCGCGGAGGCTTCGACGGTGCCTTTGGTTCCGAGCGGACTGCCGTCGGGGATCAAATTGCTCCTGGCGATTCTAATAGCCGCATTGCTGAGTTCGGGAATTGGTTTCGTCGCCGAGTATCTTGACCCAACGTTTCGAACAGCCGCCGAGGTAAAGGAGTACCTGGAAATTCCGTTGCTGGCCACTATTCCAAGAAACGGCCAATAGGTAGATTCATGTTCCTCGATCATTTCGGTTTACGCGAGCAGCCATTCGGGGTTACTCCCGATCCACGTTTTCTCTACATGAGTCCATCTCATCTTGAAGCGTCGGCATCCCTGTCTTACGGGATCCAGACCCGTCAGGGATTCATGGCCCTTATTGCAAAGCCTGGGATGGGCAAAACCACTCTGCTCTTTCACCTCCTGGAGAACTTGCGAAACTCCGCCCGCACTGTTTTTTTGTTTCAAACGCACAGTGGCTCGCGTCAGTTTCTACGCTCTCTCATGGCCGACCTGGGCGTCAATGATCAGGACGATGACCTCGGGCATATGCAACGCCGATTGAATGAGGTTCTAATCGGCGAATTGAGGGCTGGCAGGCGCTTTGTAGTCGTGATTGATGAAGCGCAGAACCTTGGGAAATCTGTCTTGGAGACAGTACGCATGCTTTCCAACTTCGAGGTCCCAGGGGCGAAACTGATGCAGATCGTCCTCGCTGGCCAACCGCAATTGGCAGATAAACTGGCAAGCGGAAACCTCATTCAGCTACGACAGCGAATTTCGATTATGAGTCGTTTGACGCAATTTAACGCTGTGGAAACCGCGGAATACGTTAGCCATCGGCTGGAGGTCGCCGGCTATAAGGGCGACTCACTTTTCGCACCCGAGGCGCTGGCGATTATCAATACCCAAAGCGAGGGCATTCCGCGGAATATCAACAACCTCTGCTTCAATGCGTTAACTTTGGGCTTCGCTAATGGTCAAAAAAATATCGACGCACCCATCCTATACGAGGTGCTGAAAGACTTAGACGTGGAATTGCTTGGCTCAGGCATGGCCGCCAAGGTCAGACGCATGAGATATTTGTCGAATCCGCCGACAACCCCGCTCTTTAGCAAAATGTCGAAGATTTGGTGAACCAGAGCGTAGCGGAGGTCAACGAGTCCAGATCGAGAGGCTGGCCGGGAACCTCGGGGGCAATCATTTGTAAGCCAGCGAATTTCCTTCCCAAGACGAATAGAGACCGCAGATCAAAAGTAAACCGGCACTTAATAGAATAGTGACTCCCAAATTGATTGGAGGAATGGCGTATGAGCAAGAATGTTGAGGTGTTGTTACGAGCAAAGGAACAAACAGAACTGCTCCAGCCAAAAGACGTTACTCAAGAGACTTCGAATGCTCGGCGGCCATCGATCCGCAGCGGCCCGGTCGGTCGTGAAGAAGAGGTCGAGTTGGTCCAGCGGGTGTTCCTGCTGCCCGCATACGAAGTGCCTCGTGTGGTGGTCTTTTGTGGGGTTGAGCACGGTGATGGGGCGGTCGGGATCTGCGCCCGCGCAGGACTAAACTTGGCCAAGCAGACAGGCTTGTCGGTGTGCGTAGTCGAGGGAGACCTCTATTCCCCCGCCTTGCATAAATACTTCGGTGTGGACAATATCCGGGGACTCACAGATGCCGTCCTCGAACCCGGACCTATCCGGAATTTCGTTCACTGCCTCCCGGGAAGCAACCTCTCGGTGCTCTCCGGCGGCTCTCGATGCGAGGAGGCACAAGCTCTGTTGAAATCCGACCGGTTCCGGTCCCGCATCGCAGAACTCCGCGCAGAGTTTTCCTACGTCATAGTTGACGGCCCGCCGGTGAGTCGACACGCTGATGCAATGATCCTCGGCCAAATGGCTGATGGGGTCATTTTGGTTTTAGAGTCCAACGTCACACGTCGTGAGACGGCGCGGACGGCCAAAGAAAATCTGGCCGCTGCCAATGTGAAAATGTTGGGTGCGGTGCTGAACAACCACACCTTCTCCATTCCCGAAACTCTCTACAGAAGGTTCTAACAAGACTGTGGCGAGGACAAATTGGTAGCAGACCTGGCAAAGAAAAGGTCAATCGTAGCCAGATAGGAACAGCACAGCGTTCGAATCTCGAGAAGTTTCAGCCGGTCGCGTTCAACTTTCAGAATGCATGAGGAAACTTGCAGCAAACAGATAGAGGCTCAGCTGCAAAAGATGCCCAAATGATTCGGTCGACTGCCACGTCCACCAAGGATCTACAGAGCATGGAGTTTGACATCCACGGTGTGTTAGGCATCAGGCTCGTTGATGCGTCATCCGACGATGTAGTAGCAGTTTGCAAGCAACTTGGATCTCTTCAGAAGCCGTTGTCGCGCGAGCCTGATATTACAGTCCGCTTTGTGAGCCATCTGCCCCCGTCTCACTTGCGATATTTAGGGCTCAAGCAAAGGGCATTCACGGACGAGGCATTCTTCATTTTTGACGAAGGGGCGAACGGGGCGATGGCTAGGATTCCTTTTGACCGGGTAGGGGGCCCGTGTGAAATTGTTTGCGAACATGGCCTGGGGTCGGTGCCTCTTTTGATGCCGATCCTGAGTTTGACCGCACTAGCGAAAGGCTTTGTGGCGTTGCATGCATCAGCTTTTGTCCATCATGGCATAGGCATGCTCATGGCCGGGTGGGCCCAAAGCGGAAAGACCACGGCGCTTCTCGGATTCGCTTCCATGGGGGCAGAGTTTATTGGGGAAGAGTGGGTCCTTCTCAGTGGAGACGGGCAAACAATGTGTGGTCTTCCGACGGAGATAGAACTCTCGCCCTCGCACCTGGAAACCGTGCCAGACGTTCGTCGATCGATCGAACGCTCGAGGCTCTGGACATTCAAAGGTCTTCGTCACTTCGGCAGAATGCAAGGGACCTTGGGCGAGGGGGTCGGTAGCATGATCCCTGCGAAAATCCTGCGGAGAGCAATCGCAGCACTCCAGCGTCAAGTCATTTCCAAGGTGAGTCCAGAAGTGATCTTTGGCGGCCGCGTCGGCTCGTTGATCGCAAAGCCCGAGAAGCTGTTCCTGCTTATTAGTCATGATGATCCGTGGGTTCAGGTGGAACAGACTCCGCCGATCGAAATGGCGCGTCGGGTGGCTCACTTGAGCCAATATGAACAGATAAGGTTCATGAACCACTATCTGTCCTTCAAGTTTGCGTTTCCTGAAGTGAAGAACTCCTTTGTTGAGCAATCGCCTACGTATCAATACGGCGTTCTCTCTCGCGCCCTGATGGGGATGGAGACTTATACGGTCCATCATCCTCATCCTCTACCCTTTTCCGCTCTCTACGAAGCGATAAAGCCATTTTGTGAAAGCACCACGAAAGCGCGAACCGAAACACTCGGCGCACTTCCATGAGCCTCAGACAGATAGATGACCACTATAGCTGAGATTAACCGGCCGGAATTCCGGCTCGAACGGGACATGACCCAAACACAGATTCGGGGGTCGAGCCTGTTTCTTGGCGGTAGATTGCTGTCCCTGGGCATCAACTTCTGTGCACAGGTTCTGATGGTTCGGTTTCTCTCGACCGCCCATTATGGTGCATTGGCGTATGGGTTGTCGGTCGTCGCTTTCCTTCAACTCTTCGCCACACTGGGCCTCCAAGAGGCAATTTCGCGGTTCGTACCTGTTTATTATGAAAATGGCGAATACGAAAAGCTGCTTGGTACGATCCTGCTTGTGGCAGGCCTAATCTTTGGAACAGGAATGCTCATCGTTGCGATTGTATGGGGATCGCCTAAATTCCTTTCACATGTGTTAACCCACGAAGAGCTTGCTCTGCGTCTGCTGCCCATTCTGATCTTCCTGGTCCCGGTCGAGGCTGCCGACGCGATGTTGGACGGACTTTTCGCCAGTTTCGCCAACACGCGTACTATTTTTTTTCGCAAGTACATCCTTGGGCCAGGGCTCAAGCTTGGCGTAGTCGTTCTACTCATGTGGAGGAACTCCACGGTTGTCTTCCTCGCCTATGGGTACGTCTCCGCCAGCGTCTTCGGCGTCTTAATGTACAGCTGGATGTATTTGCGGCTTCTGCATGGCCAGCAACTTCTTCAAAAGGTTAAGTTAAAGCGAATCAAGATCCCTGCGCGAGACATACTGGCGTTCATCGTCCCCGGACTCAGCTCAATCCTGGCTACGGTGGCGATTTCCACGATCAGCATCTTTCTTCTGGGCTCTTTGCGCACCATGTCAGATGTCGCTTACTTCCGGGCTGTCCTTCCCCTCGCCCAGTTAAACGGCGTTGTCATGGCAAGTTTCACGCTTCTTTACACCCCTTCCGCGGCTCGCCTGTTGGCGAACACGGACTACACCGCGATCAACAAGCTCTACTGGCAAACGGCTGCGTGGATGTCGGTGCTGTCATTTCCGATCTTTGCTGTGACTTTTTCTTTGGCACAGCCGCTGATCGCATTTCTTTACGGAGCCCGCTATGAGCGGGCCGCTCCTATCTTGGCAGTGCTCTCGTTAGGTAGTTACTTCAACGTGGTCCTCGGGTTTAACCTGCAAACCCTCAAGGTGATGAAGAGGCTGCGTTACATCACTGTCGTGAGCGTGCTGGCCGTCCTGGTCAATGTTGCTGTGAGCCTTGTCTTGATCCCGCGATACGGGGCTGTAGGTGCCGCAATTGGAACTGCGGGAACACTGATCATTTACAACCTACTGATGCAGATTGGACTGCTTCGAACATTGAATTTCAATGCGTTTGAGCGTGAGTACCTCACCATTTATCTGACGATCGCCTTGAGCGCGGCGGGGCTTTTTGTTTTCCAATTCTATAGTTCCGTGAGCATTTACCTGGCGTTGCCCTTGGCGGGATGTGTCTCTCTGTTCGTCTTTGCTGCCGCTAAGAAAAAACTCAGAATTATGGAAGTTTTTCCGGAGCTGCTCAACTTGCCGTTTGCGCGGCTTCTGACGTGAAGGGGTTCATGTCTGCATATGAGATGGCCAATGTCTGCTCTGCTCCCGGAGCCAGAGAACTTAGAGCACAGTTATTCTACTAGCAGATTTGCTGGAGATCGTTAATCGACATGAGAAACATGTTTAGTGATGCCTTCGCAATTAGGGATACGAGGGTCCTGTCGGCATCTCTCGCCGCAGGCTTCTCGATTTTCTTACTATTGCGTCAGAACGCTCTGCTGGCAGCGGGCATACTAATCATCATGGGCTTCCTTGCCTTAATGCTTCGCTGGCCGGAGACGGGAACGCTGGTAGTTCTCTTTTCAATCTATTCCAATATCGGCGTTCTCGCTATGAGACACCCGACGGCAATTCAAGTTACAGCGGGGTCTCCCGGTGAAAATCCACGCATCGCCGTCGTGTTCGCTGTGATGGCGTTGCTTCTATCCGTGCCACTGGCTCACCAACTCTTGGTCCGCAAAGAAGGATTAATATTCGATCGCGGATTTGTTCTCATGTTGGCTTTTCTCGCGGCGATGCTCGCATCGTCATTCTTTGCCCGAGACGAGCGCATGGTGGGATCGCGGGTTGCCGATTATCTGATTGAGGGCCTGGCCCTATATTTTGTTCTGACTAATGTCGTTCGGGATATCGCCACTCTGAGGCGAGCAACCTGGACGTTGCTAATCGCCGGCAGCCTGATGGGTGGACTCTCTATTTACCAGAAGGTTACACATACTGCGGACCGGCTGTACGGCGGCCTGGCCCAGATGGGGTCGGAGATCAACGTGGCTTCAAGCGGGCGGGAATTGGCCCGTCCGCAGCGATCGGCAGGTCCGATCAGCGGGGGTGTTGGACCTGAGGGCGATTTACGAGTGGCTGGTCCGATCGGTGAGCCCAATCGATATGCTCAGATTTTGCTCGTGCTCATTCCTCTGGCAGTCTTGGCGTTTCGTACTGAGCGCTCACCCATGATGCGTGCACTCGCCCTGGTAGCCGCCAGCCTCATTCTCGGTGGCCTCTTGCTCACATACTCGCGGGGGACCCTGCTGGCAGGTCTCGTTCTGTTCGGCATGATGGCGTATATGCGATTACTAAAGCCTCGCCAGGTTCTTGTCGTAGTGCTTTGTATGGGAGTGCTCGTCGCGACTTTTGCACCCGGCGTCATAACCCGCATGGCAACTTTGGGCCAGATGAAGAACCTGTTGCTCCGGACAGGCTACACCTATCGCGCGCCTGACAGTTCCGCCGTCCATCGCTATGCATTGAATCTCGCGGCGTGGCATGTATTTCTGGATCACCCTATCTTCGGGGTTGGCCCCGGGCACTTTGCCGAATACTACTCGGTGCCATATGGCAATCGCATCGGCTTGATTGAAACGACCAGAAGATACCTGGCTCATAACCTCTATTTGGAGACGTTGGCAGAAACGGGCGTTACCGGCCTTGCCTGCTTGCTTGCGATCTTGTTCGTGATCATGCACTGGCTATGGAAAGAGCGCCGCCGCTGGGAGCATAGCCATCCAGAATTTTCCAGTGTGGCGACTGCTTTCTTTCTTTGCCTCTTTGCCTACGTCATATCGGCTGTCTTCGAGCACTTGTCCTACCAGAGGTACTTCTGGCTCTTGGTGGCACTATCTAGCGCGGCGGCTCGGATCGTCCACGCCCAGCATGATACGCGTTCTGACGGCGAGTCACTCATCTCACCGGGCGAGACGTGGTGAAAAGGTAGGAAATAGGTTGCTTCGCATATTGGCATACCATCGAGTGGCTGAGTTGCGGGATACACCTACGGTAGATTCGCGCAGCGTCAGTGCGACACCCGCTGGTTTTGACCGGCAGATGCAGCACCTGACCCGTAATTACCACGTCGTCGGCATGCCGCAACTTCTAAGAACAGTTGCAAACGGGTTACCTCTTCCGAAGCGCGCCGTGCTGCTCACTTTTGACGACGCTTACGCCGACTTCGCTGAAACTGCATGGCCAGTCCTTAAGCGATTTGGGCTGCCCGCGACGCTGTTCGTCCCAACAGCTTACCCAGACCATCCCGAACTGGCCTTTACTTGGGACATGCTCTATCAGGCATTCAGCGCTACTTCTCGAAATGAATTATGCGCAACGCCGTTCGGCCCTTTGCCGCTCGGTAACCCTGACGAGAAGCGGCGTGCCCTGCGCATCGTCCAGGACTACGCCTCAACAATCCCCAACGACGAGGCGATGAGATTGGTTGATTCGGTGTGTGCCCAACTGGTCGAGAGGCCGGCATATTCCGGGAGTGTCTTGAGCTGGGATCAACTCCGCCAACTGGTGAAAGAGGGACTCACAATTGGATCACATACTCAAACGCATCCCCTCATGACTCAAGTAACGCCTGAGAGAATGCGTGAAGAGATCAGGGGTTCTCAGCAGGATCTCAAAAGAGAAATCGGAACTGCCCTGCCAATCTTCTGCTATCCCAACGGGAACCACAATGACACCGTCACTGCGGTTCTAAAAGATGAAGGTATTCTGCTGGCATTCACGACGCTCAGTGGACAAAACAAGTCGGAGTCGCTGGACCTTCTGCGACTGCGACGCGTCGTTATCACCCATCGTACTTCGATGGCAGTTTTTTGGCTCCGGCTCCTCCGGGTGGGTGTCTATCTGGACTCATGGCGCCATCGAAGACAGAACAAGACTCTAACTCGAGGGCTGAACCAGAGTCAGGCCAGTGTCGTCTAGGTTAAACGCACATAGCTGCAAGTAGTCCCATTCTCATACGGCTTTGCATTCGCTGAACCCCATATGCGGTGTTTCGCGATTTTTCGTTTTTCACTCGGCAGACGCATCTCTTGGATCTGCTAAATGAACAGCCAGTCAGGAACTCTGATCAACGAGACGCGCACCTCATCCGGTGAAACCGTGATGCAAGATGCTCAGTCGGAGTTTATTCTGAAAAGCCCGCTCCCGCAAAGAAGGCTGGAAAGCGTCCTGATATTGGACGCTAACACCCGATGCGCCCTTGCCGCGACGCGCTCTCTGGGGAAAAAAGGGGTGCGCGTCGTAGTCGCTGGTGAGACCAAGAGGACTTTGTCCGGTGCCTCGAAATATTGCAGCGAGGGATTTGTCTACCCTTCCCCGGCCGGAGACTTGGAAGGCTTCTTGGCCACCATTAAGGCAGAAAGCTCGCGACGCGGGATCGAAGTGATCTTCCCGATGACCGAGATTAGTGTCTCGACTGTGTTAAGGCACCAGGAACAATTTGAACCGTTGAAGCTGCCATTTGGGGACCTTAAGACATTTGACTCATTGACTGATAAATGGAGGTTGCTCAAACTCGCCCAACGGCTTCATATCTCAATACCGAAAACGCATTTCGTGGGGGAGATCAGCTCACTCGGCGCCATCTGTTCAGAGCTGAAGTTCCCTGTAGTCCTGAAACCCTACCGTTCAAGGATCTGGTCCGGTGGGCGCTGGATTTCCACTTCAGTGCACTACGCTGGTTCAGTTGAGGAGTTGAAAGAGATTGCGGCACAACATGAGTACTTTAACCAACACCCTTTTTTGATCCAGGAATACATTTCAGGCCAGGGCCAAGGCGTTTTTGCTCTTTGTGATCGTGGTAAACCGATTGTCTTCTTCGCCCACCGGCGCTTGCGAGAAAGACCACCATCGGGTGGAGTCAGCGTTCTGAGTGAAAGCATCGAGCCGAACCCGGAATCGCAAAGAATGGCGCGCGCCATTCTCGAGTACGTTGGATGGCACGGCGTGGCCATGGTCGAGTTCAAAGTGTCCGCTGAAGGAATTCCATACCTCATGGAAGTGAATGGCCGATTCTGGGGATCACTGCAATTGGCAATCGATGCAGGCGTGGACTTTCCCTGGCTCCTCTACCAATTGACAACCGGAAGGGTTGTGGACAGGGCGGATGGATACACCGCTGGAGTCAGATGCCGATGGCTGCTGGGCGACCTCGCCAGCCTCTGCAGGGTATTGGTAAGCAATGGATCATCTCCTCTCCTGCCGCGCTTTGGCAAGGTCCGATCTGTTCTCCAGTTTTTGAATTTCTTCGAGAAAGCTTCACGATATGAAGTAAACCGTTGGGACGACGTTAAGCCCTTTTTGTTCGAAGTGGCCCAGTACGTAATGGCCTTGAGATCCTAGACCTGATAAGCAGCCGAAGCGCCAAATGTACAGGAATATGACATGATTTCGCCAAGACTCGGTCTTGTTGAAACTCACTTGCAGGGCTGGCCGGAGTTCTGCTGCCCAACACACCGTATACCTCTAACTGACCAGGGCAATTTCTTCCTGTGCCCCAGAGGGGAGCAATTTCCAATATGGGAAGGAATCCCCCGCTTCACGGACAGTAATGCATCTGTTGACGCCTTTGGAGCTCAGTGGAAGCGATATCGGCTGACTCAGCTCGATTCCTATTCCGGAGTCCCGATCACGGAAGAGCGCACTCACCGTTGCGTGGGGGAGGAGCTTTGGAGAGATCTGGTGGGCAAGCATGTACTCGAGTGCGGATGCGGTGCGGGACGATTCACGGAAATTCTCCTGGAACGCGGCGCGTTCGTGACCTCGGTGGATTTGAGCGAGGCTGTTGAGGCAAACCAGCAAAATTTTCCTCAGTCCTCAACGCACCGGATCGCGCAGGCGGATATCTTGCAGCTTCCCTTTCAACCGGGAAAATTTGACGTTGTTTTCTGCCTGGGAGTGGTTCAGCACACGCCGCAGCCAGAGACAACTATCGCGGCACTTTCCGAGCAGGTAGCGCCTGGCGGAACGTTGGTGATTGATCACTACACCTACACCCTTTCCAGATTCACAAAGACAGCTGTGCTTCTTCGGCACCTTCTCAAGCGACTCTCAGCCTCGGAGGGTCTACGTTGGACGGAACGGCTCGTCGATCTCTTTCTGCCCCTTCACAAACGCGTGCGTGGCGTTCCCGCGGCACAGATGTTCTTGAGCCGCTTCTCCCCCGTGCTCTGCTATTACCGAGCCTATCCGCAGTTGGATGACGAAATGCAGCGCCAATGGGCTTTGCTGGACACACATGACTCGCTCACCTGTTGGTATTGCCGGAGCCGAACCCGATCACAGATCGAGCGGACAATGAAGTCACTTGGTTTAGAAGACGTTTTCTGCCAATTTGGTGGAAATGGTGTCGAAGCGCGCGGTCGGCGGCCCTTAGGTCAGAACTTAACAGAAATATCTTAATACACGGCCTTATTCCTTACGTCTGAGATCCACTCTCACAATGTGCGGCTTCTGCAGTTTCGACAGCGCTGGGGGGCGACTCTCCCCATCCATTTGCCAACAGATTCTTCATTCAACAAGCATCCATCCGCGTCGGCATTAAGCCGGAAAGGGCAACACCTATGACCATCTCAACGACCACAAAATATGTGCCCTTCAATGTTCCTTCGATCGGAGAGGAGGGTATTCGCGCTGTCGTGGAAACACTGAAGACGGGTTGGCTCACGACAGGACCAAAAACGGCACGCTTCGAAGAAGCATTCGCCCGCTTTATCGGTGTTCGACACGCGCTCGCCGTGAGCTCTTGCACGGCTGCGCTTCACCTTTCGCTCGATGCTGTCGGTCTGAAAGAGGGCGATGAAGTATTGGTTCCTACAGTAACGTTTGCGTCGACGGCTGAGGTTGTGACGTATTTCAAGGCGAAACCTGTTCTGGTGGATGTTGATCCTGTCCATTTCAATTTGAGTCTGGAAGATGCCCGAAGCAAGATCACGCCGAAAACTAGGGTCATTATGCCAGTTCATCTTGCCGGTCACCCGTGCGCAATGGATTCCATACTGGACCTCGCCACGACGCACGGTTTGACGGTCATTGAAGACGCCGCACATGCGATCCCCGCCAAGTACAAAGGACGGAACATTGGAACCTTGAGTCCCATTACGGCATTCAGTTTTTATGCCACCAAGACGCTGACGACGGGAGAGGGCGGAATGGTCACCACGGATGATGACTCGATTGCGGATCGCGTGAGCCTCATGCGGACGCATGGCATGAGCCGCGATGCCTGGAAGCGGTATTCGGCGGAAGGGACTTGGCGTTACGAAATCAGGGAGGCCGGATACAAATACAATCTTACCGATCCCCAGTCTGCCCTGGGCCTCGTCCAATTGTCCAAATGTGAGGAGATGTGGAGGCGCCGAGTTGAGATAGCGCACAGGTATGACAGCGCGCTCATGGCGTTAGAAACTTTCCACACGCCACAGGTCGCCCACGATGTTCAACACGCCTGGCATCTGTATGTTGTTTTAGTGGAGCCTTCTGCCCTTCGCATTCATCGCGACCAGGTCATTGAAGAACTCCGCCAGCGTGGAGTAGGCACCTCGGTCCACTTCATCCCATTGCATCTTCATCCTTATTATCAAAAAACCTGGGGATATCGTCCGGGCGAATTCCCAGTGGCTGAAGATTACTTTGACCGCTGCATTTCGGTGCCGATTTATTCCGGTATGGCAGATGAAGATGTCAATCACGTGATCGAGGTTTTGCAGGAAATTTCTATCAAGTTTCGCAGATAACGTGGCAGAAACTCGCTGGAACTGACAACAGGATTTCACGGGGAAACGAAGGGAGTTTACAACGATGAGCGCTCTTCCACAATTACAAAGGACGTCAGGCCAGATTCGAACGGAAACCCGGTTCACTGGAATAGGCACGGGAGAAACCACGAGTCGCGTGAGACGAGAAACCAGAGGCGCGAAGAGTGGGTTCTATATTCGGTTTGGTAAGAGAATACTTGATACCGCTGGGGCCTTGGCAGCCTTCGTGATTGTGAGTCCCGTTCTTTTCCTCTGTGCGGTAGCCCTGCGGTTGGAGTCCCGAGGGCCTATGTTCTATCGCCAATGGCGAGTCGGACAGCACGGCAGGCTCTTCCAGGTTATCAAACTCCGTACGATGGTCCAGGGAGCGGACAAACGAGGACCGAAGATCACAGCATCGGGTGACCCACGCATAACGAGTGTTGGTAAAGTTCTTCGAAAGACGAAGATGGATGAACTTCCACAGTTGCTGAACGTCATTCGAAATGAAATGAGCCTCGTGGGGCCGCGCCCGGAAGTACCGGAATACACGCTGAAATACAGTCTTGCGGAAAAGAAGGTTTTGGATGTTAAACCCGGGATAACCGGGCCCGCCTCATTGGCTCACATCAACGAAGAGCGGCTCCTCGCGAGTCGGACAGACAAGGAACATTTCTACGTCACCACAATCATGAGGCGCAAACTTCAAATCGATCTGGCCTACTGCCGCAGGGTCAGCTTTTTCGAAGATTTTAAGATCATTCTTTTAACCGTGGTAGCCCTCTTTGTCCCTGCTGATTTTAACGCTAAGGGTGTGAAGACCCCACCTTGCGTCAACAGCGAGAAAGCAGGGCTTGAGGTCGAGGGGCCGGGCAGGAGTTAGCGCGCGAGTGACATCTGTGTGGCCTGGCTCGAGGCGGGCAAAAAATCCGATGTGGATAATGTTGAAGACAGTTAAGTGGCGGGATGTAGTTCCACGAATCGTCGTGGATTTTGCAATTATTCAATGTGCGATGTTGATTGCGTTCGCCGTCTCAGTGACTTATCAGACTCGGGAGGACGAATGGCTAAGCGCATCGAACTTGGTGAGCGCTTTTCGACACTATTACCTCTCCAGATTTCTGCTCTTGTCGCCATTGTTCCCGATAGTTTTCTTTGCGAACGGACTCTATACCCGTGTGCGCTCCTACCCGACTATAGCGAAGCTGGAACGGTTTACCGTCGTGGTCTTGTTGTCCCTGACTGTGTTTATTACGGTGAATTATCTCCTGATTCAGCACAAGAATCCGATCGGCCGGAGCGTCTCCCTCACATTTGTGGCAGTAGCTTTATTGGGATTGGTTGGAATCCGCATTGGGAAGGCATGGCTCATCGGCAGCGAGAGAGCCGAGCAACGGCGCATGTCAAGAGACCCGGAACGAGGTCTAGTGCTACTAATTGGCGGCGCCGGATACATTGGTTGCTGTTTACTTAGGCGTTTGCTCGAAGAGGGAAGGCGCGTTCGGGTATTGGATAATGCAGTGTACGGCCTGGAACCAATCCAGGACCTTTTGAGTCACCCTAACGTGGAATACTTGCATGGTGACTCGCGGAATATTCAGGATGTTGTTAAGGCGATGCATCAAGTGTCGAGTATTGTTCATCTGGCCGCAATCGTTGGCGATCCAGCCTGCGAACTCGATCATAAGACGACGATTGAGATCAATTACGCAGCAACCCGGATGCTCATCGAGGTCGCTAAGGGTTATGGGGTCGAACGGTTCGTGTTCGCCTCAAGTTGCAGCGTATACGGCGCAACTGATGAATTCATGGACGAATGCTCGGCAGTGGAGCCAGTCTCTTTGTATGGAGAGACAAAAGTATCTTCCGAACAGGCGTTGATTGAAAGCGCCAACGCGAACTTTCATCCGGTTATCATGCGTTTTGCAACCGTATTCGGACTCTCGAATCGCCCGCGGTTCGACCTGGTCGTGAATCTTCTCTCAGCCAGAGCGAAGCAGGATGGCCGAATCACGATCTTTAATGGCCAGCAATGGCGGCCGTTCGTTCACGTCAAGGATCTCGCTCAGGCAATCATCCTCCTCCTAAACGCTCCGTTGAGCGCCGTGAGCCGGGAAATCTTCAATGTGGGCGACAACCGCTTGAACCATACACTCAACGAAGTCGCCGAGGTTATCCAGTGCGTGTTTCCAGGCACGCGGGTTGAGCACGGCGAGAATTCGGATCGTCGGAACTATCGCGTCAATTTCGACAAGATTAGGGAGCGGGTTGGATTCCGCTGCCAGTATATGCTGGAGGATGGTGTCCGAGAGATCAAAGCTGCGTTCGATTCGAGCCAGATTGATAACTATAGGGATATTCGCTTCAGCAACCTCGGTTTTCTGCGCGAAACAGGTACACCCGAGAACAAGAGCGAGTTTGATGGCGCGGTCATGGCAGCTTTTGGCGGTGAGCAAATTCGCCGCGTTAACGCCGAAAAAGTCAGCGCGCAGTATGTCAAAGCAAAAGCTGCCGCAGCGCTCTAAGGGCAGACCTTAGTATGAGGGTCCCGCATGTTCTCCGTAGCACTCATAGGTCCTGATGGAGCGGGCAAATCGACGATCACTCGAGTGTTACTCGAATCTGCTCCATTTGCACTTAAGTATCTTTATATGGGAATAAATATAAAAGCCAGTAACTTCGCACTTCCAACTTCTCGCTTCGTCGAATATCTCCGAAGAGGCCGCCATGATAGAAATGCCGAAAGATCGCGGACCGTAACCGAATCATCTCGGCCTGGCGGTGATCGGAAACTGTATTTGGGCGCAAAGCTTTGGGCGGCGGGCCGACTGGCTAATTGCCTGGCCGAAGAATGGTATCGACAGCTGTTGTCCTGGAGCTACCAAGCGCGTGGCTACATCGTTTTGTACGATCGACACTTTCTGTTCGACTTCTCTCTCGACGGGGTCGACAGCGATGTCTGGACTTTCGAGAGGCGTGTGCACCGCTGGATCCTGACAAGGCTCTACCCCAGACCAAGCTTGGTAATTTACCTGGATGCGCCCGCAGAAGTTCTCTTCGCCCGCAAGGGAGAAAAGACTCTTGAGGAGCTTGAAAATCGCCGGCAAGCGTTCATTCGCCAAGGAACGCAAGTCCGCAACTTTGTTCGAGTCGACGGCACGCAGCAGCTCAACGCCGTTTGTGCTGAGGTCTCTAAACTTATTGCTGAATACTCCGGTCGCCAGAGTGCATCGAACGCCATCGCCGGCCTGTAATGTCTCGTTCGGCTGCTTACCACAGTCGGCTAACGATGAATCTTTCTTGCCTTTCCGATCCTTATTCTCGTAACGGACGTACCAACTTCAGCGCTATCTGGTTGTTTATTGGATCTCAGAAGCCTTGACGACAATCGGGCCGAGTCAATTACTCGGGCACACATCAACGAAATAAAAATGTGCGGAATTTGCGGCTTTTTTAATATCAGCAATCGTCAGGACGCGCCGACGATTCTGTCAGCAATGACCGCCTGCCTGGCTCACCGCGGTCCTGACGGAATGGGGACTTGGCTCTCGTCAGAGATGGATGTAGGACTGGGTCACACGAGATTAGCCATCATTGACCTCGCGGGAGGCCGCCAACCTATTCAATCGGTCGATGGGCGCTTCATAATTGTGTTCAATGGCGAGCTATACAATTACCGATCCCTGCGTAAAGAACTCGAAAGCATGGGACACCAATTTCGCACCTCGTCCGACACTGAAGTCTTGCTTGAAGCCTATGTCAGATGGGGGCCGGCGTGTCTCGAACGTTTCCGCGGGATGTTCGCCCTAGCGATCTATGACACCCAGGCGCGTGATCTTTTCTTCGCCCGGGATCGCACAGGAATCAAACCGCTCTATTACCATTCGGGACCTTCCGGCTTCTTTTTCGGGTCGGAACTCAAGGCAATACTTCGGGTACCCGATATCCCCCGGCGCTTAAACTACCAGGCTTTGGGGGATTTTCTAGCTCTTGGTTATCCACTCGCACCAAAGACTATGTTTTCGGACCTGTCTGAGCTCGAACCGGGGACATCGTTACGGGTTTCTCGGGATGGGATAGAAAAGATGCGCTATTGGTCATGGCACCAACTTCCAGGTAGGGTAGAGGAACCGGCGGTATTAGAACAAACGCAGACGGCCCTCACCGAAAGTCTGCGCGAGCATTTGGTTTCGGACGTTCCGATTGGAGTGCTTTTAAGTGGCGGCATCGATTCCTCGCTTCTGGTTGCCTTGCTTGCCAAAGAGCTTGGGGAAGATGTCGAGACTTTCACCGTGTCATTTGCAGAAGCCGCCTATGACGAATCGCCGTTTGCCGAGACCGTAGCCCGCAGCCTTGGTGTTCGGCACCGCAAGATCATCCTGGATGCTCGGCTTGCGGACATTTCTGTGATAGATGATATTCTCGATCAATTCGATCAACCCTTCGGCGATTCTTCAGCAATCCCCACTTATTTCATCTGCAAGGAGATACGGAAATCAGCGAAAGTTGCCATCGGCGGAGATGGTGGAGATGAAATGTTCGGAGGTTACCGGCGGTTTTTCCACGCCGATATGGCAAAGTTGGCAGGCGCCCTTCCAGGTGTTTTCCTGAAGGCGTCAGACGCGGTGCTCACCGGGATTGCCGGAATTGCCCCAGACCTCTCACGCAAGGGTAAGAGGTTTATTCGCTCAGCCGCATCCAGAGATGAATCCCGTCTGCTAGCGTTATCATGTTACACCTTTCCGGATTTGCTCCCTGAAATGATCGAACCTGCGGTCATGAGGGCAATCGGCGAGTATGTTCCTTCCTTGTCGCTCAATGGACATGGAACCATCAACCCGGGGGGGGAAGAATTTGTCGATTCGACGATACGCCATGCGCTTCCTGGGGACTACTTAAGGAAAGTGGATGTGATGAGCAGCGCTCACGGGTTGGAGGTGCGAGTTCCTTTCTTGGGAGAGCATGTTCTGGAGTGCGCGGCGAAGATCCCAGCGCAGCTAAAATATTCCCGAAAAAACAATAAGATCATTCTACGCAAGCTCGCCGAGAAGTATCTGCCGAAAACCATCGTCGAAAAACCTAAAGGCGGCTTCGGGATCCCACTGGATTCCTGGTTGGGTCGGAATGGACGGGAAGAGGTTCGGTCCTTACTCAACTCTCAGAGCACATGCATCCGTGAAGTCATCCGGCCGGAGTATTCCGATCATTTGCTTTCCGGATTTGTTGATCATACCTGGAACGCGTCGAGACGCAGTCGTTTCAACACCTATCAGCAAGTTTATATGCTATGGAGCCTGGAGCGATGGCTTGCACGTTGGAAACCCGCCCTGTAAGCGTCGGAACGATCGAACTGAGAGAGGCTGAGCGTCCCCTCCGGGTCCTCGCCGTCACTCCGATGCCCAGCTCAAAAGCCTCGATGATCCACGTTACAAGGCAGATCGCGTCTCTCGAAGATGCGGGAGTCACTTGCCAATCTTTCATGGTGGCCTCACGGACATCTCCGTGGGTGGTGCTACGCGAATGGCGCAGATTGCGCAGAGAGATCCGGGCATTCCAACCCGACATCGTGCACGCACACTACGGAACGATGACAGCATTCTTGGCCATTGTAAGTACAGCTCTGCCAGTCATAGTCACCTTTCGGGGAAGCGACCTGAATCCGAATCGCAGCCGGGGATGGTTGCGACAGGCCGTCGGCACACTGCTCTCACAGATGGCCGCCTTGCGAGCGGCCCGAATCATCTGTGTAAGCAAACAGCTAAAGAACAAGCTCTGGTGGCACAGGGATCACGTCAGCGTCATTCCCACCGGCGTGGATACGACTGTCTTCTATCCTCGTCACTCGCAGGAAGCGCGTCGGGATCTTGGGTGGGGGAAAGACGAACGAGTGGTGCTCTTCAACGCGGGTGATCCAATCTGCAAACGCTTGGATTTAGCGCGGGCTGCGGTTCAATTTGCCGAGTCCCTGTGCGGAGCAATTCGCTTTGTCGTCTTGGATGGCAATGTTGCTCCAGACCTCATCCCCTCGATGATGAACGCCGCCGATTGTCTATTGCTGACGAGCGACTGGGAGGGCTCTCCTAACATTGTCAAAGAGGCGATTGCTTGTAATCTTCCTGTTGTTTCTGTGGACGTGGGAGATGTCCGAGAACGATTACTTGGGGTCTCTCCATCCGTGATCGTTACCCGAGATGCGAGCGAGATCGGTAGGGGCATTGCCGAGATCTTGAGGCATGGCCAAAGGTCGAACGGTCACGAGTTCGTGAATGACTTGTCAAACGAATGTGTATCGCACCGAATTGTCTCTGTCTACAGAGTAGTCCAAGGGATTGCCTTGTCATCATCTTCGAGAGGCAATGCTTCTTCCATCGCGCCCCGAAATCCGCACATCGACGAGATCCGCTAAGGACCCGCTGCACTGCGCGCTTCGGCATCTTAGGCGCAAAGACTGATTACACTGCGTCACTGTTTTTAACTGCGGTCGGGAGCGCAAAGGAGGGTCCTACATTTGAAGCTAGTGGTCCTCACACAATATTACCCGCCAGAGATTGGAGCAGCTCCCAACAGGCTGTCAGCGTTAGTTCGGGGACTAACGGACGCAGGTCATGCAGTTACGGTGCTCACGGCGATGCCAAATTATCCGATGGGGCGCTACTATCCGGGCTACGGAGGCCTGTTTCGACGCGAAAATCACAATGGTAGTGCTGTGGTTCGCACATTTATTTATCCAACCCAAAGCGCAGGCATCGTGAAGCGGCTCCTATGCTACTTTACGTTTGTATTCTCGTCTGTGGTGCTTGGCGGTTGGTTCTTAGAGAAGCCGGATTACATTTTGACGGAGAGTCCACCCCTCTTTCTGGGACTTTCGGGATTTCTGCTCAGCCGCTGGAAGCGAGCCCGGTGGATATTTAATGTTTCGGACCTGTGGCCTGAGTCTGCTGTTTGCCTGGGAGTCCTAAAGCCAGGATTGGCATTGCGCCTCAGTGAATCGCTGGAGGCTTTTTGTTATCGGCGAGCTTGGCTTGTTAGCGGACAGTCTTCCGAAATCGTCCAAAACATCAAGAAGCGCTTCCCTAGCGTGCCCGCTTTTTACTTGCCAAACGGAGTTGATACGCAACGATTCCGCCCAGACTGCGGTACACCTGAGACTCGCGCTCGGCTGAGATCGGAACCCGGTTGCGTTGTTCTCTACGCCGGTTTGCATGGCTTGGCCCAAGGGCTGGAGCAGATTATAGCTGTGGCAACGCAGCTAAGAGACAATACCGCAATCACATTTGTCTTTCTTGGTGACGGCCCCGTAAAGGGCGCGTTGATCAGTGAAGCGGCAGCGAGAGGGCTAAACAACGTCAAATTTCTCGACCCCGTGCCGCAAGATCAGATGCCTGCCCTCATCGCCGCAGCAGACATTGTACTCGTGCCCCTAAAGACGCACGTTCCCGGCGCCGTACCATCAAAACTCTATGAGGCGATGTCCAGCGGGCGCGCCCTGATTGTCATCGCCTCAGGGGAAGCCGCCGACATCGTATCTCGGGACCGGGTTGGCGTTGTGGTGGCCCCTGGGGATACGGAAGGTCTTAAAAGGAGCCTTTTAGAATTAGCTCACAATTCTTCCTATCGCGAGGAGCTGGGAGCGGAAGCTCGCCGAACGGCAACAACGCAATACGACCGCTCCGTCCCAATTGGTCGTTTCATCCATCACCTGGAGGAACACCTGGGCGGAGTGTCCCCATCAGAGCTAGGCATGCGATTTCAGGATGGTTCCACACCCATTCTTCCAACGAGCCAGCATGACCAATCGCGCGGGACTGAATCACACTCGGCTTAAGCGGTCTGCTGCGTCGCTGCGCCATGCAGTCGCGCAAAGCACGTTAGCGTCGCTCGTCGAGAAGGTATGCGCGGCCCACCTTTCGAGAGCTCCCGTTGAGCTGCTCGCTGTCGGTACCGAAGCCTCGACTGTCTGAATCCGATCAGGTGAATACCATGAATCTTGTGTGCAACGTGGTGGGAGCACGCCCCAATTTTATGAAGATGGCGCCCATCGTCACCGAAATGCGGCGCCGCGGCATACCACAACTTTTTGTCCACACAGGGCAGCATTATGACCGACAGATGTCCGAGCTCTTTTTTGAAGAGCTTGGCCTTCCTGCTCCGGACGTATACCTTGGCGTCGGTGCTGGTTCTCAGGCAGTACAGACAGGGCGCATCATGATGGCTTTCGAAGAAGTGTGCTTGCTGAAACAGCCGTCTGTAGTTGTTGTGGCCGGCGATGTGAATTCAACATTGGCTTGTGCCTTAGCGGCCAGCAAGCTCCACATTCCGGTTGCGCACGTAGAAGCTGGCCTTCGATCCTTTGATCGCGCGATGCCGGAAGAAACCAACCGGGTCCTCACCGATCATCTCGCCGATCTCCACTTTTGTACTGAGAGCAGCGCGATAGACAACTTATTGGCCGAAGGGATCTCCTTCGAGAAAGTCTTCTTCGTCGGAAACTGCATGATTGACAGCCTTTGGGCACACCTGGAAAAGGCCGTCGCTCGGCGCCCTTGGGAACGATTCGGCTATCGGACTGGAAATTATGGCCTGGTTACGTTGCACCGGCCTTCGAATGTTGATGACGAGGAGACTTTCCACGAAGTAGCTGAAGCCCTGTCGGAACTGAGCAAGGTTATGCCACTTCTGTTTCCCGCTCACCCGCGCACTCAGGATCGCATCAAACGTTCTAATCTGACTTTCGGTGCTACCGTGCTTGTTGAACCGATGGGATACCTTGATTTCTTGGGTCTCATGGCGAAAGCTCGATTGGTTCTTACGGATTCCGGTGGAATTCAAGAAGAAACAACCGCTTTGGGGATTCCGTGCATTACGCTGCGAAATAATACCGAGCGTCCCGTGACGGTCGAAAAAGGAACCAATCAATTGGTCGGCACCAGCCGCGAAGGGATTGTGAGCGCTGGATTGGCCGCCTGGAAGAGAAACCGTTGCAATCGCAAAATACCCGAACTTTGGGACGGCAAAGCTGCCGGTCGCATTGTGGACGTTATCGAGCGTTGGCTTTCCATCAAATGTGGCCACGCAACAGCATCAGCCCATTCGCCCCCCCAACAGGTGCCGGAGTTTCGAGATTCTGACGGCCCGACTAATGGGTTCTGAAACTTCCTACCCTAAACCCACGCGACACTATCACTTCGCACAAACAGTACCGCATATCTCTTCGCCAGTAGAGGTGCGGAATATTGATCAGGACGTTTACCAACCGTGTGGAGTTTTCGGCGCAGTGCAGAATCGTTGTGATTGTCGTCGGACCATGGATGGGTGCGACCAAGTCAACTCGTAAATCCTGTAAATCTTGAAGGGTCGATCGATGCTCAGATTTCCCTCTCTTCTGTTCCTTTTGGCTTGCATTGGCCTCGCTCAAACCTTATTCGTTGAGGTGAAGGCCATCACAGCAACGTCCGTTTCAATCGGGCAGCTGGAAGATTGCACGTATTACGTATCCCCAGTCGGATCCGACACAAACTCGGGAACCATCGACGCTCCCTGGCGGCACCTGCAGAAAGCATTCGACACACTAATAGCGGGGCAGACGGCGTGTCTGCGGGTTGGAACATACGAGCCCGTCGGTACCTATAACACCCCAAATTACAGGCAGACATTTTCGCGAACGGGCGAACCGGGCAGTCCTATCGTCATCCGGAATTATCCAGGAGAGACCGCCATCGTACTGGGGTTGGTAGCGGTCAGGGGAAATTACTTGAAATTTTTGGGGACTCCTCCGTTGGGCGGCTTGGTCTTTCAAGGCCCGCTAGGACCAGACGCCAGTGGAGTAAAGGGAAAGGGGGAGGGCCAAGTTTGGCTGGATAAGTGCCATGACGTCATCTTGGATCACGTCGAGATTCGGAATAACGATTATCACGCGGGGCTTTACGTGAGTGAAGTTAGCGACGTACGGATCCTAGGTTGCTACGTCCACGACAACGGAAGGTTTGATATGGAAGGCACCGACGCGATGGGTCAGAACCCGTTGAATGTGGATCAAGGTATCTATTGGGCAGCCAGCAGTGGAACCAACCGGATAGCCAACTGCCTGCTCGAGCATAACCGGTCCTCTGATCTTCAGCTTTTCACTGGATCAGGACGGATAACTGGCCTGACGATTGTTGAGAACACGATCATCAAGGCGATGAACAGTGGGGTCACGATAGGAAAGGGGGCCGAAGGAAACGTGTTTGCAAACAACATCGTTTCCATGAACAGCCTGCAGACCAACAACAAGCAGATACGACTAAGCTATGATGCAAGTAACAACATCGTTGACACGAATATCGCGTGGCACAAAACACCGGCCTTGGAAGGGCTGGACACATCAACTCTGAGCGGATCAGGAAATGTAGTTCGAAATTTGATGCTTCAGGACCCGGATTTCGTTGACTTTCAGGGCGGCGATTACCACCTGCGACCGGGAAGCCCCGCAATCAACGCTTCGCTCTCGGGACTCATTGAGATTGCGGACAGAGATGGCATGAGGCGACCTTCGCGGCCCAGTTTAGGAGCTTACGAGTACAAGGCGCTTCCGTAAGCCCCACAACCTTTCGGTCCTTCCGGCATGCCATGCCACCTCTGAACAATTCGCAAAGATTTGCGGGGACAGCAAGGCTCAGGGATGAAACTCGAAGGCGCCGATATCAAACCCACCTCCCTGGGGACGCGCGGCGCCGTCGTAGTCGTTGGGAACGTCGGGGAGTGTCGCCCCCGCATCGATAGCCGGGCTGCCTGCCTGCAAATGGGTATCCGGTAAGGAGGCGGCGTCCACGGTGCAACTTGGTGCCGTCACAATATTGGGATTGGTATTGTCCAGATTGTTGGAGTAGGCGAAGCCGCTCGGCGCAGACTCAGCGCCCACAGTGCCTTGGTACGTCACGTTGTTCTCCACAATATCATTGGAATTTCCTGATGATGTATATTCCAGGAAACCTGTCGTTGGCTGCCAGGAAATATTGTTGGCTATGACTGAGTTCGTAAGCGCTGCCGATAAAACGATGTGGCCATTCCTGTAGGGGTTGGCGCAGAAGAAGGAATTATTGAGAATCCGTAGATTGCTCAGAGCAGCCGGATAGACTTGCACGCTCCAGCCGCGCTCGTTACGATAGAAAACGTTGTTCTTGATGGTCACGTTGTTGGCGCTGGTGAAGGCCGCGTCTACGTAAACCCCGTGGTCGTTGTTCTGGTAGTACAGCGGGTTGGCACAGCCATTTTCCCCTGGCGCGTACCGCCCGATGTCGTGAATCTGGTTTCCCTCAATGATTACATTGTCGTTGCTGATGAAAATGCCATCGCGCCCAATGGTGGTGGTGGTGCAATAACGGCCCACGTCGTGAACGTTGTTTCCGGTGATGCTGATGAACTGCCCTCCGCTGGATGACCCGCCATTGTAGTTTTCCATGCAGGTGTCGCTGAAACCTTCACACTCGAAATTCTTTACGTCGATGTAGTTGGCGGAGAATTCCCATCCGGTCGCCGAAGTGTTGTTCAACCCATCGATCTTGGCCCCCCATTTGTGCTCCGAAGTGAAGACGACATGGTTCGAGGGGGTCCCGCCGCGGGTCATTATGATGAGCTTGCTGCCGACTCCGGAAACAGCCGGATTGTTGTAGGTTCCATCGCGGACAATCACCATATCGCCAGGGTTGACCACGTTGGCGGCATGCTGGATGGTCAGGAAGGGTGAGGCGCTTGTGCCAGGATTGGAATCAGAGCCCGTGGGAGAAACATAGTAGCAGACGCCGCTGCCGGTAGGGGCGCAGACGGTGCCTGAGCTGGTGGAGATCGAGAAGTTTTGCTGGACTGTCGGCTGGTTGAGGTCGGTCAGCTTTACTGTGAACGTACTGGTTCCAGCCGCGGCGGGAGTTCCCGAAATCGCCCCGGAGGACGAGAGGGTGAGACCTGCGGGGAGAGAGCCGGACGCTACCAACCATCCGTAAGGTG
>Ga0209488_10000771_pt1 | contig 27196 bp, 23 predicted proteins | sample Rivendell_Oct201_8_FD_188349 | JGI IMG/M metagenome (GOLD analysis project Ga0209488, IMG submission 188349) | Vadose zone soil microbial communities from the Eel River Critical Zone Observatory, Northern California, USA -... | ecosystem: Environmental > Terrestrial > Soil > Vadose zone >...
ATGCGGTTCCACCGGGTCAGGCTAAAAAAGTGTACGGTGACGTTCACAAACGAAGCGACGCGATCGCCTATCGGCTTCGGCTCGCCGGTATCTCCGGGCACATTGAACGACCAGAAAACTACCAGCGGCCGGCCGATAATGTTTTCTTTGGGCACAAAGCCCCAGTATCGGCTGTCCAGGCTGTTGTCGCGATTGTCCCCCATGGCAAAGTAGTGGTCCGGCGGTATCACGACCTCGCCGTTTTGAATGCTGCTTTCAAGAGTCGCGGGCCATCCTGTTGCCAGTTGCCCGATACCATAGCTTAGGGCTGAAGGAAATTCATCGCGATATGTGTCGTAAGTTCCGTTCCGCATCACATACGGCTCTGCTTGCCTCACGCCATTCAGATAGACTACGCCGTTATGCAACCGAATCCGATCACCCTGCACGCCAATAATCCGCTTGACCAGATACATTCCCTGCTCGGCGGGATTCGGCGTGAGGAAAACCGCCGTGTCTCCGCGGTGAATTCCACGATAAGGCAGCAGCCAGCCCAGCTTCCCCCTGCTCAGCGGTGTCAGGCGATCGACAAACACGTGGTCGCCTATCAGCAGCGTCCGCTCCATGGAGCTTGAGGGAATCTCAAAATGCTGGAGCACAAAAGTAAGAATAAAAAGTCCCACCACCAGCACGGACGCAATTCCGGCAATCGACTCCGGCAGTGTCTCTTTCGGACGCTCCGGTTTTGCCTGCTTCTCTTGATTTCTTTTAAATAACTGCAAAGATATATTCCTGACCTGAATTAGGATCAATGCACCAGATGGAACATGCGGCTCCAGCGCGTTTCACCAAAAAAATGAGTAACCACATGAAGCAGGAAGCCAACACGGTCCGCCATGGAGGTTCGCTCATACTGGTCTTTCGGTGTCTCAAATGACCAGTAAATAAACAGCGGCCGCCCGATCACGTTTTCTCTGGGGATAAATCCCCAGAACCGGCTGTCCAGGCTGACGTCGCGATTGTCGCCCATGCCAAAAAAGCTGTCCTGCGGGACCACCAGCTCGCCATCTTTCATATGTTCATGCATTACAGCAGGCCACTCTGGCGTCACCTGCCCCTGCTGCGGGGCGGATGGAAATTCATCGCGATACGGATTTTCATCTCCTAAGGAATGAATCACATAAGGCTCATTCAGCGCTTCTCCATTTCGATAGACCTTGCCGTCACGCAGGTGAATGCGGTCTCCCGGAGTTCCAATGATCCGTTTCACCACGTACATTCCCGGTTCCTTCGGGTGTAGAAAAACAATAATGTCGCCATGCCGGATTTCGCGATACGGAATCAACGGCCCCACATAGCCGGCCTTCGCCGTCGGTGATAGTCGATCGACAAAAACATGGTCGCCCACAAGCAGCGTTTTGACCATGGACTCTGATGGGATCTCAAATGCCTGCACCATAAACGTGATGATGAACAGTCCTGACACCAGGACGGACGCGATCCCGGCAATCGATTCCGGCAGGCTTTCTTTTTTCTTTTCCGTTTTTTGCTCTTTGGTTTTGGCGAACAAACGCGGTTTCCTGCTCAGAATATGGATTGATCAGCGAACCAGACGAAACATGCGGTCCCAACGGGCCAAGTCCAGCAGGTGGGCCAGTGTCTGTCCTGAATGAATGAGTTTATCACTGGAGCGTCCGGGTTCCGAGCCTCTGACCGAGAGATAGATCACCAAGGGCCTGCCCACGATGTTGGCCCGAGGTACAAATCCCCAATAGCGGCTGTCCAGGCTGTTGTCGCGATTGTCGCCCATCACAAAATAATGGTCCGCGGGCACCACCACTTCTCCGCCATTCACGTAATCTGATAATTCATATCGCCAATGCCGGTCAATGTCCCGCGAATAGCCGCGCTGATTGGGAAAGTTGTCGCGATATCCGTCGGGCATCCATTGCTTGTGCACCGCGTAAGTTTCCTGAAGCGGCTCGCCGTTCACATAGACAATCTTGTCCCTCAGCCGGACATGATCTCCGGGCATTCCGATCACGCGTTTCACCAAAAATTGTGATGCGTCCACCGGAAAATAAAAAACTACGATGTCCCCGCGTTTGATCGTTCCGTAAGGCAGCAGATGCGACGCGCCCGGCTTGCCGGCAAAGTGCAGCTTGTCCACCAGCAGAAAATCCCCGATCAACAGGGTATTTTCCATCGATCCGGATGGGATCTGAAACGCCTGCACAATAAACGTAATCACAAAGATGCTGAAGATCACCACAGTAAGGAAGGCTTGCGCTCCGAACATGTCCCGCGGCGCTCGATGGGCTTTGTGCTCTGGTTTGTGCTCTGGAATGCCTTCCGCCGCAGTGGGTTCCGTGCTCTGAGGCTCCGCGCTCGGCTCAGCAGGCACTTCAACCGGCGCCGGCTGAGATTCCACCACCTTTTCATCCGGGCTCTGGTCGTGATCACTCATTCGTTCTCAGCCTGGCCGCGGAGATGCTCCAGCGCCTGCTTGGCGGCGAGCTGCTCCGCTTTCTTTTTCGTTCCGCCCTCGGCCCGGGCCACGTATTCCGTCTTGCTCTGTCCCTGGAGATAGATCCGCGCTTCGACCGTGAATGTCTTGCGATGGTCGGGCCCCTCTTCTTTTACCGTAACGTAAACCGGCTGCTGCCGGCCGCTCGATTGCAGTAATTCCTGCAACGCGGACTTGTGGTCCGCCAGACTGAATTCACTTTCTCCGTCCGCGGTAATCGTTTCCAGCTCAGATTCCAATATCTGTCGGATGATGAACTCGCGCGTCTTATCCAGTCCCGCATCCAGGTACATGGCGGCGATCACCGCTTCTATCGCGTCCGAAAGCAGCGTTCCTTTTGAGCGGCCACCGCTGCGCTCTTCGCCGCGTCCCAACCGCAGATACTGTCCCAGCCCGATCCTGGTTGCCACACTCACCAGATGTTCCGCGCTCACCAAGTGCGCCTTGAGTTTCGATAACTGGCCTTCATGAAATGTGGGGAATCTCTCAAACAATAATTGGCTGGTAACCAGACCCAGCACCGCGTCGCCCAGAAATTCAAACTGCTCGTTGTCGAACTTCTCTGCGGACGCATCCGGCCCACCGGCCTTCGATTCTTCATGCGCGTGCGAGCTGTGCGTCAGCGCCCGCTCCAGCATCTCCGGACGCTTGAAGGTGTGGCCCAGCGCGGTTTGTAGTGCGGCAAAATCAGAATTCATGGCAAGGGAGTTCACTGCGGCTCCGTTGAAGATCCGTTGCGCGGGCCTTTTGTCAGCCCGGCCAGCCGCTCATGTTCCACTTCCGCCAGCTTCTGCAGTTCAGGATCGGAACTGGCAAGTTGCAATGCCTGCTGGACCGAGCTAAGCGCGGCGGCATACTTCTTTCGATGGTCCTGCGCCAGCGCCAGGTGGTACCAGGCATACCCGTCGGGCCGGATTTTGGCCAGCTCGGTTGCGATCTTCAGGTCTTTTTCCGCGCCCGCATCGTCGCCCGTTTTCAGCTTCATGATTCCCAGCGCGGAATAAGCCATGGATTGCAGCGTCGTCTTGTATACTGCCGCGCCGCCCGCTGAGCTTTCTGAATAGCCGGCTTCAGCCGCCTGGATGGCTCGCCCGGCATTGTGCTTGATTGTGCTGATCTTCTTTTCCCGGTCCCGATCGCGATCACCCAGCGAATCTGCCAGCGCTGTCGCCGTTAGCACCAACGCCAGTGGATTGTCAGGATCAAGCGCCAGCACTCGTTCGCCCATGGCCAGCATTTTTCCCGGATTGTTCTCCCGCTGATATTGCAGCATCGCGCTGGAATAAAGATAACGGCGCAGCTCGCTTGTAGGATATCTGTTGGCAAAATCGATGGCGGCTGCTTCCTCAGTCGCGGCGCCGGTCAGCGCGTAAGCCGCGTTGAAGTCGGCACGCTCCTGCTCGCTTCGCGCCTGGGGGCGACTTGCCACTGAGTTCGCTTGCTCATCACTCTGTACCGTCGATTCTGCATGCGCGTTTCCCGGCACACCTGGAAAGAAGAGGACGCCCAAACCAAGCGCTACGCATTCGGCCACGACCAGCCTCCAATGCGGAAACCATGCCGTCGATCGAGCGGCCACAACTTCTATATACTCTGTACTCATAAATACAAACTGCATTTTACTTCGGAGCCGGAGTTGGCGCGGGGCCGCCCGTCAGGGTGAGCAGGCGCTTCTGCTCCCCTCGGGCCAGTTCTCCCAAATCACCATTTGCGCCAATCGCCTGTAATGCCCGGTTAATGGAGGTCAGCGCCTCCGGGTATTTTTTCTGGTGGTCCTGGGCCAACGCCAGGTGGTACCAGATATAAGGATCTGGCTGGCTTTGGTTTTGACCGGCCGCGAGCTTCAGTTCGTTTTCCGCCGCGGCATCATCACCTGTTTTCAAAGCAATGATTCCCAGTGCTGAATGGGCCATTGATCGCAACGTGCTTTTGTATTCAGCCACCATTGCCGGAGCCGCATTAGGCGGAGCTGCAAATGCCGTATCCACGGTGTCCAGCGCATGTGTGCTGTTTTTCCTGACTCGCGCGATCTTTGCCTGCTTGTCAGCGTCAGCGTCGCCCAGGCTATCCGCAAGGACACTCGCCGTAAGTACCAGCGCGATGGAATTGTCGGGATCAAACTGCAATACTTTTTCTCCAGTGCTCAGCATCTTCGCGGGATTGTTTTCATTTTGGTACTCATGCATGGCCTTGGAGTAAAGGTATACCTTCAATTCGCTGTCAGGATACTTGGCCGCAAACTCGTCCGCTGCTTTCTCCACCACGGCTCCTCCGGTAATGCCGTAAGCCGTGTTGTAATCAGTGAATTCGACATGCGTCTTCGCCTGCGGAATGCGCTTGGCGGCAGGCTGAGCCGGCTTGTTGGTTTCCGGGTTCGCAGGCTGTTGCGTAAAAGCGGTTCGCGAATACACCAGAACCAACATCACCGCCGCCACGTAGAGAAATCTCTTCATGGTTTGGCCGCCTTCCGCGGCTGGTATGGCGCCGTCAGACCTCTCTCCGCTGCTGCCTGGGTATCAGCCGAAGGATCACCTGCCGCCAGCGCTGCCCGGTAATGCTCCACAGCCACATCGCGTTTGTCCTGGATATCGTAAATACGCCCAAGATAGATGTGGCTCCAGGCCAGCATTCGGGAGTCGTGGACCGATCCCGCCGCTTGCTCGAAACTGATCCGGGCTTCTTCCATTTTTCCGGTGAGCGTGGCGATCCTCGCCAGGATGAACACTGCGTGTCCCGGAGCTTCGCCGCCATGATTGTGCTGGAGCACTTCATTCGCCAACTTCTGCGCGCCTTCGTGATCGCCGGCCGCAAGCTTCTGCTCCGCGATGTTCAGCAGGCGCTCTTCATTTGGGGCGGGTTGGACCGCGCTCACAATCTCCGGTGTGGCCTGGTCGCGGAACACAACTTCTCGCGCCCTTTTCCGTTCCCGCTCCAGGCTGATTGTATGCAGCAGATTGCCGTAGGCATTCTTCAAGCCCGTTGAGTCCTTTTCAAAATCGCCCAGTTGATCGTAAAAGACGCGGGTCAACACGAACCCTTCTTCCACTGAACGCTGCACGTAAGCGTTTCGGGCTGCCTCATTGGATTTGGGAATCGTGGTGCGGGCTTCAATGGCACGAATCAGGCATTCATTGACCATAAGCGAAATATCATTCTTGAATGCCTGCGCCATGGGCGCCCTGCGCACATCTTCCAGTATTGGTTCCAGTTGTTTCAGCGTGTTTCCGTGCGATAGCGCCATGGGATCGAGTACAAAGTGAAGATACGTATGGCGAATCTCCGGAAAACGCACGTGTCTTTCACGGTCAGGTGAAACGACCATGAAGTAATTGCTTCCAAAGTTTCTGGAATCCACTTGCGCAGGAGAAAGCAGCGGCTCGACATAAACCACGAATCTCTGGCCGGGATAATTGCTGAATGGAACCTTTAAATAAAGGTCCGTCTGAGTAAGCAACTGAGAAACCGGATCGTGGAGTTGATTGACCAGCACTTGATATTCGGGTTGATGCTTTTTCCAGAGGGTTTCGACATTTGCCGCCTGATAGAACTTTTTCAAGGGCGAGATCACGCCCAGCACGCGTCCAGCGTCCGGGGCCAGATCAGCTTCGGGGATGGTTGGAGCAAATTCGGGCGCGGGGCCCAAATCCAATGCCAGTGAAAGATATGGCGTTACGTCATTATCTTTGCCCGGGAGTTGATGGTCGATCCAAAATTGGCAGACCGCATTCCCGGCCTGCTTTGCCTCAGGAGACTGATTCAATGCACTGCGCACTTCCGTCCGCACCGCCGGGCGAAGCGGCATAGAAGCTTCCAGGCCCGCATCGTAGCCGCAACTGTTCAAGGCGGCTGCCAGAGTAAAAAATGTCTCGCTGACTTCCAGCTGCGCTTTGGTGGCCTGGGCCAGAGAAGTGCCGCACGTCGCAGTGAGCAACAGCACCAGCCAGAAAAATGGTTGAAGTTTCCGCCTCAGGATCCCCTCCAAATGTGTGGGAAACTTAAGTTTAGGCCACAAAAACAGAAAGGGTCAAACGCTTAGGTTTGACCCTTCTGGACAAGCGAAAAACCTTATCCCTTCACGTTGATGTGAGAGAAAGACATGATGGCCTTTCCCGGAACGGGCCGGCCAAAGGACTGGGCGGGGACAAAGATCGTGAACAGCAGGGCGCGATTCAATTGTGCCCTTACGTCTTCGTCGTCGCGCCCGGAGATAATGCGGAAGTTTTCCACGCGTCCGCTGGTATCGACGTACGTTTCAATGATTACCGGGGAATCCAGGCTGATCTGGTTCTCAGGGTATTCAGAGATTTGCAATCGCGGGGGCGTGTAAAAAGTTGACGGTACATCGTCATTGGCGCTGACCTGTGCCGGAACCAGCAACACGATCAACACGCCAAAGAAGATCACTGCGGAAAGCACGCCTGCGGTCGCCGGGAACATGAAGCCCTGGAACGTATTTTCCAGCCGCAGAACGCAACGCTGGAACAATCCCAGGGAGTTGCGCGAGCGGGTACTGGAAATGGCTACGCGGATCTTCAACGCCAAATCAGAGGGGGGCTGACGGCGTCCAAGCGATGAAACCAACGAGCGTGTATTTTCCAAAAGTACGTATTCCTGCTGGCAGTCCGCGCATTGCTCCAGATGGCCGGAGATTTCATGCATCTCCGTGCCGCTCACGGCGCGGTCCAGATACGATGAGAACAGGGGCCGGGCCTCTATGCATCTCATGACTGTGCCTCCACTTCTGATTGGACCGGCGAGCGATGATTTGCTTCCGGCTTGCTTCCCCCCACCTCAGCACCCATCTCCTTGACGAAAGTCTCCAGTCGTTTTTTCAGTGCATCGCGGCCACGGATCAGCCTGGACTTTACTGTTCCCAGAGAAATCTGCAGCACCTCTGCAATCTCTTCATAGGCAAGCCCTTCAATATCGCGCAGCACTACGGTTGTACGATATGGCTCCGGGATTTGTTTCAATTCCAGTTCCACCCGTGCGCGCACTTCCTCGTGGGCAAAAATCTCCATGGGCGATTCACGCTTGTCGGCGAGGGTGTCGCACAGGCCAAACGAGTTTCCATCCTGGTCCACATGCGCTTCCATGGAAGTCTCTTTGCTCTTGTGCCGGAACCACCAGCGCCTCTGGTTGGAGGCCTCATGGATGGCAATCCGGTAGAGCCACGTCTTCAGGCTGCATTCGCCGTTAAAACGTTTCATCCCGCGAAAGACTTTGAGGAAGACTTCCTGTGTGGTGTCCGCGGCATCTGCAGGGTCAGTCAGAATGCGGTACACCAGGCTGTAAATCGGCTGGTGATAGTGGGTCACAAGCCAGTTGTAAGCCTCTTCAGAGCCGGCCTTCAGCTCGGCGACAATGGAGGCTTCCTCGGCTCTTACGCCGATTGCGCTGGCAATATTTCCCAATGCTGTTACTCCCGCCATTTTTCTCATGGCGTCACCCCAATTTTCTCAAGATATGGGCGCCGCTACAACTATCTTCCTGGTAACGGCAGTAACCTACCCACGGGATACAGCAATTCCTTCAAATAGATAGACCCCGCCCGGAGGTAACAAGTTCCAGGATCTTGGAAATTAGTGGGGCGAAGAGGAAGCCTGGGCGGGAGCCTGAGGCGGAGGCGTGGAACTCTTTTTCTTTGTGGGTTTTGCGCGCTTTGGAGTCGGCTTATCCTCTTCGTCGATTACAACGACCTTTTTTCCCGGAACCACTGTACCCAGCGCCGGTCTCGCATTCGAGCCGCTGGCAGCCCGATTCGTGTTTTCCATCTTTCCAGCCGCCTGTTCTATATATATGGATAAGTTTTGCCGGGCGGTATCCAGGGCAGCTGCGTCGCCTTCCAGGGGCTGATATTCCTCTTTCTTGCCAAATGCTCCTGCCGCCTCGGCCATTGAGGAGAGAAATTCGTAGACCACATTCACGTTGTGATACAGCTTAAAACTCGCTAGAACGCCTCCGCGGCTGGACTGGACATCGCTGATCAGCCCCGGAACCGCGTTAGCGATGTTCTTCTGCAATGAGTTCGCCACTTGCTGCATCTGCTGCCTTTGCTGGGAGTCCGTCTTCCATTTTTCAATTCGGAGCTTGCCGATGTTGACGCTGGCTGAATTAGTGGCCTGTTGGAGTTGCAGCAGAATCGTGTTCAGGTCCCCGGCCTGCGGCGTCCCCTGAGGGGGCATTGGAGCTTGCTGCGCTACCGCGCCGAAACCGGCACAAAACATAAGGACGAAAATTACCGTGCTCGCAGTTTTCATGGGGAACGCTCCTGCCAATACTCAGATGTGAATTGCCGACGTTGGGGTTACTTCCCTTTCCGGCCTTTAAAGCTGTCCCTGTAGCCCGGCGGTATGAGCTCAACCCAAATAGGATACACAAAAGCAGCTTTGCGGGTGCGCCCAGCATTCAGTCTTTATAAACGTTTTTGGTCTCAATAAACGTTTTTGGTCTCATTCGTTTCGGCGGCCTTTCTTCCGTTTCGGCGAACTTTCCTTCGTTCCTGCTGGGTAGGTGTCTACCGCTATCGTTAAGAATTGTTGCCCCGGCCTGAGTCCAGAATCCCTGCTTTATTCCTGACATCTAATGAATTAACTAAACACTTAACCCTGTAAAAGTCGGAAACAGGAGGACTTATGAGTAAGGGTATGCACGCATTTTTGGCTGCGGTCCTGGCGCTGGGGACCACCGGGCTGGCAGTCGCAAGTTCCACGGACCAGGCTTCCCAACAGGTGACATCGAGCGCCAATCAACGCACCGAGCAGCGGCTTTCCGGTGAAGTCCGGCATGAACTGAATATGATTCCGGAATTCACCATCTTTGACAACCTGGCTTACCGAGTGGACGGCCGTACTGTAACGCTGTTTGGGCAGGTCAGGGACGCAATTGTAAAGGACTCCGCTGAAGCGCGGGTCAAGCATCTGGAAGGCGTTGAGCGCGTTGACAACCAGATCGAGATACTGCCGGCATCATTCAATGATGACCGCATTCGCCGTCAGGTGGCGCGAGCGGTTTTCAACGATCCTCGTTTGTTCAATTACGGAATCCAGTCCGTGCCGCCAATTCACATTATCGTGAAGAATGGTCATGTGAATTTGGAAGGTGTGGTCAGAACCCAGACGGATAAAGACGACGCTTTCATCCGCGCGAATGGTGTTCCCGGAGTCTTCTCCGTTGAAAACAACCTGCAGGTGGAACAGCCTAAAAAAGGGTGAACTAAGCAGTCAACCTTACAGAGACGCAGCTTGCTGCGTCTCTTTTTTGCGTCCTTTTTCCCATAGTATTTTCCTATAGCTCTTAAAAGTGTCATTTCCAAAGACAATTGCGCCGCTCACTGTCAATTTGAAAGTTTCAGAATTCTCCTCGCAGGAATTCGCAAAGCAAATCTAAGCATTTACTTAGAATTACTTATTGACCAGCTTTGTTGCTGGATTTACTATCCGTCAACGATATCCACGACACTTATAAACAGGAGGTTCTTGATCTGCTTCGCGGTGCGGATTGGATCGAGGACCTATGGATCGATTAACCAGCGGCGGCAACCAAGGTTGGCTCGGAGCGGATTGGTGCGTATCAAATCGAGCAGCGCACCAACGCTCAAGTCGTCCTTGCCTTAAACTTCCGGGTCCCTTTAGCCACGTGTAATTTTTGTCTCCGCAGATATCTCCGCGGAAAGATCGCATACGTGTCCTTGCACGCCACTTCAACTTGAGTCAGTCGTAAACAGGAGCCTTGAATGTATTTCAACAAGAATGGCGAGAAAGTTTCTCGCGCACGATGGAAAGAAATGTACAACGCCTTTAAAAACCGGCAGGAGTTGGTAAAAGCCGGGTTAACCAGCCGCCGCGATCTGATGAAAATGGGTCTGCTAACCGGCGCGGGAATGCTGATTGCCAAAAACGGGCTGAGCACGCGCGCATGGGCCGACACGTGGGGCGGTGGTAGTTGCCGTACCGGAACCAGCGGCTGCGGCAATTGCGCCAGCCCCACCACCCGTCCGTGGATGATGAACATGCCGATTCCCACGGTGAAGCAGCCGATCGCACTTTCAGCGCTCACCGGCCCGGCGCCGACCATTGCGCCGAACAACGCCATTAATCCCGCAACCGGCATTGCTTATGAAGGTCGCACACGGGCGCACCAGTCTCCGATCGGCAGCAACGGCAATCTTCCCTTCCCCGCAGCCACGGTTTACCAAGTCAATCAGCAGGTGGCAAACGTAAGCATGTCGCTCGACCTGCCGATGCAAAGACTATGGACCTTTGACGGCATGAGCCCGGGGCCAACGTATGCGAGCCACTGCGGCACGCCGATCCTGATTCGCAACTACAACAACCTGCCTGCCGACAATGGCGGGTTCGGAATCAACTCGGTCTCCACGCACCTGCACAACGGGCACACACCTTCGGAGAGCGACGGCTTCCCTTGCGACTACTTCGCTTCCGGCCAGTATTACGATCAGTACTATCCCAACCAGCTTGCCGGCTTCCTCTCGGACCACGTATCGACCAATGGCGACATCAATGAATCGCTGAGCACGTTGTGGTACCACGATCACCGCGAAGGTTTCACCTCGCAAAACGTCTACAAGGGATTGGTGGGGCATTACATTCTGTTCAACCAGTACGATACAGGCGATGAGACCACCGGCTTCCGTTTGCCTTCGTTCCCGAATTACGACATTCCCATGATGTTCGCGGACCGCTGTTTTGACGCAACCACCGGCGATCTCGTGTTCGACACGTTCAATACCGATGGCATCCTGGGCGACAAGTTCCTGGTCAACGGAGTGATACAGCCGGTGCTGCACGTCAGCCCGCGCCGGTATCGTTTGCGCTGGGTCAACACCGGCCCGTCGCGGTTCCTGCAGATCTATATTACGGACCTTGCGAATCCTACGGCTTCGAACCCGTTCTACCAGATCTCAAACGACGGCAATCTCTTGCCGAAACCCGTGCAGGTTCCCGCGGTGGCACTGGGTGTGGCAGAGCGCTCAGACGTGATCATCGACTTCTCCCAGTATGCGGGGAAGACGATTTATCTGGAGAATCGCCTGAACCAGCCCAACGGTCAGGGTGGACCTACCGGATCGGTGGTGGGTGGAGGCCAGGGCTTCTTGATGCTGAAGATCGTGGTGGATCAGCCCACGGCCGTGGACAACAGCGTGGATCCCGCCACGCTGCCGAGTTACTACACTCTTCCGAGTGTGAGTGCCTCGCCGCGAGTGACGCGCACCTTCGACTTCAACCAGGACCGAAACGGCCAGTGGACAATCAACGGCAAGCTGTTCAGTTGCAACACTGCGCGGTTTACGGTGCAGCAGAACAGTCTGGAGCAATGGAACTTGTCCAACGGATGGAATTGGTCACACCCGATCCACGTGCACATGGAAGAGCACCAGATCATCAAGGGTGCGCCAGGTCTGTACGGCAGCAGTTCGGATGATTCCAGTAACTACAGCAGGTGGGGCAGCGAGTACTGCTGGTCCGGCTGTAGCACCAGTACTTCGTCGGGCGTGAATCTTTCACGTAAGGATACGGTCCGCCTTGTTCCCAGGGCCAGTGCCAACATCAAGATGCGATTCCGGGACTGGCAGGGCCGCTACGTAATGCACTGTCACAACGTGATCCATGAGGACCACTCGATGATGCTGCGGTTTGACGTGGCCACCACCGGCGACACCAACAGCAACCCGTAACCCGGCGTGCGGCGGCATGCTGCGACATGCTGCCGCGCAAAACTCGGCAAAAGCTGAAAGGAGTTTTTCGAATGTCAGAACTTAGCAGAAGAAAATTGTTCGCCGGGCTTGCTGTGGCGCCTCTTGCGGGAGCGCTTGTAGCACGTGCCGACGATTCGCATCCAACGGCGCCGCCCACATTCGCGCCCCGGCTTTCCGGACGTGAATTGATGCGGAGACGTTACTTCCCCAATGTTGAGCTGATCACGCACCATGGCCAGAAAGTGAAGCTGTACGACGATCTGCTCAAGGACAAAATCCTTGTTCTGAACCTGATGTACGCGGATTGCCAGGGGGTCTGCCCCACGATCACGGAAAACCTCAAGCGGGTTCAGAAAATCCTCAAGGAGGAAATCAATCATGAGGTCTTTATTTATTCCATGACGCTCAAGCCGGAGGAAGACGATCCGGCCAAGCTCAGGGAATACGTGAAGATGCATGGCATCAAAGATAAGAATTGGACTTTCCTCACCGGAAAGCCGGACGAGGTTGACATGCTTCGCCATACACTTGGCTTTGCCGATCCCAATCCTGAGGTCGATAAGGACAAGTCGAAACACAGCGGCATGCTCCGCTATGGCAATGAACCCATGGCGCTCTGGGGAACATGCCAGGGCAGCGGCGAGCCGGATTGGATCGCTCAGGAGATCGGGTTTGCCATCCCGCGCGGCCTCAAGAAACATCCTGGGGTCAATGAGTAAATGTCAGTTGCAAAGAAAACTGGGGTCTCGCAAGAGACCCCAGTGCTTTTAGCGCGAACCGTTTAATTACTTGTCATCTTTTTCCTGACCCCGATCTTTGTTCTGCGAATCATCATCAGGGTTTTGTTCATCATCGCCGTTGCTGATGGCCACAATGTTTTGTGAGCTGTGCAGGCGCACGCTGCCGATTCCACGCGTATCGCCGCGGTCATCGTTTGGTCTGGGTGTGTGATATCCGGTAAAGGTCATCACGCCATCGTGCTCGCCCATCTGAACAAATGTCGGGCCGTAAATGCGCCCGTTAAACCATCCCAGAGAATCGCCGACAACCGGCTTGTTCGCCGGAATAGTTACCGGTGATCCGTTGAAGACCACAGTTAAAGGAATTGTTGAGGCGATAGGATTCTGGATGCCGTTGATGACCGTCCAATTGCGCAGGTCGGTGGATTCCGCAAAGCCCAGGAAATGGAACGCGTCGGAGTCACCATCCAGGCAGTTCCCGCCGGAGAAGATCAGTCCCCAGGTGCCATTTCCAAACCGCATCAACGTGCCGCGCGGGCCGACATAGCGAATGTCTGTGGGGCCAACGCCCGTAATGTCATTCAATCCGTTGACTGGGCCAAGATCAGTGAAGTTGATTCCATCTTCGGTCGAAGCCATGCGCGCAATGGAGATGTCATGGCTGGCGGCCGGTTCGTTGAACGCTACCGGCTTGCCGCATTGCTGGGCAAGCGGTAACGCCGTGGGAGCGGTCTTATCGCCATTCAGGATTTTCTGCACATACAGAATGGTTTTCGGTGACGAACCAGGAACTTCGGCAATAATGCCATCCGGATTCAAGAGGCCGACTGTCCGTTGCGCTGCAAAATCCACCGTCGCAGGAACCGGATTGAGCGGCGCGCCCGGTTCAGGAAACAGTTCATGAATTACCAATCCGCTCACGTCCACCTGGCCCGGTCGGCGATCAAGGTTGTAGAGAAAACGACGGCCATTCACCGTCATGGCATAAGGATGGCCCAGACCAGCTTCGCTCGCCAGATCCACGTTGTCGCTGGCCGGGCATATTCCCCTATTCAGTTCCAGCACTTCCTGTGTGAACTGCCAGGTCTGGCCGAAATCAGTGGACGTTGCGGCCACAATCGCCTCATTGCTGTTGCGCGGGCGATAGTCGAAAAAGCCGTGCATCGTCTTGCCTGAATTGGTGACAAAGGCAAAATAGTAGGGTGACATCCGTTCAGTACCCGGATTTGGTTGCGGAACACCGTTGATGCAGTATCCAGCGGAAGGCGCCGCGTTGCTGGCCCCACGCTGCTGCAGGGTCCAGGGACCGCCGGTTATATGACCTTGTTGCGGAAGGCTCTCTGCGGTCCACACATTTCCTTTTATCACCTGGGCGGAAACCGGGACTACCAGAAGAACCATCATAGCGATCAATAAATGGAAAGACAGTGTTTGCTTGTTCACAAATATCTCCTTGCCGGCGGCGACTACCGTGCCGCGGGCGATCTATGACCTACCGGAAGACGGAACATTTTCTGTTGCCTCTTGCATCCGTTGGGGGAGATGCTGCGAAAACTTAGAATGTGAGTCGCGCTCCCATCTGTACCTGCCTGGGCCCGCCAAACCGCGTGGTGAGCGGGGCAAACAGGGCCTGGCCTGCAGTGGGATTAGGAACGGCCGCGGTCCCGAACAAGCTGACCGCGTCCGGCCCGTAGCCTTTGTTGGTGTTATGCGTCACGTTGAAGAACTCAGCGAACGTCTCCAGCTTGGCTTTTTCACCGGTGCGGAACGACTTCAGAATCCGCAAGTCGAGGTCAGAGAACGGGCTGCCGCGCATGCTGTTGCGTCCGGCGACGCGTCCGTTGATGATGGCGCGGTCGTTATCGTCGTTGCCGTCATTCTGCGTGTCGAATCCGATCGTCGGGGTAAACGGTGCAGCCGACCGGTTCAGCGTGATTGCGCTGATAGTGAAGCCATGCGGCAAGTCCAGAATGCCACTCAGGCGCAAATTGTTCCTGATGTCGTTCTTGGAAGGGCCGGCATCCAGTTCGGGCAGTAGCGGATCAAGCGCTCCTTCGCGATTGAAAACGCGCTCGCCAGATTCGTCATCGCGGTTCCATGCCAGCGTGTAGCCCGCCTGGAACTGCAAATGGTGGCTCAAGCGGCGGTTGACGGCGAAATCAAACCCGTCATACGTGGAGTGCGCTTCCGATTGATTGACAGATAGCGGGCCAATCAATGGGTTAGGACGCGTGATTGGGAAAATTGGCATACCAGTCGCGTCGAAGGTGGCCGGAAAGAGGTTTTGGTCCAAACGGCGTTGCAGGTTCCAAGTTGAGTTGCGCGTATAACCGCCGGAAACCGACCATGCATCGCCGATGGCAGTTTCCACACTCGCACTTGCCTGGAAGGAGCGAGGATTTTTGAAATTGGGATCAAACCCGACTACCTTCGCCGGGGCCGGAGTAACACCGGCCGGAATTCCAACCAATGTGTTCGGGAACTGAACAAAGTTGAGGACTTTCTTATCGACCTTGCTGTCCAGCACCACGGTGTTCAGCCCGTTGTCAGTAAACATGCGTTGGAACAGGTTGGCCGGAGTCCGTGCGTCATACATTCCAGCAGAGGCGCGGATCACGGTTGTCCCGTGCCCTCTGGGATCCCAGGCAAGTCCGAGTCGCGGCTGCCACATGGCGAGATCGTTGGGAATCGTTTGTGTCACAGCGAATGCCTGATTCGGGTTCGGTGGCTGCGGATTCCACTGGCCGTCCCAGCGGAAACCGGCATTGACCATCAGGTTCCGGGCCAGCGCGAACTTGTCTTGAACGAAGACGCCCACTTCGTGCTGCGTGGCGTCATAGATCAGCGAACTTGGATCGCCGCTGGTGGGAAAAGTCCCGCGATAGCGGGCAATTTTGCCAGCATTAAAGTCAGCCAATGACTTGAAATCATATCGGCCGGCCATGAATGTTTCGCGCTCCTGGCGGGATGGAGTGATGTTGCCGTCCACGCCAAAGCGAATCGAGTGGCGGCCCTTGGTGATGCTGACGTTATCGGTCAATTCATAACGCTTGTTGTCGAACATGCGGGGATGCGTAACTTCGGTGCCGAGCGTTCCAACGCCAGTGATCACGACCATGGCTGACTGTGCGTTGGGCTCTTCAAAACGATAGTCCGTAGCGTATTGCCCGCGAAGTTCGTTCAGTAAAGAAGAGCTGAACGCGGAAACCAAACTGACCTTGGCGGCGCCGCTGGATCCCTGACGGTCAAAGTTCGTGGACTGCGCGATATCGTTGGTGCGTGGCGAAAGCCCAAAGTTCTTGGCGTCCAGGTTCGCGTACAGGAAGTCCACATTCAGCATGTGCTTGGACGTAAGTGAATGGTCAAGCCGGCCGAAGCTGGAGGTTACGTTATTGGTTCCCTCATTCTGTCCCTGCAAAGCCAGCAGGCTTGCCGGCAGAGTTACGCCCGCGGGCTGCGGCTGGAACTGCACGGTAAACGGCAGATTCAGGAAGTTCTGCTCGGCCGCCACAAAAAAGAATGTGCGGTCCTTCTTGATGTGCCCGCCCAACGCTCCGCCAAACTGGTGCTGCATGTTGACAGCCGGATTGCCGAAAGCATCAGCCGACGTGAAGTCCGAGTTGCGGTTCATATAGAAGCCTTCACCATGCCAGTCGTTGGTTCCTGACTTGGTCACGGCGTTCACAAAGCCGGCGTTGGTACGGCCAACTTCAGCATCAAGGCCGCTACGTACTACCTGGAACTCACGTACCGCGGCCAGCGGGAAGAAAAATACCGGATCGTTCCCGCCGCGCTGGTTGCCCTGCAACGGATCATTGAAATCGGCGCCATCGAGCGCGACATAAGAATTGATAGACCGCTGGCCGGAAATCACCAGGCCATTGCGGTCTGATTCCTGATAAATGTCCGGCGTCAGTTGCACAAAATCAGGAAAAGCGCGTCCCCGAATGGGTGCAGAAGTAATAGATCGCAGATAGACGCTTGATGAACTCGACACATCGTGCGTGTCGATGGGACTATCGGTGTTCATCACCATCGTCTGGGTCTGGACCGTCTGTTCTTTGCCGCCCACATCCTGGTTGGCGGACTTTAACGCCAATGTCATTGTGTGGCTCCGCCCCACAGTAACAATCGCCTCAACTTCATCGGTCTTGAACTCGCCTTGCGAAGCCTGGACAAAGTAACGGCCCACCGGCAGAGCCTGGGCGTCAAACTGCCCGCGACCGTCAGTGTGCAATTCACGCACGTAACCGGTCTCAGCATTTCGGACGGTGATGGCCGCGTTCGCGGCAGCTGTACCGTCGGCATTGCTGATCTCACCGCGCAGCCCACCTGCGCCCGCGTCAGATTGGGCAAATGTAATTTGGGCGAACAGCAACATCAAAAGAAGAGCGGATCCGCTCACTATCCATTGGCGACGAAGTAACCTTTGCAGCATTTTCTTTCCTCTTCCACTTTGGTTTTATGCAGCTTCGATGGTTCGCTGGGGTCGATCTACCGAAGGTTTGCAATGATTTGTGCGGGCTGATTATGTATGCACCAAACAATGGCGTGTTAGTTACGTGGGTCGTATTACTTCCGCTTCTGCCGCATTGGTTTTCTATCTTTCTTTCCATTTTGGAACTAGGCACCCATAGCTCAGCACGTTAGGTACAGACATTTTGTTCCTTTTTTATGAAGCGACGGATGGTTTATTCAACGTAGTTCCATTTTGGAACTATCGAATATCGCTCGCACAAAGGTAATGGAGGAGGCAATAGGTAATTACAAAAGGGCAATACAGTGTTGACTTCCGTGAGCACACAAATGTTTTTGTGCTGGAGTGCGCGCGCTATTTAGAGCACTATCTAAATGCAGAAGGTGTAGCATTCGCAGAGCTTGTTTCAACAGATTTTTTTACTGACTCCATTTGGATAGCAAGAAGAGCAAAGCAAGACTATGATTCTCAACTTTTCAAATCGCGCACTTCGTCTCTTGAAACCCGTGTTCTTTATTTTGATCGCGACCCTGCTTTGGAATACGCTGGCCATGTCCCCGGCGTCTTCGCAAACTTCACAAGTTCAAAACAATGCCCGCAAGCTAAAGGTAAGCGTGCCGCCGGAATATCCGGAACTCGCACGCAAGATGAATATCCAGGGAGTGGCCCGCGTTCTGCTCACTGTCACGTCAGACGGCAGAGTGGTCGGCGTCAAAGAGCTGGGCGGTAATCCAGTCCTGGTAGCTTCGCTGGTTCAGGCAGTCCGCAAGTGGAAGTATGAATCGGCAGACCGCGAGAGTGAGATTGAAGTGCGGTTTGAGTTCATCCAGGGCCATTAGGCTCTTTTGTGGCGGGTAAGGTGAAGGCATCGAAACGGAATACTTCAGCTATTCCCTGCCGATAACGCTGTCCTTGCCTGTGGCGTAACTAGATCATCCACCAAACTAAATAGTTGTGCGAGATCACCCAGTAGTTAATTACTGGGCATAGCATTCCGCATGAAAGAGTTTGTTCCTCAGGCAGCAGTAGTTTCTCCACCCAGCAGCGTTAGCACTTCGCCGGTGATGTAACTGGAATCCGCTTCTGAGGCAAAGAAAACAAACGCAGGCGCAACCTCTTCGGGCTGTGCCGGACGTTCCATGGGTGTTTCTTTCCCGTGCTCTGCCGCTTTCTCGGCAGGTTTGTCGGCAATGTTCAGCGGCGTCCACACCGGACCAGGGGCCACACAGTTCACCCGAATTTTCTTTTCCACCAGGTTTTGCGCCAGCGATTTGGTAAAAGCATGAATCGCGCCCTTGGTGGAGGCATAGTCGAGCAGCTGTTTGTTGCCTTGAAGACCCGTGATGGAACCGGTATTCACGATCGCGCTGCCCGGCTTCAAGTGCGGCAGTGCGGCTTTTACCATGTGGAAGTAGCCGAATATGTTGGTCCGGAAAGTCTTCTCCCACTGCTCTTCACTGATGTCTTCGATTGATTCCTGATGCTGCTGGAAAGCTGCGTTATTCACCAGAATATCGAGGCCGCCAAATTCTTCCACGGTTTGTTCCACGGCGGCCCGACAGAACTCCGGGTCTTGAACGTCGCCCGGAATAAGCACGTAATGGCGGCCTTCAGCCTCGACGGCCTTTGCCGTTTCCTGTGCGTCTCTCTTCTCTACCGGAAGAAAGACCACGGCGACGTCGGCGCCCTCGCGCGCGTAAAGCAGGGCCACGGCCCGGCCAATGCCTGAATCGCCGCCGGTAATCAGGGCCACTTTATCCAGAAGCTTGTCTGCGCCGCGGTAGAGTGGCGCTTCGTATTTCGGCCGTGGCGTCACATCCGCTTCAATCCCCGGATGAGGCTGATGCTGCTTAGGAAAAGGCGGCTTCGGCTCCTTCTGCTCACTCTTTATCTTTCTTTCAAACGCCATCACTTTGCCTTTGGATTCTGGCTTCCTGGATTCTGACTTCGACGCCTTTTTCTGTGCGGTCTGCCGGCGCGCCATTGCTTCCTCCCTTTCTGTTTTGTGAATTCTCAGTGCTTCAGTTTTCAGTCGCTTAATGTGTCTTTCAAAAAGATGAACATTTCGTACAAGAGGATGGTGCAGACCACCGGAACTTTTGCGCAGCTCAGCTTTCGCCTTCGAGCCTGGCCGTTCTGGGCGCAACTCATTTGCTTTGCGATGCTTCTCATTAAAGAGGGAGGAACAATGGCAACCAAGAAACGTTCCAGTTCGAAAAAGAAATCCAGCAGTCGCAAGTATGGCAAGGCTGCCGGTAAATCCGTGAAAAGCGCAATGCATAGAAAGAAAAAGGGGACGCTCAGTTCCGGCAAGGGCGGTAAAGGCGGCAAGGTAAAGAGCCGCAAACAGGCGATTGCGATCGGACTCTCTGAAGCGCGCGAGAAGGGCGCCAAGGTTCCCAAGAAGAAGTAAGCGACCTCTGCGAAAATTCGCAGGAGACTTCGCGCCCGCAAGAAGCGAAAAGGGCGAAGCAAAATGTGCTTCGCCCTTCGCGTAACTAAAACTCCTTCTACACTAGTTCCCTCACCTTGTCCGCAATTTGCGTGGCCACGATCTTGCTGCGATTCGGCTCGCCACGAACCAGCGACTCAGTGAATTTGGCTGCCTGCTCAAACGTAACCTTCGCCGGCATGGGAGCTTCAAAGGGATCGACTACGGCTTCAATGACCACCGGACCGTCGATGTTGGCGCTAAGTGCGCGGTCCAAAATGGCGCCACACTCTTTGGGATCGTCAATGCGGAAGCCGATGGCGCCGCAGGCCTCGGCAAACTTGACGAAGTCGATGGGTGCAAGATCCACGCCGTATTCCGGATTGCCAAGAAACACCATCTGCTCCCACTTGATCTGGCCCAGCGTGTTGTTCTTCACCACCACAACAATGATTGGCAATTTGTATTTGACCGCGGTCACCAGTTCTGCCATCAGCATGCTGAAGCCACCGTCGCCAACAAACGCAACGCATTGGCGGTCCGGATAGGCAATCTGCGCGGCCGAGGTGTAAGGCAGGGCGCAGGCCATTGTGGCCAGGGTGCCAGAAACAGAATGCATTTGCCCGCGCTTGGCGCTAATGTAGCGCGCCCACCACGTCGTGTTGGTGCCGCTGTCTGAGCTGACAATTGCGTCACTGCGCAGCCTCTTGCCCAACTCATGGGCGACCACCTGCGGCTTCATCGGCTTTTCCATGTTGGAGGAGCGTTTCTCCATCAGCTCCCACCAGTCCTTCATTCCTTTTTGCGCTTTCTCCAGGAAGCTGCGGTCTTCATTGCGATTGACAAGAGTCAGCAACGCTTCCAGCGTTCGGCTGCTGTCACCCACTAGCCCTACTTCAACGTCATAGCGCAGTCCGATGCGCGCAGGATCAAGATCAATCTGGACTGCTCTCGCTTTGCCGGGCTTCGGCATGAACTCGATATAAGGAAACGACGAGCCCACAATCAGCAGCGTGTCACAGTTCTCCAGAGCCTCCTGCGACGGCTTGGTGCCGAGAAGCCCAATACCGCCGGTTGTGTAGGGACTATCGTCCGGGACAGCCGCTTTCCCCAGCAACGCTTTTACGATGGGCGCGCCAAGCTTTTCCGCAGCTTGCTCCAATGCGTCGGTGGCATGCAGGGCGCCTTGGCCGGCCAGGATTACAATCTTTTTCGCTGCGTTGAGTACTTCTGCTGCACGGCGCAGGTCGGCTTCGTTGGGAAAATGCCCGCCATCGGCGCGTACATGGGAAACGTGTCCCGGGATGTTGCGCTTGGAGGCAATCTTGCGCTCGGCTTTCATGTCCTGAATATCGGTAGGAAAAGCGATGTGCGCCACTTTTCGATACACCATGGCGGTGCGGCAAGCGAGCTCCGTTACGTTTTCAACGTGCGTCGGTCCCATCACGCGGGTGTTGTAAGCCGCCACATCCATAAAGAGACGGTCCAGCGCCACGTCCTGCTGGGTAAAGGTGTCATTCAGGTCGTGATATGGCAAGCCAGTAATGGCCAATACCGGCTGACCATCGAGCTTGGCGTCATAAAGCCCGTTGAGCAGGTGAATGCCTCCCGGGCCGGAGGTGGCGAGACACACGCCGAGCTTTCCCGTGAACTTGGCATAAGCGCAGGCCATAAAGGCGGCCGCTTCCTCATGCCTGACCTGAACAAAACGAATGTGCTCCTGGTGGGTTCGCAAAGATTCCATGATGCCGTTAATGCCGTCGCCCGGCAGGCCAAACACGATATTAACTCCCCAATCGAGCAATCCCTCAATCAACACGTCAGCAGCAGTTTTGGCCATCGCAGAGTCACTCCTTCTTCTCATTCGGTTCTTGGAAATAGGATGCGAGGCAGCAACAGGCTGTTTTCACAAAGGGACTAAAGAATCCGGAAAAGCAGGCGCCGTTCTGCTGCTGAGTCTTCCGTGGGCAAACTGCTTTCAGAGGTGCGCTACCACCTCCCTATAAAGTACAATATGAAAAAGGGCGGGCTGTTTGGCTCTCCTCTCAAAAATTCTGTAGTACCAGGAGTGCTCATGGCTGGAAGCTCCCGAACCACCTTTGCAAAGCGACAAAAAGAGCGGCAGCGGCAGGAGAAACAGGCTGAAAAAGCCCAACGCAAGCTGCAACGCAAGACACAAGACCAGGAAGCTGATCCCAACGCTCCCGAAAAGCCCAAAGACCTGACCGTTACTTACAACGAAGAAGGCATCCCTGAAGGATTCGGCTTTCACGATTTTTAGAGCTTTTGGGCGGCGCCCCGCCCAAAGGTGTAGTATTAAGTAGCAGTGCAGTTGTCCTCGACTCAGATAGACACATTTTTTCCCGCATTTGTCCTGCCTATTTCTGCTGAGAACAGCACCACCCCAGTAACACGACAAAGGAGTCGCAGTGAAGAAGATTTACGTCGGCAATTTTTCATTCCACATGACAGAACCTGAACTACGGGCGCTGTTCGAGCCTTTTGGAGCCATTGACAGCGCATCAGTCGCCACCGATCGTGACACGGGCCGGTCCCGTGGTTTTGGTTTTGTACAAATGCCCAACGATGATGAAGCAGAAAAAGCGATGGCAGCGTTGAACGGCAAAGACTCCGGCGGACGGGCACTCACCGTGAATGAAGCAAGACCGCAAGCACCCCGTAGCGGGTTTGGTGGCGGAGGCGGCGGACGTGGCAACGATCGTGGCGGCAATGATCGCGGGCCGCGGCAGCGTCGGGAACCTCGTTGGTAAGACCCAGCGTAGCCAGGCGTTTGCGGGGGACGGCGGAAGTTGTCCCCCATGAAACACCTATGGAAACCGTTGTCTGCGGTAAATGCGGACAGCGGTATGCCATCCGCATGGAAGCGGCTTCGCAAGACGCGGAGCTCTCTCGGAAACAGGCTTCGTTTGTGGCAGACCAGCTTGTCTGGGACCACATTCAAGAACGGAAGCACCAGGGAACCATCGAACTGCCGAGCTTTGAAAAAGAGCGTTCGAGCGTAGTTGCAATTTGATGTGCGGGTAAGTTTTTCGGGAACCACGGGATTCGGCTGGCCCCTTTAAATCAGCTCAGGAATACCATATGGCTGTTGAGAATAATGGAGCGGCTGCGGCGGCTAAAGCGGAAGGCCACACCGCAGTTTTCACCGTATTGCGGCGGCTATTAAAGCCCTATGAGGGCGAATTGGCCATCCGGACAGACAAGCCGGGAAACTGTTATCTGGAAACCCGTTCCTCCAGCATGAATGGCCGACGCATGTTCTTTGCCGGCGCAAAAATAAAGAAAAATTACGTCAGCTTCTACCTTCCTGCCCTGTACATGTTTCCTGATCTTTCTGATCGAATTTCCCCCTCCCTTAAGAAAATAATGCAGGGACAAGCTTGCTTTAACTTCACCACTGCAAACGCGGATTGGTTTGAGGAACTTGGCAGGCTCACGCAAGCGGGATATCAGAAGCTCAAGAGTGAAATGCTGCTGTGAGGCCGCCCAAGCTTGTGAAAGCAAAGTAGTAAACCTTAGTAACACGCCTGCAAGCAACTGCACCATAATTGTGCTATACTGATCTTGCTTTAGATCTGCGGTTGCAGGGCTCCTTAAGATCGAGATCTGGTCCAGGATTCCCACACTGACTTACCTCCGATTGTCTACGGCGAAAATTGAAAAAATATCGGCATGAGATCACTCTGCCCTGACGTTTTATAAAACGTCTTTGTCAGCACCCGCCGCCGATCAAAGAAAGCAAAAAAACTCTAAGTGTCTACGTTTAAAGAACTTCCCATATCTCCTTATCTACAGGATCGCCTACGTGCGTCCGAATTCATTACCCCAACTGAAGTCCAGATGGCTGCCATACCGCATGTCGTCAGCGGTAAAAATGTTGTTGCCACGGCCCAAACCGGTACCGGCAAGACTCTTGCCTTCCTGGTTCCTGTGATGGACAAGCTGATGTTGCAGACAGAATCCCGGCCCGGTGCCCTGGTTTTGGTGCCTACACGTGAGCTGGCACTGCAAATCGGCAAACAATATGAACAGCTTCGCGGCAAGAAACTGCCGCCGGCAGCGCTGCTCATTGGTGGCGTTGCGGAAAAGTCGCAACTGCGCGCCGTGCGCGCCGGAGCCAAGCTGATCATCGCTACACCCGGCAGGTTTGAAGACCTGTATGACCGGGAATTGATTTCCCTGGCCGGCATTAAAATCCTGGTGCTGGACGAAGTGGACAGAATGCTGGACATGGGATTCATCCCGGCCATCCGCAGGATTGTCAGCAGGCTGCCAAAGTCACGGCAAACCCTGTGCTTCTCCGCCACGCTGGAAGCCTCTGTCGAACACCTGATTGATGATTACGCCCGCGGCGCGGTACGGCTGGCCTTTGGCTCCACCAAGAGGTCTTCCGAATCGGTGAATCTCACGGCCTACGAAGTCCATGCCGACCAGAAGCTTTCCCTGTTAAAGCGCTTGCTCAATGAGGAAACGGGTCGCACCCTGATTTTTGTTCGCACCAAAAGAGCTACTGAGCGACTGGCTGAGAAGCTGAACCGCCAGGGAATGGCTGTCAGCGTGTTGCACGGCGATCGCAGCCAGTCACAGCGCAACAGCGCTCTTACGGCCTTCCAGCATGGAACATCACGTGTACTGGTGGCCACGGACGTGGCGTCACGCGGAATTCACGTTGACGATATCGCCCAGGTTATTAATTACGATCTGCCGGCCATACCAGAAGACTTCATCCACCGTGTGGGACGTACGGGAAGGGCCGGAGCAACTGGCTCGGCCATCACCTTCTTTTCCGGAGTCGAGCGCTCCGATCTGGCCAGAATTGAGCGTACTTTGCAGCTGAAGATGCGCCGCGGACACGTTGATACCGGACTCACACGGGAAGAACGCGCCATGCCGGTGGATGTTTCCAGCATGCGGGCGGAGCCAATTAAGCCTGGATCCAGGATGGTCCGCCTTCCGGGAGAGGTCTTTCAGCGATACACGGTCTAAGAGATTGCAAATAGGCAGGGGCACAAGCCGCTGCAAAGCAACTGGTTTCGGGTTTTGGCGGCATTCCCGTCAAAACCCGCTGTTATTAGGGATGCACTTGACAGATTCTCCTATAGAATAGAATCATGTCCACCCAAAATGATCCTAAGGCTGACCTGCTGGTAAAAACGGCCGATTTCTACCGGCGCTCCATTGCCAATTACGGGCAATTTACAAGAACAGAAAGAAAGCCACGAACCAAAAAGCAACTGGAACAACGACTTCAGACCATTCTTAAGGAAATCGATTCCCTAGGCGTCAAGTCCGTTTCGGCAGACTGATATCCAGAATTTTTTACAGCGACGGGGCCGTCATTGACCCCGGAGCAAGTGCGTTTAAACCAGACTCGCTGCCAATCAAGTCCTATGGCGGCGCAACCATCTTGTTGGATGGGATCGTAACAAAGTGGGCCGCAACTGACCCACTTGCATGATCCTGCAAGCAATCTTTGCTCGCCCACTACGCGAGAGGTAATCACTGTTGGCCACCCACGATAAATACGACCCCGATTGGAAGCAAGTGGATCCTGAAGACGAGGACAAAGGTTACCTCACCACGACTGAAGCCAGCGGCTTCATCGGCGTAGAAGTTCCTTCCGCTGACGAGATTGACGACCTGGTGATGACGCTCGATACCGAGGGCATTGATCTTCACGAGGGCGAGCTGCCTTCACAGCGTCGGAGGAAGACCGGCTTTGGACTGGATGATCAGGAAGAACTTGATACCAGCGTTGCTCCCAGCGTCCTGGATAAAACCAGTGATCCGGTACGCCTCTACCTGCGTGAAATGGGAACCGTGCCTCTCCTCACGCGGCAGGGCGAGATTGAGATAGCCAAACGCTTTGAACGCGGGCATATGCGGGTACTCAAGGCGATATCACGTTGTCCCATCGTGATTCGCGAAGTCGAAACCGTAGGATCGGACCTTGAATCCGGCGCGCGTTCCATCAAAGAGATTGTGGTCTTCAACGAAGAGGACGTCACTGACGATATTCTTTCCGCGCGCACCCAAGTAACGATCAATGAGATCGGCAAGATGGCGGCGCACTATAGCAAGGTCCAGAAGCTTGAGGAAAAACTTGCCGGCATCAGCCGCAAGCAAAACCCCAAGCCCTATCGTCGCTGCCTGTGGAAGCTGGGACGGGAGCGGATCGCGGTTTCCCTTGTCATACGCGCGTTTAAATACACGCCGGCGGAACGGAAACGGCTGATTGACCGGGTTACGACCACCACGGACACCATGCGCTCGCTCGACCGCCAGGCCCAGCGGCTGGAAAAAAAGATTGAAGGCACCCGCAATGAAGAGCATCGCGCTGAGTATAAGCGGCAGCAGAAAACCTGCCTCTCAGACCTGAAACAGCTCGAGCAGGAAGCAGGCGTCAATTACAAAGAGCTCTGCCGCACGCAGCGGGAAATCACGCAGGGAAACGTGGATGCGGAATATGCCAAGCGCGAATTGGTGGAAGCAAACCTGCGCCTGGTGGTCTCAATCGCCAAGAAATACACCAACCGCGGCCTGCAATTTCTGGACCTGATTCAGGAAGGCAACATGGGCCTGATGAAGGCCGTGGACAAGTTTGAATATCGTCGCGGATACAAGTTCTCCACCTACGCGACGTGGTGGATCCGCCAGGCGGTCACCCGGGCAATTTCAGACCAGGCCCGCACCATTCGTGTTCCTGTGCACATGATCGAGAACATCAACAAGCTGCTTCGAGCTTCGCGCCAGCTGGTGCAGGAACTGGGCCGTGAACCGTCGTCTGAAGAAGTTGCGCAGCGCATGGACATTCCCGTCTCGAGCGTCCGCAAAGTGCTCAAAATCGCGCAGCAGCCCATCTCCCTTGAAAGCCGCGTAGGAGAAGAAGAAGATTCGCGTCTGGGCGACTTCATTCAGGACACCACCGGCGTCTCCCCTGCTGATGCCATGATCCGTGTGAACCTGAAGGAACAAACCGCCAGCGTTCTGCGCACGCTCAATCCCCGCGAAGAACGCATCATCAAGATGAGATTCGGTTTGGAAGACGGCTCAGAGCACACCCTGGAAGAAGTGGGACAGAACTTCCAGGTGACGCGCGAACGCATCCGCCAGATTGAAGTAAAAGCGCTTCGCAAACTACGCCACCCTTCGCGTTCGCGCAGGCTCAGGGCATTTGTGGACCGTAAGACGTTTGGCGAGGGCGATTAAGGTTCTGTTCTCAGCTTGGGGCGACAGATTTTTCAGCGGAAAATGTCGTTGGAAGTGCTTGAAAAGGAAGGTTTAATGGTGGACCTGGTCGGGA
>Ga0209488_10000772_pt1 | contig 27186 bp, 35 predicted proteins | sample Rivendell_Oct201_8_FD_188349 | JGI IMG/M metagenome (GOLD analysis project Ga0209488, IMG submission 188349) | Vadose zone soil microbial communities from the Eel River Critical Zone Observatory, Northern California, USA -... | ecosystem: Environmental > Terrestrial > Soil > Vadose zone >...
AGCTTCTGTCGAACTCTGGCGCTTGTCATGTTGACAGTGTATTTGGCAAGGGAATGCACTGTAAGGTTATAGTACAGGCACGGAAGCTGGGTCTGAAGACTCTTTTGTGACGGGGTGGGCAACGAGCCCGAGAAATGAGAGGGTGAAAGTCCAGTGAGTGATGGGGTGGTTGGATTGTGAAGACGGGTTGGGTGGCCCATATCGAGAGTATTGAATGCGCCACGTTACCGGTTGGGACCGGCAGGGCTCCGGGTGAAAGATCTGGGAATATCGGGGATGAGATTAGTTGATCACCGATTGGGTCGATTTCATGGATCTGGTTACGCATGACACCAAAAAACGCCGATCTGGAAAAGCGTCGGACCAAGCAGAAATAAGACAAAGTCCCGTCGAGGAGGGTCACTCAAAATTAAAATAAGGAGATAAATAAGATGGAGGAGAGCGAAGAGGACTGAGAAGGGGGAGAATAAAAATGTGAGTAAAAGAGAAATAATTATTGAAAGGGGAGACGATCAGAGATCTTTCAAACTCCGTTCCTGCGGCGCCAAGATCCTGACTGGCAGCAACCGCTTTCAAAATGGGGGTGTGCCTTTCTCCTCCCTTTGCCTTTCCCTCTCCTCTCCTGCCCTCTCCTCCCCGCTCCTCCCCATATTTCCTTCCTCTTACTCTCATCATTATCGACATCTTTTCTTTGTATTATATCGTACGTGTCTTCCCCTCCCTTTTCTTTTTTTAACTTTTCCCCCCCCCCTCGCTAAATGAACTGACGCAACACGACACAATGTCCGGTAGTCAGAGATACAAAGATCTGAGCGACTTGCTTTCCGCCCCTTCCGCCGTCCCTTCCGCGCCCCTTGTCCTCCATGGCTTTTTCACACCAGCCCGCTCAGCCTCACCAAGGCTCCCTTGGCACCACTCGTCTACCGTCTATACGGGACTTAAACTTTTCCTACGACCCTCCTCCGCATCCGCAACAACTGCCTCCCGATCCGGCATCTTCCCCTTCGGGCCCGATCCAACAATCTGAGCATCGTGGACCTGCTCCAAATCAGCCACAGCGCCATGACTGGAACCGACAGGCCCCTCCCCCTCAACCGTCCTCCATGCAGATGCACCGTTCACAGCATTCACAAGCCGTCGTGAATAGTCACGAGCATCCTAGGCCCGAACCTCCGTTCGGCCAGGCTGGAGGCAACTTGCCCTTGTCATCTCAGATGCCACCTCCACCACCCCGCGACTCCGAGTCAACGCAGAAGCGCGCCCGCCCCAGCGCACCACCGGTGGGCGTCTCGCCCAGATCTTCCCACGTAAGTCGTGTTTCCCCCTCTCTTTCCGGCTTCCATTCCTGCCCAACAATTGAGATGAACGCCGTGCTCACGTTCTCCACCTCGCATACTTCATCTGGAAATCTCCAGGGTGCTTATCCTCAGCCTCCCACATATCCGTCACAACCACCGCCTGCGCCGTCTCCATATGCCGTTCCACCGCCTCACGAACAGGCCCAGCACCATCCAGCGCAGTATCCTCCCCCACCATCGGGTTATCCCAGCTATCCTCCCCATATGGCGCAGAGGGGCCCTCCACCCGCTGGATATCCCCATCAGCCACCCCATCCACCTCAGTACCCTCCTGTGCCATCTCCCGCGGCTGAGCACTGGCAGCAACACCCGACTGTCCCTAGTCAGCCCTCCACCGCTCATCCACCGCCTGTGGCCTACACAAAACCTGTAGCATTGGTTCCTGCTAACGTCGAACCACGGGGTACCCACGTGGCCCGCCCAGATATGGAGAAAGCTAAACAACGGCAGGGAACAATAGCCGAGGTAAGGATTCCCATGCGAAGGCATCAGCGTCTTGAGAACGTTCTTGTCATCTAATTAACTTCCGACTGCCCAGTTATTGCAGCACTGTAATGTGCTTTATTCATTTGCCACTAAATATGGTGCGGTATTGTTCTCGCCTTGTCCCCCGGCGGCTAATCTATCTTTGTGATAGCGCATGCGCAAGCCAGCGGAACAGGGGCTCCGAAGCCATCTCAGGCTGAGATAGCCGAAATGGGCCAGCGTGCTAACGTGGTGATACGTCTCTGTGAGGAATTGAAGCGCCTGTCATTATCGGAAGGGGAACTGGCTAAAGGCCCTGCGATCGTGACACCCCCTCAAGAGGAACATCGCCCTCCTAAACGCCCATGGGAGGACGCATCTGCTGATGGTGCCACTGGTGCGGACGCCGAGGTGAGAGAATGGTCTTGTCCTTCTCGGTCCTTGTGCGGTTTCCTGATGCACCAGTGGATAGGCGCAAGCAACTGCAGAGGCAGATATGGAACTTATTCGTACGAAACGTGCCACAACTGCCGGGCAGAACGGAGGACCTGGCCAACCGAAATCAAAATATCGTAAGCGAAGTGTAAGTTGTACAACGTCACTTGGGGTGTTCCATTAACGCCTTTTCTCTTTCAACTAGCGTGCGACTCCCCCAGGAAAATGTCATTCATGTAACATACGGGAAACACCTGAGTGGAGACGTGGGCCAGATGGGGCAAGGACCCTTTGTAACGCGTGTGGGCTGCGTGAGTTTCCTTTCATTGGTTGCTCCCCCGCCCGCATCACTCATATCCGCGGGAATAGATTATGCAAAGTTGATGCGCAAGCGCGACAAGGCGGCTGGTCCGGACGGTAAACCGCCAAATATTGACCTCGAGATGCTCCGAGCATCAACTCGTATGGCTGAGAATAACAATCGTGATGCCAACAACAGAAATAGCAACGCCAGTGTTAACAATGGCATTGCTGCTCCTGCAGAGACAAAACCGTCACCTTCGTCTCCGTCTCAAAAGTCTGACTCTGCTCGCCCAAGTCCTGCTGTGTCAAAAGCAGGACCACCTCAATCACCTGTATCTTCAGCAACTGGTACATATCACCCTAATCCAAGTGGCCCTGGTGTTCCACCTCAGCAACAGCCACCCCATGCTGCCCAGATGATGCCACCGCCGTCTATGGCAGGAAGTGCTGACGCTACGCCGCCGACATGGCACCAGACGCGCGGATATGCGACTGAGCATGGGTCGTTCATCCGTACACATGCGCATACCCGTGGACCAGCACCTCCGTGAGTATTTACTCGTTTTGTCATGATGTGTGTATCCACTCGCCTGACAACAATCTTGCAGGTTTCACGCCTGACAGGTGACACCTGTCACGTTTCTCATCACGATGTCCTTCAGTCTCGTATCCCGTATCCCCTTTTCCATCCTATTCGCGTTCGCCGGTTCTAATTGTTTCGAGTATTGTTGTTCGTACAATTATGTAGTTAGCACATTAGCATGGTCCCAAGTCAAATCATCATTATGATGAAACATGACTCAGGTTTCTTGTCTCGATGTTCCATTGCTGTAAACTCGCATTGTTACTCGAAGTCGAGATCGAGTCGGATCTCAATCAGATGTTGTAGTAGATCAGATCGATCAGAGACTGAATGCGATCACTAAGGCGATCGTTGCGCGATCTGAGTCTATCCATAACATAAAGGGAGGATTGGGTAGTGACGTGCGTGTCTACGGATCTGGGAAATCAAACAAGACATCCATCAACTCTAGTCGTTGTAACCCCGCAGCTTGGTCGGGTCCTCTCCCACCTTCCTCTGTCCCGGGAGTTCGATGCCCTGTCGTTCCCACAATTCCAGCTGACGGTCCCGAGCACGCTTGCCCGTCGTGCGCTCGTAATCGGCGGCGGAGATCGGACGTTCGCCATGCGGCGTAGCGCGAAGAGCGTGACGTGCGACGGCCCAGAAATCGAAGGTGGCGGCGTGCGTCACGACCTGTGGAAATACGATACGATACGGCATACGGATTTTTTTTACGCCCGAATGGATATACCCAAAGGAGGACGGAGAGGAGTCATTCACATATAACGCACGCCGCCCCGGGAGAGGATGAATAATGAGTTTTGTGTTGTGTGATGTGTTTGGAGAGGAGAGGACGTACGCGGTTATCCCAGATCGCGACGTCGTTTGGTTCCCACTTGAAGCGCACCTGAAAGTCGTGGTTCTGGCTGATCTGAGCGAAGAGAAAGGAGAGTATGGCGTCCGACTCGGCCTTCGACACGCCGACGATGTGCCGCGTGAAGCCTTTATCATTATTGTTCCATTCCCATGCGTGCATGCGTGTGAGTTCTGGGGTGGGGAGGGGGCGGTGTGATGTGAACGAGGGGCAAGGAAAGACGCACCCGGGTTAACGTAGACGCTCTTCCAGCCCGTCGAGGGATGGACGCGTACGACCGGATGGACCGTCTCGATTGGCTCGCGGCGGACCGGAGTGCCAGTTGCGCGCGCACCGTCCGCCTGGGCGACGGCGCTGTGCACGGCAGAGAGGCCCTCGAGGTAGGTCTGCAGGCCTGGGCTGAGAGACGAGTAGAGCGCGTAGCCTGAGCTCCAGAGCGTGTCTCCGCCGGACTCGGGCCCTGTGAGCAGCTTGAGCGAGGTCGTGCTCGGCGGCTGGAGCTCGTACGACACGTCCGAGTGCCAGAGCTCGAGGGAGGAGTAGGCCGCGCGGTCGGCGCGGTACGAAGAGAAATTGTACACGACTGCGGATAATTTTTTTTGGTTTGGTAAGTGAGAGGGGCTACAATGCGCAGTGCGCAGCTTGTGCTGATGCTGCTACTGCGCATTGGAGGACGAACCGTGGACTTCTTCCAAGCCTGGTTCTTTTGGGATGGGGGTTGTTGCGTGTTTGTGGAGCGGGCCCCAATAGCGCGCGAGGTCCAGTTGCTCGTGAATATTGATATCCTGATTCCGGAAGACTTGCGCCCCCAGCTGTTCAGGGGGGATTGCGCAGGTACAGAATCATGAGAGTGACTCACATACAACGCCCCGTTCAGCAACAAGAAACGATCTGGACAAAACACCCAGATCTCAGAAAGGTTCTAAGTGTGGAGTAAACCAGGGCGTACAACTCGTTCTTTTGTGCATCTGACAGGTGACGTAGGTCGACGCCGTGGAGTTCCGTCCCGATGGTAGGGGTGAGGGTGATAACTTTAGACGCCACCGATAGTAGGTTTCTCTTGTCGGGATCTGCTCCCAGGCCCCTATCTATCACGTTAACCTCTTTCAGCGGCTCCCAAGAGACGTCCGGAAAGGCAGGCTGCAAAGGGGAGTTTCTAAAAAGCTTGAAGATGCCAAGGATGGTACGTACCTTGTACTGAGCGTATTTGTATTGCTCGTTACCGTCGTCTGTAACGGAGGGGGAATAGAAGGGGTTAATATACTGTCCAATCGTTTGTTCTCGTTCCGTGGTTGCGATTGTCGTCATTGCGGAAAGACGAGATCCGTACCGCACGACGACTAGTGGGCCAACTTATATATATATACAGCCACACAGGAGATAGAACGCTATCGATACTCATAAGCAAGAGAGATGGCGACATTACACGTGATGATGAGAGTGAATGGTGTTCTCGAAATTCGAACGGGTTGGCCTGTTCACTGCGTAAGTGGGTTTGGTCACGTGAGCCACGTGGTTCTGTCGGCGCGGTGAGCATCCGTCGTAACTGTAGCACATTTCTTCACCACCCACAACCTTGCGGTCATCGACAACCGACAACACACTCCTTCGTACACCCGGACACACCGATATCTCAAGTCTACCGACAATGGGTACAGTATTCCTTATCTTAGACGCTCTAAGCTGGCTAACCCCTCTTCCACGTAGGCGTGCCAAAGGTATGGTATGGGTATGGAGATCCTACATTAACCAAAGCTCACTTTCACCCCAGTTTTTCAGATATATCTCGTGAGTGGACATTCCATTATGGCACCTTTTTTCTCTCACACTAGCACTCAGAGAGCGATATCCCTTGACCTCGCAATTGATAGCGGAGAATAGTATTCCCGAGTTTGGTATGCCTGTTACACCCACACCCTTCGTTTCGTCCATAAATCTCTCAATCAGATAATCTCTACCTTGATTTTAACGGAATCATTCACACATGTGAGTCTATCGCATACCTGAAACCACTATACCCACGAGTCGCCACAAAGGCTCTCATCCCAACGACGAAGACGCACACTTCCGTATGTCCGAGGAACAGATATACACGTCCATATTTGCCTACGTCGACCATCTCTTTGGGAAGATCAAGCCAAAGAAATTGTTTTTCATGGCCGTCGATGGCGTAGCTCCGCGTGCAAAGATGAACCAACAACGGAGTCGTCGTTTCCGCACCGCAAAAGAAGCTCGCGAAGTGCGGGAAAAGGCAGAGCGAAAGGGAGAGAAGCTGCCTGATGAAAAGGCGTTTGACAGTAACTGCATTACCCCCGGTGTGTGACCCACCCTCTTCTCCCTTCCCCATCGACGGGGTTGCCACGTAGACGCTGACGAGGCTCTCGTATTGCCAGGTACCCTTTTCATGGCCAAACTTTCCGAGCAGCTGCGCTACTTTGTGAATAAAAAGATCAGTGAGGACGCGAATTGGCGTGAGGTACAGGTCGTGCTTTCCGGACACGAGGTCCCTGGCGAAGGCGAGCACAAAATCATGGAATATATCCGTCTTTCCAAGGCACAGCCAGACTACAACCCGAATGTTCGGCACTGTCTATATGGCCTTGACGCGGATCTCATTATGCTCGGCCTGCTGAGCCATGACCCACATTTTTGTTTGCTCCGTGAAGAGGTAAAATTTGGGCCTGTGGCGAAAAAGAAGCATAATTCCGGGTGCGTCGGCAGTTGCTTCGCTATTTATTGATATCTTACTCGATTTGAAAGGCCCGAGTCGGTCAATTTCTACCTTTTGCATCTGTCCCTCATGCGCGAGTACCTGGACCTTGAGTTCCGGGAAGTAGGGCGCATGCTCCCCTTCGACTATAACCTCGAGCGCATCATCGACGATTTTATCGTGCTCGCGGTGTTCATCGGCAACGACTTCTTACCCCATTTGCCGGATTTGCATATACATGAAAATGGCCTTGAACAGCTATTTGAGGTGTATATGAAGGTGTTACCGTCATTAGGTAGGAATCTGCCCACTCAAGGTTCTTTCAGCTCACCATGTCCTGGGTATTAGGCGGGTATCTAAATGAGAGTGGCGTCATTGACACGAAGAGGCTTCAGGTCATCGTCGACGAGATGGCAGACTGGGATAAAGAGGTTTTCGCGAAGGAGTTTGCCGATATGAACTGGTTCAAGGGCAAGCAATCCAGACATCTCAAGGAACTGCGCGCCAAGAAACGTAACTCGCTGGTGCTGACGCTCTCACAACGGGAGATATTCGATAAGGTGCAGAGATTTGTGTACGAACAACGCGAGGTTGGCGCGAGCGACAAGGCAGGACGGCTGGTGTTGCCGAACAACTTTCCCGCACGGGATCGCGAATTCATCAACGATCTCGCGGCGGACTTGCATCTAGAGCTCACTTGGGACGAATACGATGAGAATGACCAGAACATCGTGACGTTCTGTGTTCCAAGAACGCCTGAAGGCCCACAAGTGGCTCCGGAGGATGAAAATGAGGCGGACGATGACGAGTGGGTGAGCGAGGAGGAGGACGAGGAAGCACGGAACGCAGTAGATAGAGTGCTTAATAAGTACAGAAAGGCGAAGGTGCTGGAGCATGCGAGCGAAGATTTCGATGAGAGGCAGGAGCAATTGTTGAAGGAGAAGACAGATGAGTGGAAGCGGTCGTATTATACGGTGCGTCTAGACCTCGTACGGCCGTGAGTGTTTCTGACTCTCCTTTATTAGGGCAAGTTGAGGATTAGCTATGACGACCCGGAAGAGATGGGCCAACTTATGTATCGCTACGTGGAGGGACTACAATGGGTGATGCACTATTACTATAGCGGCGTCGCTTCGTGGAGTTGGTTCTACAACTACCATTATGCGCCACGAGTATCAGGTACGCCTTACTCTTCGTTCTACTCCTGGCCCACATAACAGGTTCCTAGATTTGAAAGGTGTTGGGGAAATGACGTTTAGTTTCGACCTTGGCACACCGTTCAAACCCTTCGAACAGTTGATGGGTGTGATGCCCGAGGCTAGCAAGGAGCTATTACCGGAGGCATACCAGGTCAGACGATGACACATTTTGTATCGCTGCACGGCTTACTCATGAACTGAGTAGGACCTGATGTGGGATCCAAATTCACCCATTCTCGATTTCTATCCCCAGGATTTTGATCAGGATCTGAACGGGAAAAGGCAAGATTGGGAAGCCGTGGTTAAGATCCCATTTATTGACGAGAAGAGGCTACTCCGCGCCATGCAATGTGAGTATTGCGTTGTCAGAAATTTTATATGTTCACGTTGTCTCTAGCGCGAGAGCACCGCTTAAAACCCGACGAAAAACGTCGCAACACGTTTGGTACAAGCTACCAGTTCAAGTACAACCCGGGCGAGGCAACGGTGTACCCCTCGTCACTGCCCGGATTTTTCCCGTCGCTGGTCCATTGTACATGTACCATGGAACCCTTCGACCTACCAACACTGGATGGACTGCATCTTGTGCAGGGCCTTTGTGATGGTGTTTTCCTGGGCGTTTCCGCTTTGGCAGGATTTCCGTCTTTGAAGACGCTTCCGCATACCTCGTCACTCGGCCATCATGGCGTCAATGTCCACGGTTCCGAGAGCCGTAACAAGTCAATCGTCATCCACCTTGAGAACCCCCATGCTTCACGCAAGCCAGAGGACCTCGCGCACGAGCTGCTTGGGTCGCGTACATTCGCGGGATGGCCGTTTTTGCAGGAAGCCACGGTCGTCGGCCTGTCTGACTCGCTGTTCAAGTATGAGAGGTTGAACGTAGTTCCCGGCGGCCCAACTAAGATCGTATCGAATCCACACTCCCGACCAGGATTAGGCATGTGGAAGAGCAAAGCGGAAAAGATCGAGAGCGTGTACTCGAGGAAATGTGGCGTCCTGACGGGTGAAATCGAGATTTTGCTTCACGTGCGGCCTTTGAAAGGTGCGTAATAGCTAAGTTTGTCGTGTATTTTCCTGTTCTGATCTTGATTCTTGCAGGGTTGAAGCGTCTGGAGAGCGGTGCGCTCATCAAAGACTATGAAGACGTGAGCAAGGAGTATGAGCTCGCGTTACAACTCGCCGTGCCGCAGGTTGAGTCCGAAGATCCGCGCTACATCGAACGAGGAGCACCGACCCTTGCTGAGGAGTTCGTGGAAGGCAGCAAGGTGTTCTTCCTTGGCGAACACGCATACGGCGTCGCTGCCCGTGTTGCTGCAACCACTGCGGACTCGCTTTCCTTTGTTCTTGCCATTTCGCCGTCAGACAAGCTAGAGAACGAGGCGTTGAAGGAAGTGGTCTCTAAGGGGTCGGCCACGCGGTATCTCCCATCGTTCCAGGTGGCAGACACGCTCGCAATGTCGAAACGCGCTCTCTCTCGCGTCACATCCAGTTTCATGGTTCTCCTTACCGATGGGCAAAAAGTCAATCTGGGGCTAAGTATTAAATTTGAGGGCAAGGGTATGAAGGTGCTCAACTACTCGAACAAGAATGGAAACGTGTGGGAGTTCACCGACCGCGCGATTGACCTTATCCGTGATTACAAGGTCGGGTACAACATGCTGATACGTGAGAATAGAGGCTGACGTCTAGCTTGTAGGAGAAATATCCCGAGGTGTTTAGAATCCTTGATTGGGGCGGGGATGGTATGCGAATACCCACTTGCATTGAAACAGAACTTAAAACCAAGTACAGATATGACAAAGGCATCGACCATATTTCCTTCTGAGGATGACCCTGGGGCCAAGGCTAAAGAGATACGATCTTGGCTTGCGGGCAAGGGCGTACGCGATTTCGAGCCGGTGACGCTGCAATGTGACCAATTGGACAAGGTCCATCTCCGAGCTACCCAAGGTTCGAGCGAGTCACTGACGATTTTTGCAGACCATAGTCAAGGAGATCGAAGAACTGGCCAATGGTTTCACCAAGGGGCGATTGCCATCCGATTTCAAGCGTGCAATTGTGAAGAACGTCCCACGGCGGGCGGTACTCAAACCGGAACACGCAGTCTACCGGTTGCAGAACCAGAAGTTTGAACTCGGCGACAGGGTCGTTATGGTACAAGAGAGCGGCGGGGTGCCGCTGTCTGCAAAGGGCGTCGTGATAGGTCTCAATACGAAGACTATTGACGTCGTCTGGGATGTGCCGTTTATCTCAGGAACGACGCTCAGCAGCCGTTGCTCGCAATATCGGGGGTCCACAATTGAATTCAACGCATGCCTCAACCTGACGAACCAGCAATATATTTCGGCCGTCAACCCAAGCGCACACCAGTCACCACATCCAACGGCGAACGTGCAGCCTAAATCGCGGTTCGGTTCGCACCCTCCTGGCTCAGGTCCAGGAGGTCAACGAACGCATCTCGGTGCACGAGGACCACGACCGCATGGCAATCCTAGGTTTGTTGTCTGAGTGTCGTGGTTTTTCATGTGTGTATCTGATGCAAGTTCAGCAGCTTCGGTCCAGGCTCTGGTCCGGTGCATATCATGACGAATCCGAATCGTGGACGAGGAGGGGGTGCACACGTGAACGGGAACGGACATGGTCCAGCGCCAGAAGATGCTTCGCTGCCCAACGGCCCGACGCGACGGCCAGCGACGTCAACGAGCACAGACGACCAAGACTCGGATTCTCCGCGAGGTTGGGGAAGCGGCGGATACCACCAGAATCAGGAGTATCGTAGTAGACCGCCGGTACCGCCGCGGGGCGGATTTTTAGGTTCGAGAGGACGGGGATTTGGTAACCGTGGTGGTGGTGGGTTCAGAGGCGGAGGCGGATTTCGTGGACGGGGACGGGGATCGGCGCCGGCTGCGCCATTGGCGTCATAAGAGACTGTGATTGTTTGATTTGGTAGATGTTGTTGTTTCGTTTCGTTGTACTACTGGGTTCCGTTGGTGTACAGTAGAACTAGCAGATCGGACAGTTCTTGGATATTTTGTCAGCATTCGCGCAGAACGAAGACACATTGTCATTCTGCAACTGGGGATTGGATAATGTCTACTGTTGCCTGCACGTATGGCCTCAGGCCCATGGAAGCAAAAGATACCACATCAGCATTCCTGCTTTTTCACTTATACCAGCTCGTTCGAGCTCAGACTAGGTGGAAAAGTAGAAAAAAGTTGAGAAGGCTGAAAGGAACCTACTCAACGATATCTCCCACAAGTAACAAAAGTCCATGAAAATCATCATGAAAGAAGCATCTATTTCACTATAACAACCAGAGGGTATTTCAACGAAAAGTCGAAAAGTTTTTACCAAAAATCCACGAAAATAGATGGACAGAGAAACTGTCCCCGATTCGGCCGTGTCGACACTTTCCCTATTTCTTGGACTGCGTCATCCTGACTTTGACTGCAATGGCAGAGATACACGATCAGTTCGATACCATTCTAATCCTGGATTTCGGCTCACAGGTCAGATAGCCATGTCGTCGCTGGCGTGCCAATCTTAGCATTTGGGCGTGTGCAGTACAGCCATCTGATCACTCGGCGGTGTCGAGAGCTCAACGTATATGCCGAGCTCATGCCATGTACTCAGAAGATTAAGGACCTTGGATGGACGCCAAAAGGTGCGCTCTCTTGATCGTCCTTGCCAGTACCGACAAGTCTAGTCTTATAGTTGCAATCGTTTATTCGCAGGCGTCATACTCTCCGGCTCCCCGTATTCAGTTTACGATAACGACGCACCCCATGTCGACCCTGACGTCTTTGAGCTCGGCGTGCCCATCCTTGGGATCTGCTATGGGTTACAGGTGTGTGTGCTACTCTGCTCATCCTCTCGCTTACATTCAACTGGCTCTGCCCATTGGCAGGAAATTGCGTGGACACTCGGAGGCGCGGTCGCAAAATGCGAGCACCGCGAGTACGGCTTTGCGCGCGTACAGATCAACAAGTTTGGGAGCGATCGATCGTCCGTCGATGCCCTGTTCGAAGGGCTAGGCGACGCGATGGAGGTAGGGACAATGTCCTTTTCGACGCGCGTTTTCCTTGCTGCTGCTCGACCCGTCCGCGGTCCCCCGCAGTTGACTGATTGACTGACTGACTGGGTTTCGTTTTCTCGTAAGGTGTGGATGTCTCATGGCGATCAACTTTCCGGCCCCCCTCCAGATTTCCACGTCATTGGCCATACGAAATCCGCGCCATACGCCGCCATCGCGCACAACACGAAGCCGCTCTACGGCATTCAATTTCACCCCGAGGTGACGCACTCCCCACGGGGGAAGGAGGTCATCTCTCGTTTTGTACACAATATATGTGGCTGCAAGAGCGACTGGACCATGGTATATATGTTTTTGGTTGCACGTTTGAGATGTCTGCTCATACGACCCCCCGCGGTAGGAAGAGTTTATAGGGAAAGAAATCGCCCGTATCCGCGAAATTTGTGGCGAAACCGGTCGGGTCATAGGTGCCGTCAGCGGCGGCGTTGATAGCACTGTCGCAGCCAAACTGATGCATGAAGCCATTGGTGACAGGTGCGTCCTTCCAGGGCTCTTCATGGTTTTTCTCAAACTGGCCCAACCACCAGATTCCACGCCATCATGGTCGACAACGGCGTCCTTCGCCTAGACGAGGCCGCGCAGGTCAACACCATGCTGAACGACGACCTCGGGGTGAACCTGACCGTCGTCGACGCGTCCGATCTCTTCCTCGCGCGCCTGGAAGGCGTCGAGGACCCGGAGCAGAAGCGCAAGATCATCGGGAACACGTTCATCAACGTGTTCGAGGAGGAGGCCGTCAAGCTGGAGACGGCCGAGGCGGACAAGGGCAAGATCGAGTGGCTCCTCCAGGGCACGCTCTACCCGGACGTGATCGAGAGCATCAGCTTCAAGGGCCCGAGCGCGACGATCAAGACGCACCACAACGTCGGCGGCCTGCTCGAGGACATGAGACTCAAGCTGATCGAGCCCCTCCGCGAGCTCTTCAAAGGTGTGTGTGTTGTCCATCTCAGCTAATAAATAGCACACCAACACTAACCTTCTTCATTCACATAACACACAAAACACAAAACAGACGAGGTACGCGCGCTCGGCCGACTGCTCTCCATACCCGCGTCGCTCGTGCAGCGCCACCCCTTCCCAGGCCCAGGCCTCGCGATCCGCATCCTAGGCCCCGTAACGCGCGCGCAGGTACAGCTCCTCCAGCGCGCAGACGCGATCTACCTCGAGGAGATCCGCGCGGCGGGCCTGTACGAGCGCATCAGCCAGGCATTCGCCGTGCTGCTGCCCGTGCGCGCCGTCGGCGTCATGGGCGACCGGCGCACGTACGAGCAGGTCATCGCACTCCGCGCCGTCCAGTCAGAGGACTTTATGACCGCCGATTGGTTCGTCTTCCCGCCCGACGTCCTCCGCCGCATCTCGTCGCGCATCACAAATGAGATCGCGGGTATCAATCGCGTCACGTACGACATCACGTCAAAGCCGCCCGGTGTACGTCCCACTTCTTCACCCCTACCTTCCGTTCCTTTCTCTTCTTCTCGAAGTGTTCCAAATTCTCCGGGACGACGCATTGCTGACTTTACCTTCCATTTTTCACTTTGCCCTTCCTGCGATTGACAGACCGTCGAGTGGCTCTAAGATGCGGCGCATTGCGTATTAATGTGTAATTTTAATCAGAGGACGTAAATGAGGGGTGGAGCAACAGATGCTGATAAAATACAGTAGGAACGTTGCATGCGCGGGTTAGATGCGCTCTAGACGGGGATCACAGTTGCGTTGAAGTGAAGAGAGTATGCAGTAGCAGTTACACCCGAAAGCGGATAGCAGTATGCAAATGCGAGTGTGGGGGTGGAGTGGGAGAAAGGCAAGGTTGAGCGGGCGTGCATGTCTGTTTGTCTGCCTAGCCTGCCAGACTGACTGGAAGAGAAAAAGTGCGTCGGCGTGTTCACATAACCTCACGGCGTGTGTGTATTGTCACGCAAGCGGTCAACAAGCGGAGTTCCGCTGAACACTTCCGCAAGGACCTCCTTGACGTCTTCGACGTACACAAACCGTATGCCCGTCTTGACGCTCTCCGGGACGTTCTCCTCTATGTCCGCGCGGTTCGCCGCGGGCGCGAGGATCGTCTTGATCCCCGCGCGATGCGCCGCCAAAATCTTCTCCTTGAGCCCGCCGACGGGGAGCACCTGTCCAACCAGCGAGATCTCGCCCGTCATGGCGATGTCCGGGCTGATCGGCGTCTTGGTGAAGAGCGAGACAAAGGCGGACAGCAGCGCCGTGCCCGCGCTCGGGCCCTCCTTGCCGATGCTGCCCTCGGGCATGTGCACGTGCACGTCGCGGTCGTTCAGGATCATCGCCGACGGGTCTTCCGTCACACCGAGCGCGTGCGCGTGCGCTTTCGTCCAGCTCAGCGCGATCTGCGCGCTCTCGCGGATGACTTCGCCCAGCTTTCCCGTCAGCTGCAAACCACCCTTGCCTGGCATTGTCTACGGCGCATGCACGTTCGTGGGCTGGGCGAGAAAACGACACAGGAAGAAAGCGGACTCACGGTTGCTTCGATGGGCATAACGGCACCAGAGCCGTTACCGAGGTAGCCTAAACCGGTACTAACACCGGCGGGCGGCGGGCGGACGTACATTCTGTCCTTGTGGTAGACGGGTGGGCCAACATAGCCTTTCAAGTTCTCTGGGGTGATGCGGATGTGCACGCTGTCAGGCACCTTGAACGGCTTGCGCTTTTCCGTAGTTACTTTTTTCTCGGTGCTCGATGTCTCTGTAGAGATGCGCGGAGTCGCAGTCTCAGGTGCAGCGGGCTCATCCGCGGGGGGATCTTGTGCTAGAACGGCGTTGTCGGCACCGGCCGAGGTAGGTTGAGCCTCAGTCTCAGAGAGGGCGTCTTCGCCGAGGTCCTCAACGATCTTCAACGACGCTTTGCGGTAGATCTTGTCGATGTGTTTCTTGAGATTCCGCACTCCGCTCTCGCGGCAGTAGTACTTGATAAGTACTTCGACGGAGGCAGGGTCCAGCAGGACGTCTGCGTCTTTGAGACCAGAAGCTTCCTTTGCCTGGGGGCCGAGGTATCTCTCTGCAATCATTGACTTTTCTTCCGAGACGTAGCCCGATACTTCGATGACTTCCATGCGGTCGAGGAGCGGTGCCGGGATTGTATCGAGGATATTGGCTAGAACCGTGTAAGTATAGAATCGACGTCAGAAGGCACGAAGGTGTACCTGTACAGACGAACAGGACGCGCGAGAGATCGACAGGAACGTCCATGCTACGGATTGTGGGTTAAGTTTTCAAGTCACCGCACAGAGATACAAAACGCACTAGTGATCTAAAAAGGCGTTATTCTGTTCTGGGTCGAGCATCTCCAGCAGTGCACTCGCAGGATCACCGTTAATACCACGCCCGACTTTGTCTACCTCGTCAATCAGAACGAGCGGATTTTCCGTACCGACGCGCTTGAGGGCCTGAATGATTTTACCCGGAAGGGCGCTACTCTCGCATTGGTACATGGTTCAAAAATGAAAAGGGAGCAGCGGACGTACCCCACATAAGTCCTCCTATGACCCTTAATTTCCGCAACGTCTGTCAATCCACCCACAGAGAATCGGAAGAACTGCCGCCCGAGGGCCCGAGCGATCGACTTGCCGATAGATGTCTTGCCCACGCCCGGCGGACCGACCAGGCAAATAATCTTGCCCTCTACGCTGCCACGCAGCTTCCCGACAGCCAAAAACTCCAATATGCGGTCCTTGACATCCTTCAACCCGTAATGATCCTCGTCCAAAACTTTCTTCGCGTTTACGATCGAGTAGTTCTCGGGCGAGTGCTGACCCCAGGGAATCTGCGTGAGCCAGTCGAGGTAGTTGCGCGTGACGTTCGCTTCGGACGCCGCGGGTTCGAGATGTGCGAGCTTCGCGAGCTCCTCGTCGAAGACACGTTTGACGAGCTCCGGCATGGCTAGTTGCGCCGCGCGGGCTTTAAGCTTCTCAATAAGCTTGTCCTTGCCGTCGCTTTCCATGCCGAGCTCTTTCTTGATGCCCTTGAGCTGTTCCATGAGATAGTACTCGCGCTGGCGCTTAGCAATTTTGCTATCCACGTCGCGCGAAAGCTTGGACTGTAGCTGGGCATTGATCAACTCTTTCTTGAGGACGAGAAGCGCTTTACGGAGGCGGTCTTCGACGACGAGGGACTCGAGAACGTCTTGAAGTTCACCAACTTCACCGGTGGAGACTGCGGCGGCAAAGTCTGCAAGCTTGTCGGGCTCGTCAAAGACATTGGACGCAACTTGGTTCATGGAGAAGTTGGTGATTTGATCACGGAAGAGCGGATTAAGCTGGGCGATATCTTTGAATACAGAAATAATCTCGGACATGAAGGCGCGGATATATTGGTCGTCCTTGTTATAGGGCTGTGTGAGAAGGTTGGAAATGTTCACTATTGAGACGTCATAATCCTGGAGGAAGGAAGTCTGGAGAGGCGCTAAAGCAAGCTGTAAGCTGACATTTGAAGACAACGGCGGCGGGTGCTGACGCACCTGGATGACGCTCGGCATTATCCACAACTAGCTCAGAATCAGTCGCCTGAGGAGAAGGCGGAGGAGTGGGTAGTTGTTCTTGATCGGAAGGGGTCGAGGATTCAATATGCTCTAGCTGAACCGTGGACGGCTGAGAGCCGCCGGCTTTGACGAGACTTGAAATCTTAATCCGGCGGTGGGGGTAAAGGACAGCCGTCAACCCTTCTTCCTTCTCTTCCTCTTTTCCAGGACCACTGGCCGCGGAAAATACACTGGTAATTTGCGCGAACACTCCGACGGGGTGAACAGAATTGATGTCGGTAATGACGTCCGAGTCTGCCTGTTCGTCTTTGAGGAGGAACGCGCCTAGATAGGGTTGACCGCGCTTCATCATTTCCTTTACCGCCGCAACGACTCGGGGATTTCTAATAACGACAGCTTTGTAAAAACCGGGGAACAGAGGACGGCGAGCTATGGGAAGGGCGAGTACTTGTGGGTAATTCTCTGGGACGGATTGACGGGAAATGGATGTTGAAGGAGGGGGGGAGGAAGAATCTGTAGGTGGAGGGGACGGTGGATCTGCATTATCCGGGTTGTCTCCACTCGAAGATGAGGAGGAGGACGGAGGAGACGAGCCTGCGGAAGAGCCGCCAGCATCGTGAGGGGCACTGTCAAGTTGCACGGCCCGGGACCGAAGCAAATCCCCAGTTGGGGGGAATTGTACACGAGACAAGGGTCGTTGTTGTTGAGGAAGCGAGGAGAGACCGTCTACTATGGTAGAGTAATGGCGCGTTTTCTTTAGTGAATGTGCGAATGAGAATGCGAGACCCCTCGCACGCAAACTTGCAACTATCGGTAAGAGAGACATGTGAAGCCAGCCTCACCGACACGACTTGTCGACCTCGACCTAGACGTTGATGGCTGAGGGAGTGACCGGCCAAACGCGCGTCGCGTTATCCGCCGGTCCGGTCACTCCCGAGTCATCCTTCAACCGACCAATGATGAGTATGAGTAAAGACCTCATCCAGAGCAACTCACAAATATATCGCGTATACTACCGTCGTTTGGCAAATCCCGCAGATCAAGACATCTTCATCACCTCCGCCAACAAGCTAACCTCATTCTTCTCCGATGCGAGGGCTTATTATGCCGAAGCACAGGAACCGGTGCGTCCTCAGTGCTTACAAAAAGCGGAACCCTCCTCCTTTACTTGTGATTGTTCTCCTAGATTGCTGTGCTCATGTTTATCTTGATCTAGATAATCGAAGTCCTCGAGGTGAACTGTTCTTAGCACACTAAATCCCTTTTGGCTCAATTTGCTCCTTATAGGTTACCTGTAACTCATTAAAGAATGTCATGCCTAGTGTGTTTAGCAAGCCCGGTTCCCTCGATAGATCACTTGTACCACCTGAAAAGGTCCCCCTTTTTTCCGCCCTTGACAAACTCGTCGACAGTGTACGACCACATCTATCTCGCTTCACCGACCCGACTCTAAGAAGTAGGTTGATGCCTGCCGGAGTTTGTCTAATTTGCTCAACTTGTGAAACTTCCAAGACAGACTTTTCACTCTTCTATCGTCAATTGGCGTTTCGCTGCCACCAACAGAGGTGACGTCACAGGTCCAGCCTGCTAGTGGGGTGGATGTCACCGCACGTCAAAGTCAGGTGGTTTCACCGCGAACCACGAGTGTTCAACCTGTCACACCTTCTGTCCCAGTTCAAGCACCCCCTCAGTCGCCGTCACAAGCATCTGTTCCTGTGGATGAGGTTAACCCGGTTCCCATGAAACCTGCTTCCTCCCCTATCTCGTCTCCCAACCTTACGCCGAAAGACGGGGACTCTCAGTCCATGTTACCACCTCTCGTATCCACAGCTAAGGCTGTGGTGGCGCATGTTTCACAGAGTGTCCCCACATCTCAGGTTCAAGCGCCTGTACAGCCTCTAATTTCAGCTCCTCCCTCTCCCGACCGACAAAAATCGAACCCAACCCCTAGGCGACGATCCTCCGGGCTAGACTTTCTGCAGCTAGATTTGAAAGCTGCACGCGAGAAGAAGCTGAGGGCTGCCGCACTAGCTGCGGATGCACAAAAGCCAGTGCCAACTACTTCTGTGCCCCCAACATCTTCAACTGTGCCTCTCACTGCTGTGATTGCATCGCCAACGTTGACCGCAACTGCTGGAATGCCAAACACGCCAAACACATCCGCCGCCCCTGCTCCTATACAAACTGCCCCACCTCGCACACTCCCTATCACAGGAGTCACCCCCGTACTTACTTCTGCCACCACATCGAGTGAACCAAACACAGCCTCGTCGCCTCGAATGGTCCAAACGCCATCCCCAACTCTTGTTCACCGCGACCTGAGGCAACGGTCTACCCGTGCTACCTTTGTGGGGTCTCACAAACTGCGGATTACGGATCGTGCCCCTGCGCCTCCTCCTGAGCCAGGTTCATCCAGTGCACCGATCGTGATTGATGAAGACGACGAACCCACGTCCACCCCTGCGGATGAGCCGATGAAGGTCGATCCGCCCACGCCGGTTCTTTCAAATACCGAGGCGACACCGACAGCATTGGATCATCTGGATGTACAGGGGAGTAAAGGGGATGCACAGAACGATCTCAAACCTCAGCCCGATCAAGTGATATCGGAGCAGCTTCCCCAGGACAATGCTTCCGCTACCCAGGTTGAATCTCGTCCCCTCGTCCCAGAGCATGAACTCTCGGCAACAAGTACTCCGCAAGCAAGTGTAGTGGCAACACAAAGCCCTTCCGTACCCTCTACTTCTGTCCCATTTGCTTCAGTGCGGCCCGCCACCCCACCCTCGGAAACATTAGCGCCGTCCGATTCTACACGCGGTGACCCTTCAGAGGTTCAGCTTCAGCCAGCAATGGACAGAAATGCCCAAGGGAACATTGTGGAAGATATTTTCGGTTCTTCGAGCATTGATATTGTGGCCGCACCCAATGCCGAGGATACGGAAGTGACGCCCCCAGATGCTGCGACGACATCATCCACCGCTATAGTGATTGAGTCCTCCCCCACATTGGTAACGAGCCCCGACGCTGATGGGCCCGGCCCATTGTCAAATGTTGCGGAGCCTCGCCGCACCATAGAAGACGTGGCCCCCATGTCCGTGGATGAAGCATCACCGGCAGCTGGGGGCCATCAGAGGTCTCCAACTCCTAGTGACGGCGACGACATGAGTATATCACCCACCCCTCACCTCCCTCTCTCCCGAAATGACGAGCCCAAGCTGCAGTCAGTTGAACGAAGGGTCGGAGCGGAAGAGAGGTCCAACGCGGAAGGGCAACAGGACCTCTCCATAACTCAGTCGGACGTTGTCGGGACACCTGCCACAACTACCGTCGGTCTAGGCGCAGGGCCGCTAGAGGACGTCAACGGGGCCACAGAGACGGTGGTCAGTCAGGTACCGTTTGTTTCGAGCCTCAATCCGACAATCGCCGTTCTTGGCACTCGTTCCAGAGGTTCGAGCGCTTCCTCAGACTCTCGCTCCATCTCACCCCCACCTGAAAAGAAGTTCGCGGACTCTGGGAACGTTCCAGTCAAGGCTGAAGAGCTCGAGGAGGACGAGATGGAGGACGAGCTGGCGCCGCTCTTTGGGAAGGAGATGTCTGTGATCTGTATGGACAGGGCGTATGACATTCCCACAGAATTCACGTGGAACTTTACGCTCCTTCCAGCTGACTGGGCCCGAGTTTCGCAATGGGTCAAAGCACCGGAGTGTCTCGAGTGCGTACATCCTTCACTTTGTTTCTTTAACCTTTGTTCAATCTTTACTCTCATCTAGTTTGGACATCTCGCGGGCGAAATGCGTTACCCTTGCCTGCTACAGTATGCAGGAACTTGACTCTTATGCCAACCAGGGCAGCTTGGCTCGGGAGCAATGGTTCGAAAACGTCAAGCCTGTTCCATGGGCGAAGGTACCGCACCATCTGTGGGCAATCATCAACGACAGATTCACTGTTGTGTTCCCCCCGTATTTGGTACGGTGTTGCCCTTCCTATACGCGTCCGTTGCTGACAGAGTCTACCGCAGTCCCCAGATGACCTTTTCGATGTTTCTCCCTTCTTGCAACCGGGGCCCAATAAGATATTGTTCACGCAGATTGACGGCATGGCTGATTACATCCTGGTTCTTCATGGTCACCATCCAACTCGCGGCCAGCTGGTGCCCCTGCATGCGCGATGGGACATGGAGAGGCGATTCAGAGAACAATTGCAATCTTTGGCTCGCCCGTTTATTATTGAGGAGTGGTAGAAGCCTGTTAGTAGTTTCTTGACGATATACAACATGCAAATGGACTCCAAATCGTGGGAACAGTAGGCTAGATGAACTTAGAGGTACTGAGAAAATCAAGGTTCAGTGGTCTAATGGTTATGATTTCTGTCTCACAAACAAATCATTTGCACTGCTTTGTTCAAAGCGAGGCACGCGTAAATAGCTCACAGAAGGTTCCCGGTTCGATCCCGGGCTGAACCACTTTTTATTATTATCATCAGGGCTGCAAAGTAGCACGTCTTTCCCTCTTTTTGACTCTCCCATGACACATTAGCAGGTATCAGAAAGTATCCTAGACAGTGGGACTATAAGGAGACCGTCACTTCTACTCATTTTTTAGTGAAATAGCTCGTAATCCCTCCCTTCTGTACACTTGGTTTCGAAGGTTTGCGCTTCAATGACGGTGCACTGGCACTCTTCACGGGCGCCTTTAAACTTTTCTTATCCGCTTCGCCTTCATCTTTCACCGCGGCTGGGGCAGAGACCTTCTTTCCCTTCCCCTTCGTTACCGGTTTCGCCGGAGGCGGGGTCTCCTCCTCGTCCACGGATTCGTACGACGAGTAGTCCTCGGTGACTGTGTGACGCCCCAATCAAGAGAGGCATATTATCAACAACAACTCTGAAAGCTTTACATGCACAGAAACCAAAAAAAAAAGGGGGGGGCGGGGTTTATGTATGCATGTATATGAGATGACGTACCAAAGTAGCCCTTCTCGTCCGTGGTCGTGCGGGACTTGACCGCTCGCCGCTTCTTGAGCCCGTTGCGGCCCACGGGCACCTCTTTCTTCGGCATGCGGGTGGTGGTGGGCTTGGGCTCTGGCACTGGCTCCGGTTCTAGTTCTGGTCCTGGGTCTAGCCCCGGTTCGCGATCTTCCATCTCGACGTCTGTAGCTGGCGGCGACGTCGCTGGCTCTGAGAGCGAGACTGCGCGCCGAGAGACCTTCGTGACATGTTCTGAGGGAGAGGGGGGAACAGAAGGACGGAAAAACGCAAAATGATGTCAAAGTCAAGGACGAGACGTGGGTCAATCAATTGATTTCCTTACCGTCGTCAATGTCCATCATTGCTCGCAACGCTTTCTCCGCGTCGGGATCTGGGGGCGCCGCTTTTGGCTTTACTTTGTACGCGGCTTTGGTGGGCGGCGGTGGCGATGATGATGGCTCCTTGGGTGCTGCTTCGACTTCGTTATCATCATCCGAGATGACGACGCCCCTCTTAACCGAGGCGCGCGGCGCGCTCTTAGATTCGGTGCGTTTAGCAGATGGCGCTCGCGTCGTCTCATCTTCCGAATCCGAGAATTCCAACAAGGAGGAGGACTTCTTTTCAACCAGCTGGAAAACCCAAACGTTAATAACCTCGTGTGGGCGGCGGCGCAGTAGTACAAGCAAGCAAGTAAAAAGAAATACCTTGGAGGGTTTGGGTTCCGACTTGGGAGCCGCTTTGGCCGCCGCCGGTTCGACTTTGACTTTGCGCGTTTCTGGCGCGGGCTTGGGCGCAGGCTTTGCTGCTGCTTTGCTAAAGTCGAGCTTCCCGGAAGGCTTCGGCGGCTTTGAAGGCTCCTCCTTGATCTCGAGTTTGACGTCCTTTGGTTCGGATTTGACTTTGACGACGGGTTTAGCGTCTTCGGTCTTCACGGAGGGTGCTTTCGATAGACCAGGAAGTTTGTGTTTGGAGCTGGAGGCAGCGGCGGAGGACTTTGTGTTCGCCGAGGGCCGCCTCTGTGGGAGATCTGTTCGTTTCTGCGTGGTGACACAGTCTTTCTCGTTAGAACTGGGGCAAGGCGCGCGCGCGCGCGGAAGCTAGCTACGTACCTTGATGTACCAGCTCGGGCCACTGACTCGACCTAATTCAACGGTAAACCCTGCGTCAATGCTCGTCCCTGCCTCTCGAAGATTCTTCGCAGGCTCGCACAAGAGGGCTGGTTCCTAAATGCAGTTTGCGCGAAGCTAAAGAGGAGTGCGAATGGTGCTTACATGAATGGGTACGGGGGAAAGGCTGTAGATATGGACAAAGTCGATGCGCGCATACTGCTCCTTTGACGCTAGGGAAGATAATGTCAGAAAGACTCAGATACAACACCGAAGGAGGAGGTCGCACTCTCGAGGTCGGCTTCCCTAACGAGCGTGATTTTCGTCTCGGGCACATGTTCCGAGTCCATCTCATCCTCATCTACGGTCATCGCGTCCGCATCCCGCACGCTATCCATGTACGATGTACGCGGCTCCCCTCCGACGACATAGGTCGCGCACGCCGCATCCAAAGAACCTTCATGCTCAGAGTGGTAAAAGGCAAGCTCGCTGCGAGCAAAGGTCATCGTTCGCGAGTCTAGCACAAAGATATGGTGCGCACTTTTTGGCCTTGTTCACGTGGATACCGAGAGCGTGGCTTAGAGAACGATACGTCACCTGGGAGGAGAGAGTACCAGAATGACATGAGCAGGACGCGATGACTGGTCCATACAAGGGCAGGCGTACAATGTTCTTCGAAACCACGAGCTCCTCTGTAAGAAAGTCCAAGACACTGTCCGATGACATCCTAGAACCGTCGAAAGTCGGAAGCGTGTTGGCGATAGACACCACAAAGCGAATATAAAGAGTGAGAGGGTGACCGCGTGAGGCAACGCGCTGTACGGACCGGGCTTTCGGACCGTGATAGATAGGTCAATGCCCACATGTATGCCTGTTGTGCCTGCCGTCATCGTCATCGTCGTCATCATGCCTGAAGCGTGGCCGAAGCCCTTCATGTGAACCATTTGCGAGTGTTGTAGCCAGCTTTAAAAGGGTACGGGCTCGCCGGGTATCTTTGGAGTTCTGATTTTTCTTCTCGATAGCCCCATTCGACAATCCAATGTCACCCAAGCGGACAGAGAGCCCGAGAATTGGGAAGCGGCGCGTGGGAGGCCTTGAGGCTGCGTAGGAACCTTGTAGAGGGGTATTTGCTTCACGTGTGCATTCTAATCACCGCATCAGTGATGGCATTACATTTGTTAATACACCAATTGATTGGCATGGGTCCTTGTTGCTGATACAGATACAACTACCACATCGAAATACATACAGCTATGCCCAACTTACGCATATCCCTTGCCACCAAAGAAGCTGGTCAGGGACTCCGTGATTGATAAACTCGGTCGGACATCAACCACGACAGTCTCGTGCTCCGCCAGGGCGTCTATCTCTGTCGCCCACGCGTGCTTCGATATATATGACTTCACCCCAACCTGTCGTCCACGGGACAATGCAGCCCGGATTACATAAAACTCGATGCGCGATGACGCGATGCCTTGCAGCAAGTCCGGATATAAGTCCAAAACAACTTTCTGGGCCTTCTACACGCATGCAAAAAAATATCAGAGTCAACATTAGTTCACAAGTCCAAACAAACTTACCTTGAAATCTCGAACTTTGTACGTCCTAACCAGCTTGTTGTTGAGACGGAAGTACATATTCTCTGAGCTCTGGGAGGTATACCGATTATTTGAGTACGCGCCGTATGTGGTGGGGGGAACATAGGAGTAGGATGATGGCGGGTGATAGTAAGAGGATGTGTGTGAGTAGGGTGATTGCGGGTGATAGTAAGAGGGTGTTTGTGAGTAGATCGACGAGGATACGGTCGAAGGGGTCCTGAAGCTGTTGCGGCGACGCCTGGACCGCCTGTGGTGAGGGTACTGGTCGTACATTGGTGATGGGTACTGGTCGTATACGGGGATTTGCGGTTGGCGCTGAGAGATGCTACTCCCGACGTCTGAGAAAGAGAGGGCGATGGCAGAGCCTGCAGTGGTATAAGGCACAGTCACGAATGACAGAAGAGCTTGTAGAGCCAAGAGACTCACTAGGTGGGGAGTCCATGGTGCTTCGATGAAGGGAAACGGGAAATGATCAGACGGCGATTGTGTTGGGAAGATAAAGGGATTTGGGGGAGAAAGAGGGTGCCCTCTGCCATGCCATCGACCGTATTTCACGTAAAATCACAACTAGTACAAATGTAGGTGTGTATTTTAATTGTACGGCGGACAAAGTATCACGTGATCCTGAGATGGCCAATACAGCAAAACGGCAAGTCGGCGCACTGCATGACAAACCCAAATACTGCATCTGTACAATTCTGACAAACAGCACCTGCCAGGCTGATGGCTCTTGATAGGCTTCGCGCCTCTCACCATCCGACGTCGTTCCGACATCCGAGCAAACGGCGAAACGTGTCATAGCAAATACTATATACGACCTCACCGAAAACTTACCACCACACAACGCCTTTCATCAGCCTCCGTCCTGTCCGCATGACCCGTGCATTCGTCACCACCCCCTTACCGTCCAGCTCAGCGCCAACTTCCACCACGCCACCCGGGTGCCTGATGTGCAACAGCTCATTATAGTGTGTACTCGCGTCGCGAGGCCGAGGCCGGGCTCGCCTCCCAACTGCAACTGCAACTGCGTCCGACGCGAGCGTGTGCGGCACGCGCGCAGCGACTCCAAGACAGACCGCCACCGTCATGGGCACGGTACGATGCAGCATGCCCATCGACACCGTGCGGATCACGATGTCCGCGTCGACATCGTCCGCAGGCGGAGCCTCCAGCACGGCGACTTTCGGCTGCGCCTGCGCGAGCGGGTCGAGGCCCATGAGCCGCGCGCCGGCCTTTCGAATGCGCTCGAGGGCGTCCAAGACTCCCGAATCCGCATAGTCTATCGGGACGTGCTCGCCGATTCCGAGGGCCGCGCGTAGAGCCCGCCCGCAGGTGAATACTGTCGGACCTGCGGCGTCGACGAGAGAGACGGGGAGGGTGACCTCGCGCGTATTGGAGGGGAGACTGATGCACACGGTGTCACGCGGACGGCTACTGGGGAGCAGTTTACCCGTGCGTGCGCCGCTAGGGGATACAAAGTCCAGGTGGATGGGAGCGGCTCTGCCTGAAACACCCGAAATAGACGCCTGCTCTCCTTCGAGCAGAGGTACGTAATGTCCGCCACTTTCGCCGACGAGGAACGTGTTATCGATGCGCTTGTTCGTATTCGAGTTGAACATGCGCACGGTGCCCACCATCTGGGGTCCTTGAGAAATCCGCGGTGCGCAGATGCCCTCGTCCACGGCGAAGACGCCAATCATGGTCGAAAGGTTCCCGCAGTTGCCCAAGTAATGGACGACCTTGTCCCGGATCCCGACTTGAGCGAACGTGTACTCGACGTCTATCCCGGCGGCCCTCTGCGCCTCCGATGGCGGACCAACGACGCAGATCTTAGACAGACTGGACTCGCCACCGCCCATCCCATTCACCTGGCGGCCATATTGTGCGTCAGGAGAGCCCATTATACCAAGAAAGATGGCTGCCCATTGCGACTGGTCACGGGGAAGGTGAGCGCGATTGAGATATATTCCCTTGGATGTTCCACCTCGAAGGAAGGATGCAGGAATTGGATTGGCCACCCCTGCGAGGGATGACGAGTACCTAGCCGCGGACCATAGAGCGGTGGTGGTGGTAGAAAACCGAGTGCGCGTCAGGTAAAGCAATGCCATTGCCTACAAAATGTCATCAATTCCAACGCTGGCGCAATGCATAGAGTATATCGACTCACTGTTGATAATTTGGTGTATCCAGGGTGATTTAGCAAACGGGGGATCAGAAGACAAGGAGACCAAGAATAGACTGTAGCATTGCTCACGTGCATGAACTGACATCTTGTATGGAAGGGAACATACATTCTTTGTACGTACAAGAACGGTCCCAGAGACCGTTTGCACCACCTCACAAGCACGAAGGCTGAGAGATGCATATCTACTCTACAACTTCGCTTTTCGTTGTCTCACATCCAATTCTGTCCACTAATAGCGTTTGTACCATCGTCAGTTCTGGAGATACTGCAGCCAGCCCATTGATGGTGCGAGATTACGTACCCAGGGAACAAAGTCCGACAGGTGCTTTGACAGCACGTCCGGAAACCGAACGGGGCGGCGTTCCTTGAACGCAAGCGCCCCCTCTGCGGCATCCGCGCGCCCGGCGAGGTCAGATATCCCACGCGAGTCAAGTATATGTTGTCCCTCGACGCTATCCGCGCCTCGCCACAGCAGCGCCTTGGTCCACGCGACGCTCGTCTGCGACGTATTAGCCGCGAGCTCGCGCGCAAACGCGAGCGCGGCCGGGAGCACGTCATCCCTGTTTGGATACGTCGCGTGGTACAGCCCCTGCAGCAGGGGCGAGTCCGGCGAGTACGTCCCACCGCTGAGAAGCAGCCCGACCGCACGCGAATAGCCGAGGAGACGAGGGAGGAGATAGCTCGATGCCGCTGCAAGTTGCAGTTGCATGAAAAGAAGGCATGGTTAGATTAGATTAGCGGTTATCGGTTCCCTTGGCCCCCACAACCCCACTGGCTGACACCGAGGGGCAGGGACGGGGAAAGCGGTGAGTGGTGTGCTGCGCGTACCTTCTGC
>Ga0209488_10000773_pt1 | contig 27177 bp, 25 predicted proteins | sample Rivendell_Oct201_8_FD_188349 | JGI IMG/M metagenome (GOLD analysis project Ga0209488, IMG submission 188349) | Vadose zone soil microbial communities from the Eel River Critical Zone Observatory, Northern California, USA -... | ecosystem: Environmental > Terrestrial > Soil > Vadose zone >...
ACCGATCTTCAATATGCCCCCTGGAGCGGCCAGACGTGCAACCCATACGACACGGCGCGCATACCACGGGGAACCAGCAATGGTTCCGGCGTTTCCGTGGCGGCGAATCTCGCCACGTGTTCGATCTGTGAACAGACCTCGGCGTCCTGCAAGGGGCCGGCATCCCGGAACAATATCGTGAATCTTCTGACGACGAAGGGAATCCTGATGGACGGTGGAATCACCGGTAAGAATTCCGGCGACCGTGCAGGTATCCACTGCAAGTCGGTCAAGGATGCTGCGCTGGTGCTGGATGCGATCAAGGGCTACAAGTCGGATGACATCTATACCGCCATTGCCAAAGGCATCATCCCGAAGGAGCCATATACCAGCTTCGTCGTGCCGGATGCTGCGGTGAAAGACAAACCACTCAAGGGTGTGCGCGTCGGTATCGTGCGCGAGTTCATGGTCAAGCACACGAAAAACGACGTGGCGATCAGCGATCAGATCGATCAGGAGATCAAGACCGTGCTTCGCGACAAACTGGGCGCGACGCTGGTGGAGTCGGTGGATCCGATGTATCCGGACGATCCCTCGGTGCCCAACATCACCTACACGTTTCGCGATGCAATGGCCGAAATTCTGCCGCACGTCGTGCCGGAATATTTCTTTCGGAAGTCGAGCACGGGCGAACTGGAGTTTGCGGTTCCCGGATGGGACGTGCGGACCGTCGACTATGACGTGGCTTTGTCGGTGCATGAGGCGCCGTTGTCCGACAAGATCAACATTCGCAGTATTGCGAAGGGATACGCGAATCCCGCAAATGTGATTCTCGCGGACCAGTATTTGCGCCTGCGTGGCGACGAACGGGTGAAGGACTGGGCGAGCTGGGTCGCCAATGCAACTTTCAAGACGGACTCGGAACGTGCACGCGCCATGAATGCCGCGGCTGTCAGCGATCCACGACCCAACGCGGATGCCGTCAGTTACCTGGAGATGCAGTCGGTGGTGCGGATGATCGTTCTCAAGGTGATGCAGGAGAATAAAATTGATGTGTTTGTAAATCCAGAGCAGACCACGGCCCCGTACCTTCTGGGCGGAGCGCTGGAACCTGAGGTGAATGACCGGGGCACGCAGAGCTGCTGTCAGGGCTTTACTGCGCTTCTCGGAAGTCCGGAAGTGGATGTTCCGGCGGGCTACGTTACCACTGCGTATGATCCTAAATATGTGCTGAGCGAGGACGAAACTGAGTACATCGCCGTCACCGGCAGCATCAAGACAGAGCTGCCGCACCCCATGCCGATCAGCATGATGTTCTGGGCTGGTCCAGGTAGCGACTCCGATGTCATCAAAGCTGCCTCGGCTTACGAGGCGGCGACGCATCACCGGGTTCCTCCACCCGCGTTTGGGCCGCTGCCGGTTTCTCGTCAGACCTCGAGTCGGTGAAACAATCCATGCATCGAAAGGAGGAACAACGTGATCAATAGAGTCAGAATAATTGGAGCCGTCATTGTCATGCTGCTTCTGGCTGGAACAGCCGTTACTCAACGGACCACTCCCGGTCCGCTTGCTGTTGTGAATGGAGAAGCCATTACCGCGCAGGAAATTGAAAAAGCTGCGGCGCAGGATCTCCAGAGTCTGGAACTTCGGAAGGTTCAATTCGACATCCAGCTGGAACGTGACCGGCAGTCGGCGATGCAGGATGCCCTCGATAGCGTCATCAAGGATCATTTGCTGTCGGCCGAAGCAAAGAAACGCAAGGTGTCTGTGGATGAATTTCTCGCGGTCGAAATCGATGGGGCGATCACGACTCCAGGCGATGCGACCATTGTGCAGTTTTACAACGAGAACAAGTCCGGTATTCCGGGGAGCCTGGCAGAAAATGCTTCCGACATCCGGCAATACCTGCGGGCACTGCAACGCCAAACGTTGTTTGACGATCTTATTGCGCGGCTGACAGAAGAATATGGAGTGAAGTCGTTTCTGGAGCCTTCGAGGACGCCGATCCCGCTGGCCGGACATCCTGTGAAAGGCCCGGCCGTTGCGCCGGTAACGATTGTGGAGTTTTCAGATTTCGAGTGCCCGTATTGTGGCGCCCTCTTTCCAACTCTGCAGAAAATCGAGGCCGACTATAAGGGCAAGGTCAACGTGGTCTATTACCAGTTTCCTCTCGTCAGCATTCACCCGCACGCGCAGAAGGCGGCGGAAGCTTCCTTATGCGCCAACGAGCAGGGTAAATTCTGGCAGCTTCATGATGCGATGTTCAACGACCAGCAGAATCTCGGAGTGGATGATTTGAAAAAGAAGGCGTCACTGCTTTCGTTGGATACCGCTGCGTTCAATAGCTGTCTCGACAACGACAAGTTCTTTGCGGATATTCGAAGCGACGTCGCCGAGGGATCGAATAACGGCATCAGCGGAACTCCGGCCATGTTCATCAATGGACGACTTCTGGTTGGCAATCAACCTTATGCGGACATTAAAAAAATTATCGAAGACGAATTACGCCGTACTGCATCGAAATGAACGGGTCTGCTCCTCCTGAGACAGGAGGGGTAGGCCGCTTGGGACCGACTCCTCGGATGTCTGGCTTCGCGAGCCCGCTGCCCTTGAATTTCCTGGCTCAGGAAGGAGGCCCATCAGCTTTGTAGACGGTGTGACAATCTTGTATGTTTCCTGGACCTGCCCACGCACTATAATCAGGCCGATTTCAATCTCCACGTGGAGACGTGCCCATGTTGGCTCGCTGGTCGGCAGTGCTTGGAATTTTCTGCTTTTCTGTTTGCGCCCAGGCGCAGACTCGCACGCTCGCCGTGTATCCCGGAGAGATACGCACTCTCGATGGCGTTGCAGCCCATTCACTTCAAGTCGAACTTCAGCGTGTGCTGACACCGGCCGGAATTAATGTCGCCATGCAACCTGCGGGGCGATCCAGCGGTAATGATGAATTTCAATTGCTGGTTGTGGGGGCGTTTCAAGGGGACTGTTCAGTGGATACGCTTGCACGGGTGCGGCCCGTTGCGCTGCGAAGTGGACCCTTGGCCGACGCATCCGTATCGCAGGGACAGGTGCTTCCTTATTTTCGGGTGGATTGCGACCGCCTGGTCCGGACTTTGACGCCGGCTCTGCAACGGTTGGACGTCCCGATGCGTGAGGCGCTGCTGGGACGCGCGATAGCACGTGTGATGGCTCACGAGATTTATCACATCGTCGCCCAGACAACCGCTCACGCGGAATCCGGAATCGGCAAGACTGTTCTTTCTATTGCGGACCTGACCGCGAATACCTTCGATCTCAATCCCGATAGTCTTCGTCGTATGCAGCCGGCATTGTGTCCGAACCCTTCTGTTTCTCCGGCGATTCCAGCGGCTGCGTTTGTGACGGCAACGCGACGCTAATCTGTTTCTTCCAGCTTTTCCGGTGAATCTCCTCCGCAAGAATAATGGCTTCCGCCAGACCACGCATCGATCGCCGATGGCGCCGGCTTTCGCTCCGCATGCTCAGGTAGGCCTCTTCTTCAGTTAGTCCGTCTCTGTGCTGGAGGATGCCTTTGGCGCGTTCAATGATTTTGCGCGCTTCCAGCGTCTGCTTCATTTCCAGTGTTTCGGCCATCAGGCGGGCATTTTCGAGAGCCAATGCGGCCTGTCCGGCGACGGCCTTTGCGAAGCGGGTTTCCTCTTCGGTAAATTTCCTGCGTTTTCCGAGGTAGATGTTGAGTGTGCCGATGACTCCATGTCCGGTAGTCAGCGGGACCGAAAGCAGGGATCGTAGTCCGGCCTTGAGTGCAATTTCCCGGTATCGGTAGAGTTGCTCGGCGACCACATCCTCAACAACTACGAGCTGACCCTCCCGCACGACGCGGCCGATCAGGGAGTCCTCAATGCGGAGTGGCATCCTGTTCAGGTATTCGGGCGACGAACTGCGAACCGCTTTGATCACGAGTTGCTGTTTGTCTTCGTCGACGATCATGATCGAGCACAGTGGTGAATCAAACGTTTGAGCCACCATCTCAGAGATTGCCTGGAGTATTCGATCGAGATATCCTTCCGTCGTGATCGTCTCACCGACTGCGGCCAGTATTTCCACCTTCTTCCCAGCCGCCTGAGACTGCTCCAACAGCTGCGCTCTGGCGATCGCACCACCCATTTGCTCCGCCGCATAGCTCAGCAACGCCACTTCGTCCGGGCTGTGTTGACGCGGAGCCTTGTGGTGGACGTTGATGACGCCGATAACATCCCCGCTGCTGATCAGGGGGACCGACAGGAACGCCTCATAAGTGTCTTCAGGGAGAGATGCAAACAACTTAAAGCGCGGATCCTCAGAGGCTCGAGATGACAATGCCACCAAGGACCTGTGTTTTGCCACCCAGCCGGTAAGACCCTCGCCGACCTTCATTCGAATGTTTCCGATTTCGGTCGAGTGGGGAAGCTGCGAAGCGCAAAGCACGATCTCACCTGTGGATTTGTCGAACAGATATACCAGACACGAGTCGCAGTTCGTGACGCTGACGACGAGCCCCACAAGCTCATCGAGCATTTGAGCCAGCGCCAGGCTGGAACTGACGATACCGCTGATTCGGTGAAGCAGCGCCAACTGCGTCGCTGCGGAATCCGGTAGACCGCCGACGTCGGAATTTCGCTCTGTCTTCATGGAACACCCCGAAGTGCCGTTTGCACGATGCGTGCCAATAGACATCGTTTTGCAGAAAGATTGTTTCGTCATGAGTTGCACGGGTGAAATGCAGAAATCGAACTCCGATCGGACTACAGATTTGTGCTACCGGCTCCCTTATGAATACAAGTTTGGCTGTTCCTGAAAACCAGGTGATCCTGCGATGTGCGGTCCACCACGCATTTGGATGGGCCGTTACATTGAAATGAAGGATTCGCCCAGGAGAGCAGGGAACTGAAGATCTGAAGCATCGAGGTTGAGCCTAAATGACGAACGACCTAAGGTCATTTCTTCCAATGCGGATGATATTTTCAGTAGGCACAGGACGTTCGGGGAGGCGATATCAGGCGGGTTGCGCTGGCAGGAGGAGAAGGATCAATCGCCATAGCCTTTGCGCTCCAAGTGCTTCACGAATGATTTGAACGGTTGATTATCCTCGCGCGATGTCGTTTGCGCTCACATCAATACACAAGACATACATCTTGTTGTTCGCGGCGTCTCGAAACACGGTGCTGATTGTACGGCACAGATTACCGCTGGCCAGAGACACGTACGGGTCCGTCGTGAACGTCTGTAACTCCACATCCATGAGGATATAGTAATACTCCTTCAGCGAGTGGTCGGTCCCTGTTGGCGCGGGTTGAAACATCACACCGCTCTCCTTGCGGGGAATGCTGGCGTTGCAAACGGTGTCCGATATCTGGATGCCGCCTTCGTCCAGAACGTAGATGCATTCGACACTGGGATACTGCGTGATCGTTTGGGACAGAAGTTGGTCGAATCGACTGGCCTCCGCATTAGTCAGTTCACAGAGAAGTTGATTCAGGAGGACATTAAAGCGTCTGTGCTGCAACTTCCGCTGGTTGATCTTACCGGCCATGTAGCCCTTGAACTTCCTGGCCAAAGCCGTGGCGCGCCTGGCGGCATCGGTCAGGATATCGTCCTCGAAGCTGGCAAGTTCTTGCGCTGGACTTAAAAAGTATCCTTGAAGCAGATCGGCTCCGAGTTCCAGCGAGACAATGGCCTCGCTTTCCGTTTCGACACCTTCAGCGACGATCAGCGCTCCGATTCGCCGCGACAGTCCGACGAGACTCTTGAACGTTTCCTGCTTGTAGTAGTCCGCATCGATATTCGAAACGAGTCCCCGATCCACCTTGAGAATGTCCGGTTTGATCAGCGGAATTCGGTTGAGGTTGGAATGGCCGGCACCGACATCATCAAGCACAACCAGGAATCCCAATTCGCGGAAACGGTCGAAAAGATTACAAAGCTTCGGCAAGTCGTCGATCCGGGATTCCAGGATTTCAATCGCCACGTTCCGAGTTGGTATTCCCGCGGAACGAAGCAACCAGTACAACCGGTCGGCGGCGGCAAAGTCGTCTTTCACAACCGAAGGTTCGAAATTCATGAACAGCACAAGACCGGCTGGCCGGTTCTGCAAATCCGCGAAGGTTCGGACAGCTGTTTCCTGGCAAAGTTGTTCGAGCCGGTCAACGACACCCTCCTCACTGGCCATTTGAAATAGGGTATCTGGCGGAATGAATCGGCCGTCGACCAACGCGCTGCCGAGAGACATCGCTTCAATGCCCGCGATTCCCCGTGTAAGCGCTTCGAGCCCGACGATTGATTTTTGACGTGCAGAGAGAATGGGCTGAAAGTGAGCGCATACTCCGTTCGAAGCAAGAATGTCATGGATGGACGGACGGGATTGGGTCGACTTCATATGCGGCAGTCTTCCGAACTAAAGGGACGACTTGCCGGACCGGATCCGGCAAGGCGTACAGCGACAATTAGACTTATCAAGAATTCATCCACGATACTTCCTACTTATACCCAGACTACCTTTTGGCCGATTCGAGGATGCCAGTTTACGAGAGAGGCATGCGCCTGAAAGTGAATTCTTTGGACTATAAATAACGGCTACAAGAACGTAGGAGTTCGTGTGCCCGCGAATATCAGCAGTACGCAGCAATGGGTGTCACGATCGACTTCTTTCAGTGCGGGAAAGATACTTGCAGGCAGCACAGAGTTTTTCACAGAGCCAAAACCGTTCCGGCAATCCATGATGGCTTTGCATCAGCCAACTCCTCATCGTGATCAAAGCGGGCGTTTCGATTGTCGGCTTGCTATCGGCAGCAGCATTCTCGCCACAAATTTGTCGGCTGTTGTTACAAAGACGTCTGTTGTTAACGACTAACCATTTTCCTATTCTTGACGGAACTTGAGCGCACGCAGTCGTGCACTTGAGATCTCCGACAATGGCGTCCCGTGACGACTCACACTTGGTGTTTGTCTCCGGGCGTTTTTTTTGCGCTAGTTCGCGGGAATGCGAAAGAAAGGCTGGACGTGATGAGAAGCTTCAGAAACTTTTTGGGTCTGCTCGCAGTTTCGTTTGTAATTTCCGGTCAGCAGGGGGAAGCACAATCGACATTGTTTAAGTTTCTCGGCACCGACGCAGTCATGACGCCGAACTGAATATAAATGAACCGCCACGTTGATGCTGATCCGTACCCCTGGCCGTACAACGGCGATCTCCGTCCTCAAAACACGGCGGTATTAATCATCGACATGCAGATCGATTTCTGTGGCACAGGCGGATATGTCGACAAGATGGGCTACGACATTTCCCTTACGCGCGCGCCAATCGCACCGATTCAGAGCGTGCTTTGCCAGGCCCGAAGGAAAGGTTTCCTCATCATGCACACGCGCGAAGGCCACCGTCCGGATCTGGCGGATCTTCCAAGGAACAAGCGATGGCGTAGTCAGCGTATCGGAGCCGGAATTGGCGACCCGGGGCCGTGCGGGAGGATCCTCGTTCGTGGAGAACCCGGATGGGAAATTATTCCAGAGTTGGCTCCGCTTGAAGGCGAAACCGTTATCGATAAGCCCGGGAAAGGATCCTTCTACGCCACCGATCTGGATCTTCTTCTTCGCCGTGGTGGCATTCAAAACATCGTGCTGGGCGGAATCACCACCGACGTTTGCGTCCATACCACCATGCGCGATGCCAATGACCGCGGTTACGAATGCCTCATGCTCTCCGATTGTACCGGTGCAACCGATTATGGCAACCATCGTGCCGCGCTGAAAATGATCACGATGCAGGGCGGTGTCTTCGGCGCCGTGGCCGATTCCACGGCATTCATCAGGGCTATCACATGATCCGGACAACTCACGAGATTCTCACCGTAAACGCCGAGCCATATCCGTTCGAATTTTCTCTCGCAACGTGTGCTCTGTTAATCATCGATATGCAACGCGACTTTCTAGAGCCGGGTGGTTTTGGCGAAATGCTGGGCAATGACGTGTCGCAGTTGCGTGCCGCCATCGAACCCAATCGCAGACTCCTTGAGGTGTGGCGGTCGAAGAAGCTTCAAGTGATGCATACGCGCGAGGGCCATCGCCCGGATTTGACGGATCTGCCTCCTGCCAAGAAGATCCGTGGGCGCAGCAAGACGTGCATCGGGGATGCAGGTCCCATGGGCCGCATTCTCGTTCGTGGAGAGGCGGGACACGACATTATTCCAGAGCTCTATCCATTGCCGTTTGAGCCCGTCATTGACAAACCCGGCAAGGGAGCATTCTTCGCAACGGATCTGCACGCGATTCTTCAAAATCGGGGTATCCAGCAGCTCATCGTCACTGGCGTCACAACGGAAGTCTGCGTGAACACGACAGTGCGTGAAGCCAATGACCGTGGTTACGACTGCCTTGTTCCGTCCGACTGTGTTGGTTCTTACTTTCCGGAATTTCAAGCGATGGGTTTGAAAATGATTAAAGCCCAGGGCGGCATCTTCGGCTGGGTGTCGCACTCTGAGAAATTATTGGCCGTCCTCTGACGAAAGGAAACGACGATGAAACCTAAGTTGTGGGTACCTGGCGACTGGAACGCGTTTTTCGGTTTCGGCACGAACATCCTCGTGAATCTGCTTACCTTGACTGGACTGTTGCGTTTCGTTTTGAAGATGCCCGACGATCTCGTTTTCCGGCGCATTCTACCCGCAACTGGACTGATGCTGTGCCTCTCCACGTTCTACTACGCGTGGCTGGCCTATCGCCTCTCCAAAAAGACAGGCCGCACGGATGTCTGCGCTCTGCCCTCCGGTATCAGTGTTCCCCACATGTTCATCGTTACATTTGTAGTGATGCTGCCGATCGCGCTGAAGACGGGCGATCCCGTCAAGGGATGGGAAGCGGGACTGACATGGGTCTTCATTCAGAGTTTTGTTCTGATAATTGGTGGTTTCGTTGGACCGCTGATCCGCAAGATCACGCCACGAGCCGCACTGCTCGGCACTCTTGCCGGAGTCTCCATCACGTTCATCGCCATGCGTCCGGCGCTGGAAGCGTTCCTGACTCCGGTAATCGGCATCACTTGCTTTGCGATCATCATGCTGAGCTGGTTTGGAGGAGTGCGTTATCGTGGAATTCCGGCGGGCCTTGTCGCCATTGGAGTCGGCACGATTATCGCGTGGGGATCAACAGCGTTGGGTTTGAACTTTGGAGGGATGACGATCAAAGGCCTTACCGATTCGGTGACCGGATTTGGCTTCCGTATTCCCCTTCCGGCATTCGGACATGTGTTTTCGGGATTTCAATTTCTAGGCGTGATTCTTGTGACCGCAATACCCTACGGCATCTATGATCTTGTCGAGGCCATCGACAATGTTGAAAGCGCCGCTGTCGCAGGAGACAGCTATCCCACAACGCGAGTCCTGACTGCTGACGGAATCGTCAGCCTGATCGGCTGCATGATGGGTAATCCGTTCATCAACGCCGTGTATATCGGACATCCCGGATGGAAGGCCATGGGTGGCCGAATCGGTTATTCGGCAGGAACCGGGATCATGGTCATCGCGCTGTGTTGGTTCGGCACAATTTCTGTGATGCTCGCTCTTATCCCTAGCGTCGCGATTCTGCCAATTCTTCTCTATATCGGCATGCTGATTGGATCGCAGGCGTTTCAGGAAACCCCGCGCAAGCATGCGCCGGCCATTATTCTGGCGCTGGTTCCACATCTGGCAAACTGGGGTCTTTCCATGATCAACAACGCCCTGGCTGCGGCCGGCACGACTGTTGCCGCTCTCAGCCACGCGCAACTTGGCGAGCTGATCGGGAAGATGCGAGACCAGGGAGTACTCTATGATGGATTGCAGGTGCTCGGAGGGGGATCGATTCTTGGTGGCCTCATCCTGGGGGCAATCGCCGTGTTCGTCATCGAGCGCGACTTCATGAAAGCCGCCGGTTTCGCAATGGCTGGAGCGACACTGACCTTCTTTGGCTTTATGCACGGCGAACAGATAGGGATTGCGCAGACTCCGACAGTCGCTGTGAGCTATCTGATTATTTCCGGAATTCTCGCAGGTTGCGCAAAGTTTGCGGTAGCGCCGGTAAAACCTTCTGAGGAACCGACGGAAATCCCCGGCGAGAGCGTTCCAGCGTAGGAGTATTCGCGGAGGTGCTGTTAAGTTGACGTCATGGAATACGATCCGCAACAGGTTCTCAAGCTGAACGATCTCTTTCAGATTTCAACATGGCAGCACACGCTCCCCTGGAAGCCGTTTCGAGACGGAATCGACATCTACCGCCTCTATGGCGGTCACGAGACCGGCCCGTCGGCAGCACTGCTTCGGTATCATCCAGGCGCGCGCGTCGAATTGCACGAGCATCATGGGTATGAACATATCCTGGTTCTGTCAGGCTCACAGTTAGACGAAAACAGCAAATCCGAGACAGGTTCGTTGATCGTCAATCCGCCAGGAACCCGACACAGTGTTATGACTGAAGGCGGCTGTATCGTGCTTGCAATTTATGAAAAACCGGTTCGATTCCTCGAATCGGCTTCTTTTATTCCGTAATGACGATGGCGCCAAATGTCTTACTTGCCGTCAATGGCACGCTGATGCGTGGGCTTGATTTGAATTCAAACATTGTTGCGGCCGGTGCCACATTCGTTCGTGAGACGACGACAAGTCCGATATATCGCCTCTGGTCGATTCGTGATCTCCACCCTGCGATGATTCGTTCGGAAAATGGCGGCGCGGCGATTGCGGTTGAGATTTGGTCCGTACCTGCGGAGGGTTTGGCATCGATTCTGCTGTCCGAACCCTCTGGCCTGTCTATCGGTAAGGTCCTTCTGATGGATGGCAGCGAAGTTCTTGGAGTCCTGGGAGAGCCCATTCTCTGTGAGCACCAGGAGGAAATCACTTCATTCGGCGGCTGGCGTCTGTACCAGGCATATCTGAAACAAAGACAAACATAGTCGACGGCAAAAGCAGAAGAAGGCGCCTCGTCAAGCAACCCATAATCGCCTGGACGTGACGCCTCCCTCCTCTGTTACGACACAGCAGTCTCGGATTTCTGCCGTTTCGTTAGTAGAGACTCCCCGCCTTTCTAAGTGAAGTTGTGAGAGCCTCCATGGTTGCCGATGCCCACTCGCACCAGCAACGTGGCACTTTATCGCACGTGAGCTTCTACGAAAGCAACGCTCATTAGTGTCGGAGCGGCCGGCTGTTACTCCCATAAATGTAGGCGCGAATGACTGTGCCAACGCGGAAAGCACCGAAGGTTCGGATTTCCTGTTGACAGAATGAGACCTGTGTCCCACGATGACGAAACGGCGACAGCGACGTGCGCCGTGCGACTGCGAAGTCAGTTTCAACACCGACGTTCACGAGTCATGCGCCGACATGCTTGTGAACGTTTTTTGTTTTACGGGAACATAGATCCAGAACAAAGGAGAAATCATGACTTTCATCCGTACTCGTTTAACTGCAAGCAGCATTGGGCGACTTCTTCCTATTATTTTCGTATTGTGCTGCTCGCAGCTTGCGATGGCTCAGTCGACGATATTCAATATTCCATCAACGGACACCGTGGCGGCAAAGAAGGGGTATGCGGAATTCGACTTCCTGCCGCAAGCGCCAGGCACCGGAACTTCCCGCATCTACCTCTATAACCCGCGCGTCGTCGTTGGTGTTTCCGGCAATGTCGAAGTCGGAGTGAACTTCCCTGCCTATAAGTCCAGCGGTACCATTTCCGCAACCAGCGCTTACTTCCAGCCGAATGTTAAATGGAAGTTTTTCAACGACGACAAGAAGGGGATCGCCCTCGCGGCCGGTGGTTTGCTAAACACACCCATGAACAATCGCACCGGACAGGACAGCTGGGGATTGCTTTATGGATTGTTCAGTAAAAAAGTCAAAACTGGTATGTTCGGGCCCCGCATGCACGTGGGAGGGTATGGCGTTGTCTCTGCAAATCAAGACCCGGCAAGCGGCCCGGTCAGCTTTTTGGGACCACGCGGAGGGGTGATTCTTGGCTACGAACAACCGGTCCAGGCTAGAGTGAGCATCGTAGCAGACTGGTTCAGTGGAAAGAATGGCCTCGGATACTTCACCCCCGGTGTTTCAATCACGCTACCTAAAAACGGATTGTTTAATGCCGGCTACAGCATCGGCAACGATAGCTGGCAGAACTCGAACGCTACAAAGAACCGGTACGTCTTCTTGTACTACGGCGTCACGTTTCCATAAGCGAACATGGCGATTGTCCACGGCTGACCTTAGATTCAGGTGAGCGGGATCGACATCGCCATTTTCCAAAAATAGGATGGCGGCGCGAATAGCTGCGGTGCACTCGCGCTCAGATCAGAGCGCCGTCATCTCCGCTCACATGATGGAGAACTGCGCGAAATCACGCTGACCTCATTGTTGAAGCTTATTGCCCGAAGATACAAAAGGCGTCGGTCAAGACGGGACTAAAGGCGATTAACGTACCGGACATCGCTGTTCCGACATTTATGTGGAAGAATTGCTGTTACTCCGACAGTAATGAGCGTTGCCTTCGTATCGGTCGGCGTGCGATAAAAATTCATCTTTGTTGATGCCCGGTCGCATTGGCATAAGGCACGGAAATTCTCTGGCTCCCCCCGGCTTTGGAGAGTTTCTGGTGTCTGGACGAAGACGTCCCGTTCGGGTAACAGGGAGTTGCCCGGCGGGACGTTTTCTTTTTTTGTGAAAGGACGGGTAGTAGGATTGTGCGATGCATTTGACGCCTCGCGAAATAGACAAGCTCACGATCTTCACCGCGGGTGAAGTCGCCAGGAAACGCCGGGAGCGCGGCCTGAAACTCAATTATCCTGAGGCGGTGGCGCTCATCACATCGGAACTTCTCGAGGAAATCCGCAACGGCAAGACCGTGGCGGAACTCATGAGCCTGGGCACGAAGATTCTGAAATCTGCGGACGTCATGGAGGGTGTTCCCGAGATGGTGGGCGAGATCCAGGTTGAAGGCACATTCCCGGACGGAACGAAACTTGTTACCGTTCATCAACCCATTCGCTGAATGCCATGATTCCCGGAGAATACCTTCTTGCCGACGGCTCTGTTGAGGCCAACGACGGCCGGCCCACCGCGCGACTGGCAGTCACCAATCGCGGCGACCGTCCGATCCAGGTCGGCTCACATTGCCACTTCTTCGAAGTGAATCGCGCGCTCGAATTCAACCGGCAGCTTGCATACGGAATGCGTCTGGATATCCCAGCCGGTACGGCCGTCCGGTTCGAGCCGGGAGACACAAAGGAAATCGATCTGGTTGCTCTGAGTGGGACACGAACGGTTTACGGCATCAACGGCCTGGTCAATGGGAAACTGGACTCAAGACCAAAATGAAAATCGACCGCCGAACATACGCAGACCATTACGGGCCCACCACGGGAGATCGAGTCCGCCTCGGAGATACGGACATCATCATCGAGGTCGAGTCTGACTTCGCCCGTTACGGCGACGAAGTGAAGTTTGGCGGCGGCAAGGTGATTCGCGACGGAATGGGACAGTCGCCGGAAGCGACTCGAGCCTCCGGCGCTCCGGATCTGGTGATCACCAATGCCTTGATTCTGGACTACACCGGCATCTACAAAGCGGACGTTGCCATCCGCGATGGAAAGATTGCGGCAATCGGCAAGGCTGGGAATCCCGGAATCATGGACGGTGTCACCGCGGGGATGGAGATCGGCGCATCAACTGAAATCCTTGCGGGTGAAGGCCGGATTCTCACGGCAGGCGGCGTCGATACGCATATTCACTTCATTTCTCCGAATCAGATTCCCGAAGCATTTTACTCGGGTGTGACGACGTTGATCGGCGGCGGTACCGGCCCCGCGACCGGCACGAATGCGACGACGTGCACCCCGGGCTCCTGGAATATCCGCCGAATGTATGAAGCCGTGGAAGCCTTTCCACTGAACTTTGGATTCCTGGGAAAGGGCAATTCGTCGCTGCCGGAATCCCTGAGAGAGCAGGTCCGGGCAGGGGCTCTGGGATTGAAGTTGCATGAGGACTGGGGCACCACACCGGCCGCAATCGATCAATGTCTCTCGGTGGCGGATGAGTTCGATGTGCAGGTCGCTATTCACACCGATACCCTGAACGAAGCCGGGTTCGTCGAAGACACGATCGCAGCTTTCAAGGGCCGCACCATTCATACCTACCATACCGAAGGTGCCGGTGGCGGGCACGCGCCGGACATCATCAAGGTTTGCGGCCTCCCGAATGTCCTCCCATCGTCGACCAATCCGACGATGCCGTTCACGCGAAACACGATGGACGAACACATCGACATGCTGATGGTTTGCCACCATCTGTCTCCATCGATTCCGGAGGACGTCGCATTTGCGGATTCCCGGATCCGCGCGGAAACGATCGGAGCGGAAGACGTCCTGCACGACATCGGAGCGATCAGTATGATGTCATCCGATTCCCAGGCAATGGGCCGCATCGGCGAAGTCATCTGCCGCACGTGGCAGACGGCGGACAAAATGAAGAAGCAACGCGGCAAGCTGAAAGGGGATACGACTGCGAACGACAACTTTCGCGCGAAGCGCTACATTGCGAAATACACGATCAACCCGGCAATCACCCATGGGATCAGCAGTACGGTCGGTTCCATTGAGGTTGGCAAGTTGGCGGATCTGGTTCTTTGGAAGCCGGCGTTTTTCGGAATCAAACCGGAACTTGTCATAAAAGGAGGACTAATTGCTGGAGCGCTGATGGGCGATGGCAATGCGTCGATTCCCACACCTCAGCCGTGCATATATCGTCCCATGTTCGGATCGTATGGAATGGCAACCAACGAAATCTCGGTCCATTTTGTTTCACAGGCCGGAGCGAACGGAACGAACCTGTCGACACTGAAGCGTCGGCTGGTGCCGGTAAGAGGCTGCCGTCAATTGAGAAAGACCGATCTGAAATGGAATGACGCATTACCGGAGATCGACGTGAATCCGGAAACTTACGAAGTGCGGGCCGATGGCGAACTCATGCACTCCGATCCCGTGGAGATTCTGCCGTTGGCACAACGCTATTTTCTCTTTTGAACGCCCATGACAATAGTCGAGAAAATCTTCCAGGTCGTTGTTGAAGGTGCGGCTCACCCCGATTACAGTCACGACACGCTGACGTTAACCTGGGATGAGCGCCGGCAGGGACATGGCAAACGCCGATCGGATGGCGGACTGGAGTTCGCAATTTCACTTCCGGGTGGATCGGTTTTGAAACATGGCGATTGCTTCATCCTCGATGCGGAAAAGACCATCGTCAAGGTTCGGGAAGCGCTGGAGCCGGTGTTCATCGTTCATCCGGAAACTTCCCGGGATTGGGCATTCTATGCGTACCATGTCGGCAATCGCCATCAGGCCGTCATGATCGGTGATGCGGAACTGATCTTTCTACAGAGTCCTGCCGTTCGAAGTCTTCTCGAGCAGCTTCAGGCCCCGTATCGAGCCGACTCAAGGCAATTCACCGCAGCGCTCGCGAATGCAGGACACGGCAGATGACTCCATTTCAACTGGTACGGATACTCCAGCTCACCGATTCATTTTTTCCAGTCGGAGCGTTTGCATATTCCGACGGGCTGGAATCAGCGGCGGCGCAAGGCAGAATTCATGATGGCGATTCTCTCCGAGGATGGCTGAACCATTTTCTCGACAACGTGTTCGTGCCATGCGATGGCCTGGCGTTTCTGAAATGTGCTCTTGCAATGCAGCGCGGAGATTTCAATACGATCTGTTCCATCGATGAGGAGTTGACCGCAATCAAACCCGCTGCCTCCATTCGAAATTCGAGTCGATCCATCGGCAAGCGCTTGTCGGTTGGCCATGAGGCAACATGTGCCGGCAGCAACCCATTGAAAGACATCTGGGACGCTCTGCCGAATTGCAATGCGCCTGTCGCTTACGCTCTCGCGCTGACCCACAGCGGCATTGACGAACGCGACGCACTCCTGGCGTTTGGCTATAGCCGTCTGGCAGGAATTGTTTCCGCCGGGATGCGCCTGATTGCGGTGGGACAACAGCAGGCACAGGCACTGCTTTCGGAGACTCTGACGAGTCTTCCTGTGGCTGTCGAACGTATTGTTCAGATGCAGGGCGAACCACTCCGGTCGTTTAGTCCGCTGATGGATATTGAACAGATGAATCATCGTCATGTTTACAGCAGACTCTTCCGCTCCTGATCATGAGAAGACCGGTCAAGATTGGCGTCGGCGGCCCCGTAGGTTCGGGCAAGACGGCGCTATTGGACTGCCTGTGCAAATCCATGCGTGATTCCTACGAACTGGGTGTTGTTACAAACGACATCTTTACGCGCGAAGACATGGAATTTCTCACTCGCAGCAAGGCTCTGGCACCAGATCGGATCATTGGCGTGGAAACGGGCGGATGTCCCCACACAGCCATTCGCGAAGATGCCTCCATCAACTTCGATGCCATCGAAGAGCTCGGAAGACGATTCCCGTCACTCGATATTCTCTTTCTGGAAAGCGGCGGAGATAATCTTGCAGCCAGTTTCAGCCCGGAGCTGGTGGACGCGTCGATTTACGTCATCGATGTTGCAGGGGGAGACAAGATTCCGCGAAAGGGCGGGCCGGGAATCACGCGCTCCGACCTGCTGGTTATCAATAAAACGGATCTCGCGCCGTTTGTGGGTGCGGATCTGGCAGTGATGGATCGGGACTCCCGAATGATGCGGGGCACCAAACCCTACGTGTTTACAAACCTCAAAACGCGGGACGGCGTCGACAGTGTGATTTCCTGGATTCGCAAGGAACTGCTGTTCGAGAATCCGTCATGACCGTCGCCATTGCGGATGTCGGCTGCCGGGGAAGAATGGATCTGACTTTCGCAGCATGCGGCGGACGGACCATCCTTCGCGATAGCTACTGTGAGGTCCCCTTCAAGATCACGCGATTGATGGAGTCGCTTCAGGATTCAACCGCTCACTTGATCCTCATGCACAGCACGGCAGGAGTTTTCGGCGGGGATGAGCTGGAATGTTCCATCCACATTGAGAGCGGCGCCTGTGTTCGAATCACGCAGCAGTCTGCCACTAAGATTCATCCATCCGGCGGAAGGCTTGCGCGCCAGATCAATCGCATCAAAGTGGAAACCGGCGCCAGTTTATGTCTGGAGCTGGAGCCGATCATTCCATTTGCGGAATCGCGTTTCAGCCAGACGACGCAGATCGATTTGGTTCAGGGAGCCCAGCTGGCCTATTGGGAATGTATGATGTCTGGCCGAATCGGAAGGAACGAGCAGTGGAAATTCGACGAGCTCGCTTCGGAATCCAGAGTATCGATGGACGGACGCCTTCTGTTTCTGGATCGATACTCCATAGTGCCCGCAAAAGTGGTCCCCGCAACGAACTGGGCAATGGGGCAGTCCGGTTACTACGGTACGGGCTTGTATTGCGGAGATCGTGCGGATGCACTTGCAGAGGAACTCCATGAACGGATGCCGGGCGCCGGTATCGATTTGCCGGCGCCGGGATTTACCGTTGTTCGCGTGGTTGCCGCAAATGGGCCGGACTTTCACCGATATCGAAAAACCTGGAGTTGTCAGACCAGTCGGACAGCGTGATTGATTTTCCCTCTCGACAGAGAGAAGCAGCAACGCGACAACTCTGGGACTCCTCGGACATTTCTGTAAGAAGACCACGGGATCCATTCGGAATGCGAAGTCACCTGCTGCGATTCCCGCAAATTCGAATCAGTTTTGTTGCCAATCGCCGCCCATATTCACTCCATCGAATGAAATGCAGTCATTCATCTGCAACATGTTTGTAACCAAAAAATGGGCGACCGACATTTAAGTATGTTGCAATCCGCGAATTCTTCTTCTCATCCCCGTATTTCCTAACAAAACACAGATTTTCTGCGCGTGCAGCAAGTGGCCCCCGACTTGCAAATACCGAGACGCGATGGCTGTGGGATCAGCCGCACCATTGAGACCATAACGAGGAGCTAGTGCCCCTCATACGAGAGGATGATTAATGTTCATACGTTCTGTCTGCCATGAATCTGGCTCCTTCCTGAAGAAAGGCGCTTTTGCTCTTATTGCGGGAATACTGGGTTGCGTTCTGCCACTGGGGGCTCAGACGCCAATGCCAGTGTCCATTGGCGCCGGAATGCGAACCAGCTTCGTTCATACCGGTCGGACATCGCCGATTACCGGATCCAATGATCGCTTCCTGCTGGAAAGCGCTCGCATCTATGTGAACGGAACAGCCGCTCCAGACATCAAGTTCACGTTCAATACGGAATACGACGGCGCCAGCAACAAGATCGGCGTGTTGGATGCCATCGCCCGATACGAACCGTCCGCCGGGTTCAATCTTTGGATGGGCCGGCTGCTTCCTCCGAGCGATCGCGCGAATCTTCATGGTCCTTACTATGCCCATGAATGGGCCTCGTACACCGATAGCATCCAGGATGGTTATCCCACGATTGCGACGGGCCGCGACAACGGTTTTGTCTATTGGGGCGACTACGGAAAAGTCAAAGTCTCTGCCGGCGCATTTGATGGTCCGACCACGTCAGGGAGTCCCAAGGTAATTACGGCAGCCCGACTCCAGGTCAATTTCTGGGATCCGGAGTCCGGCTACTACTTGAATGGAACCTACTACGGCGGAAAGAAGCTGCTCTCCCTCGGTGGTGCGATTCAAAACCAGTCCGGCAACACGGCAACCACGGCCGATTTCCTTGCGGAGAAGAAACTTTCCGGTGGTGGCGTGGTCTCGCTCCAGAGCGAGTTCTCCTACTACGACAAGCTCGGTGGATGGGACTCGAGCTATGGCTTGAGCCGCGGAGCATTCCTTTTGGGAAGCTACATGTTTCCGCAGAAGATCGGCATGGGCCAGGTCGAGATTCTGGGCAAGTTTGCGGAAGCCAGCTTCGCCAAGGGCGTCACTCCAGCCAACATCTACTACAAGCAGAAAACCAGCGAAGCGAATCTGAGCTACATCATCAAGGAATTCAATGCGCGTGTGACGGCGTTCTACACGAATAAGAAGTTCACCGCAGTTAAGAATGACGTTTGGACGATTGGGCTCGGCGTTCAGATCCAAATGTAGACATCGATCCTCAATCGAATAATCAAGGAGTTGACCAATGAAACGTAGAAATTTACTTCTGACCGCGATTCTGTTGTTTGCCGCAATGGTCTCCACCTACGCGATGATGGCAACGGCCCAACAGCCAACCATCAAAGTCGGCGTGATGCATGCGCTTTCCGGCACGATGGCCATCAGCGAAACGACGTTGAAGGACACCGTCCTGATGCTGATCGATGAACAGAACAAGAAAGGAGGCCTGCTCGGCAGAAAGCTGGAAGCCGTCGTTGTTGATCCGACATCGGACTGGCCGGTATGGGCTGAGAAATCGGCGCAGCTGCTGGAAAAGGATAAGGTCGCCGTCGTGTTTGGCTGCTGGACGTCCGTCTCCAGAAAGACCGTCCTTCCGGTTTTCGAAAAAGACAACGGACTGCTTTTTTACCCCGTGCAGTACGAAGGCGAGGAGTCGTCCAAGAATGTTATCTACACGGGGGCTGCACCGAACCAGCAGGCCATCCCCGCTGTGGATTACCTGATGAAGGAAGTTGCGGTGAAGCGCTGGGTGCTTGAAGGAACAGACTACGTCTATCCGCGCACCACGAACAAGATTCTCGAAGCGTATCTGATCTCCAAGGGAGTGAAGCCCGAAGACATCTCGATCAACTACACGCCGTTTGGCAATTCCGACTGGCAGACTCGTGTGGCCGCGATCAAAAAATTCGGTTCGGCCGGCAAAAAGACCGCAGTGGTCTCGACGATTAATGGAGACGCCAACGTTCCGTTCTATAAGGAACTCGGTAACCAGAAGATTTCGGCACAGGACATTCCGGTGGTCGCTTTCTCGGTCGGTGAAGAAGAACTCTCCGGTGTCGACACCAAGCCGCTTCTCGGTCACATGGCGGCCTGGAACTATTTTGAAAGCATCAGCAATCCCGCGAACAAGGCGTTTATCGACCAGTGGCACACCTATATCAAAAACCCCAAGCGGACGACCAATGACCCAATGGAAGCCCATTACATTGGTTTCAATCTTTGGGTGAAGGCCGTGACGAAGGCCGGTTCGACGGACGTCGAAAAAGTTCTCGCGGCGCTTCCCGGCACGGAGACCGCGAATCTCACGGGCGGCATCGCGAAGGTGTTGCCGAATCACCACATCACGAAGCCGGTGTACATCGGTGAAGTGCGTGGAGACGGTCAGTTCAATGTTGTTTGGAAGTCCGCCGGGACCGTTCCCGGGGATGCCTGGTCCGACTTTCTGCCGGGGAGCAAGGACCTCACGGCCGATTGGGTAACTCTGAAATGCGGTAACTACAACACCGTCAGCAAGAAGTGTTTGAGTTTGACCAGCAAATAATGCAAACCCTCCGCGAGGGCGGGCGGTGGCTGTTCGTGCTGCTGCTCGTCCTCTGGGGCGTACGCCCTGGTTACGCCCAGTCTCCCTCCGATGCCGGTTTCTTGTCGACGCTCGGCGAGCTTCGCGAAGCGTCATTCCCGGACAAGGAGGGCATCGTCGACCGCCTGAGCCAGAGCGGTCACCCGAGCGTTCGCTCGGTCCTTACGGCGTTCATGGAGGATCGCCTTGTTTACCGCAATGACGATCAGAGGATCTTTATCGTCAAGTCGACCGAAGGGGATCCGCCGGCATTTGATCTGATCGATCCGCTGACGCTGAAAAGCGGCGGATCCGCCCCGGTCGACAGCCTGACCAGAATTGGAACGAATAACGGGTTGAGGCGCATTCTGCGAACGACTGTCGCGCACTTCGGATTGTCGAGTTCGGACTCTTCAGTTCGCTTGGAGGCCGTCCGGGACATGTTGAAGTCGCTGGATGAACCGACAGTGGTCTTGCTGCGACAACAGAACGGAGTAGAAACCAATTCCCGAGTCAAAAGAGAAATCGCCATTGGCCTCGCGCTCGCCGCATTGGACAGCTCGGATACCCAAATGCGACTCGACGCCATTGTCACGCTGCGCAGCAGCGCCAGCCAGGACGTGCGAAACAAGCTCGAGGGTTTGCTGGAGCAATCCTCCAATGGGAAATTCACCGAGCCCGATCAAAAGGTACGGAAAGCCGCGGCAGACGCTGTCCTGATCATCGATCGCTGGCGAACGTTCTATTCCGGAATTGAAACACTATTCTTTGGGCTGAGTCTCGGTTCAGTGCTCGTGCTCATTGCCATCGGACTCGCGATTACGTTTGGCGTCATGGGCGTCATCAACATGGCTCACGGCGAACTGATGATGCTCGGCGCATACACCACATACGTCGTTCAGACGGCGATGCCAGGCCATATTGGGATCTCCATACTTGTGGCTATCCCGGCGGCGTTTCTGGTGTCGGCACTGACAGGCGTACTTATCGAACGTACTGTGATCCGCTTCCTCTATGGAAGGCCTCTGGAGACGTTGCTTGCGACATTCGGAGTGAGTCTCATATTGCAACAACTCGTGCGTTCGGTGTTTTCCGCGCTCAATCGATCCGTTATCACTCCGGATTGGATGAGCGGCACACTTCAACTCAACGAGGCCCTCGGAATTACCTACAACCGTCTGTACATCGTCATTTTCACACTCGTCGTATTCGCAGGGATCATGGCGGTGCTGAAGCGTACCCGGCTTGGCCTGGATATCCGTGCGGTGTCCCAGAATCGTACGATGGCCCGCGCGATGGGCATCCGCAGCGAATGGGTGGATGCGATGACGTTTGGTCTCGGCTCGGGTATCGCGGGTATTGCGGGAGTGGCGTTGAGCCAGTTGACGAATGTCGGCCCGAACCTCGGACAGAGTTACATCATCGACTCGTTCATGGTCGTGGTGTTTGGCGGTGTTGGAAATCTTTGGGGTGCACTGATCGGCGGCATGTCGATGGGCATCGTCAACAAGCTCCTGGAGCCGTACTCTGGCGCTGTATTGGCAAAGATATTTGTGCTCATTGCACTCATTCTGTTTATCCAGGCCAGGCCCCGCGGACTGTTCCCACAGACCGGACGCTCGTCGGAGAACAATTAATGCTTCTCCATTCGCGTTCGTGGATTGCCTCAAAAATCACAGGATCGCCTGGAACGGCGGCGGCCTCCGATGACGTCCGCGGCGGCGCCTGGTTCCTGTCGGCGCTCGCTTTTGTGGTCATCGTGGTGCCCGTTCTGAATCAAGGCGTGCCTCCAACGTCGCCGTTCCACCTCTCCGCTTATGCGCTCACCCTTATCGGCAAGTACATGTGCTACGCCATGCTGGCGCTGGCCGTGGATTTGATCTGGGGCTATTGCGGCATCCTGAGCCTCGGGCATGCAGCGTTCTTTTCACTCGGTGGCTACGCGATGGGAATGTACCTCATGCGCCAGATCGGCACGCGAGGCGTTTATGGCGATCCCATCCTGCCCGACTTCATGGTGTTTCTGAACTGGAAGTCGCTGCCATGGTTCTGGTACGGCTTCAATCACTTCCTGTTCGCCGTCTTGATGATGGTGCTGGTGCCTGGAGCCCTGGCGCTGGTGTTCGGATGGTTCGCATTCCGTTCGCGCGTTACAGGCGTGTATTTCTCGATCATCACCCAGGCGATGAGTTACGCCTTGATGCTGGCGTTTTTCAGGAACGATATGGGGTTTGGCGGCAACAACGGATTTACCGACTTCAAGGAGATCCTGGGCTTTGATCTTCACTCTGACAGAACCCGTGTCGTGCTGCTGATCGTCACCGCGTTGTTGCTGGCCGCGAGTTACCTCGCATGTCGCGCGATTGTCGCTTCCCGTGCTGGACGTGTCATGCGCGCGATTCGCGATGCGGAAAGCAGAACCCGCTTCCTCGGATATCCGGTCGAATCGTTCAAGCTCTGGGTTTTTGTCTTTTCTGCCGTTATTGCCGGAATTGCCGGTGCGCTGTTTGTGCCTCAGATCGGCGTGATCAATCCAGGGGAGTTTGCGCCCATCAATTCGATCGAGGTCGTCATCTGGGTTGCGGTTGGAGGCAGAGGAACTCTCTTTGGAGCAGCCATCGGAGCGGTGCTCGTGAACTATGCCAAAACCTATTTCACCGGCGCGCTACCGGAGGTCTGGCTGTACGCCCTCGGTGCGTTGTTCATCCTGGTGACACTGTTTCTTCCGAAGGGAGTCATCGGCTTGCTGCGAACGCGGGAGAACAAAAAATGACCATTCGCGACAAGGTGCTCTATCTGGAGAAAGTGACCGTCAGCTTCGACGGTTTCAAGGCGCTCAATGAACTTTCCCTGTACGTGGATCCGGGGGAGCTTCTCTGCATCATCGGACCCAATGGCGCCGGAAAGACAACCATGATGGATGTCGTTACGGGAAAGACTCGACCCGATTCCGGAACGGCATGGTTCGGCCGGGATATCGATCTGCTCACATTATCCGAACCTCAAATCGCACAGGTCGGGATCGGACGTAAATTCCAAAAGCCTACCGTGTTCGAACAACTGACCGTTTTTGAGAATCTCGAGTTAGCGCTCGCCGGCAACCGATCTTTCCTCAGAACGCTTCTTGCCGGAATGACTGCCTCGCAGCACAAGAGACTCGACGAAGTATTGGAGATCATTGGTCTGACCGAGCATCGCAAGTCACCGGGTAAGATCCTTTCGCATGGACAGAAGCAGTGGCTCGAAATCGGGATGCTGCTGATGCAGGAGCCGGAACTTCTTCTGGTCGACGAACCCGTCGCGGGCATGACACCGCAGGAAATTGAACGTACCGCTCAGCTTCTGCTTTCACTCGCGGGCGATCACTCGGTCGTCGTCGTTGAACACGACATGGAATTCGTGCGTTCGATTGCCCGCCGGGTCACCGTATTGCATGAAGGCCGCGTTCTCGCCGAAGGCGACATGGATCATGTGCAAAACGATCCGCGGGTCATCGAAGTTTACCTGGGAGAGTGAACGTGCTGACGGTGCAGACGGTCAATCAATTTTACGGAGGCAGCCACACGTTGTGGGATGTGGATATCTCTGTGACTCCAGGTTCACGCACCTGCCTGATGGGCCGCAACGGCATGGGCAAAACCACTCTTCTCAAATGCATCATGGGGCTTCTTCCGGTAACGAATGGGGGAATCACATTTAACGGCACCGATCTTCTTCGCTGCGCAGCGGAAGAGCGCGCCAGGCTTGGTATCGGTTATGTACCGCAGGGGAGAGACATTTTTTCTCACCTGACGGTGGAGGAGAACCTGCGCGTTGGTCTGGGAATCCGAAGGAAGGGAGCTCGCAGCATTCCGGAACGAGTCTTCGAATTGTTTCCCGTGCTGAAACAGATGCTGCGCCGACGCGGCGGCGATCTTTCCGGCGGGCAACAGCAGCAGCTTGCGATTGGCCGCGCTCTTGTTCTCGAGCCAAAGATGTTAATCCTCGATGAGCCTACAGAAGGGATTCAGCCCAACATCGTTCACGAGATCGGCGACATCATTTTGAAACTGAACAAGGAGGAGGGCCTTACCGTTCTTCTCGTAGAGCAGAAACTGCCCTTTGCACGTCGCGTGGCGAGCGAATTCTGCATTCTCGACAAGGGCCGGCGTGTCGCCGGTGGACCCATTGGCGAACTGACCGACCGAGTCGTGCGCGCTCATCTCACAGTGTGAATCCCGCCTATCCGAACCGGACAAGGTGATAAGCACACGATTTCTTACCGCTTGCGAGATCTAGAAGCTCGTATCGCTTCGACCCGGTATATTCGGCTTGGTCGCGGGACCATCGTTAATCTGGATATGATCAATCGGATGATTCCTCTACCCGGAGGGACCTATACCGTGAGGCTGAACAACTCCCAGGAATTCAAAGTAAGCCGCATCCAATCGCGGATCATTCGGGACCAATTGCTTCGATTGTGAAGCGGCTAATCTCGGAGTATAGGGCTTGTCGCGGCTGCCATCATCCCTACCAAATTGTAACGGCATCCTTGCCGCTATTAAAGAACCGGGGCAATCGACAATTGTGGCAGGGTTTTTGCAGAAAACCCTGGGCACGCTCTGGGAGATCAAATGGATTTTAAGAACGCGTTAAGAGAATGATCTCCTGAAGATCGGCATCTTCGATAGTTTTCTTCTTGGCGGTCATTGCGGTCAGGAGATTGTAGGCATGTTCCAATTCTTCTGGTGTGGGCTGGAACCCGAGGGATCGGCAGCGTGCGACCAGTGCGTTACGGCCTGAATGTTTTCCAAGGACCATTTTGCCTTGGGGAATCCCAACAGATTCCGGAGTCAAGATTTCGTAGATGATGGCATTCTTCAACATACCGTCCTGATGAATGCCGGATTCGTGCGCAAATGCGTTGTCCCCGACAATCGCTTTATTGGCCTGAACCGGCATGCTGGTTACTTCACGCAGCAACTGGCTCGTCACGTGCAATTCCTTCGTATTGATATTGGTCGTCACGCCGAAGGCCTGCTGGCGAACCTGCAATGCCATAACGATTTCTTCCAGTGCGGCATTACCGGCGCGTTCGCCAATGCCGTTGATCGTACATTCGACCTGGCGAACTCCATTCTGAATTCCAGCAAGCGAATTCGCGACGGCGAGGCCCAGATCGTTATGGCAATGGGTACTGATGATGGCGCGATCGATGTTCTTGACACGGCTCCGCAAGTTGCGAATCATTCTGCCGTAGTCTTCGGGAATGCAGTATCCAACAGTATCCGGAAAATTCACGGTGCGGGCGCCGGCATGGATGACCGCCTCTGAAATCTCAACGAGAAAATCCAGATCGGTACGTCCGGCATCTTCGGCGGAAAACTCGACGTCATCGCACAGGGTCCGTGCGTAACGGATGCTTTCGGTTGCTGCCGCAAGGGCTTCGGCACGGGACTTATTCAGCTTGTATGTGAGGTGAATGTCGCTGGTGGCAAGGAAGACGTGAATGCGGGGCTTGTTAGCGTGTTCGAGGGCCTTGGCACACCGATCGATGTCCTTCTTTACTGCTCGCGCAAATCCGGCAATGGTCGGAGTTCGTACTTCTTTTGAAACGGTGCGTACAGCTTCGAAGTCACCCTCGGAGGCTATCGGAAAGCCTGCCTCGATAATGTCGACATTGAGTTTCTCCAACTGGCGGGCCATCTTCAGTTTGTCTTCGACATTCATGCTGAAGCCAGGGGCCTGCTCACCGTCTCTCAATGTCGTATCGAAAATAAGTACTTTATTGTCCATGGTGCCTCCTGTGGATAGCGCCAAAACAAATCCGGATCGCTTCCAGGGGTTCGTCTTGATTCATCCGTCTCTCCTTCAGGCTTCCGAGCAAAGTACCAGCCAACTGACGGTCGACATAATCAATGATTTTGATCGAAGCATCAACGAGATGAAGAGAAGTTATATTGGCCTGTTGAGCGGCAGGCCGGCAGACTCTGAATCTGCTTAACTTGAAGGTAGGCGATTCCGTCGATATCCGACTTGTGTGGATGGAAAATCAGAGGCGCGGCTACCGCCGCGAGAAATTTAAATCATTCATCCAAAAAAATTTGTGCAGCTGCATTTTCCCGCGGGTGGGGACTTAAGCCCGGTAGGGCGAAAATTTATGATTCGGGACCAGGAGGCTAGGAAGTGCGAGCCACTCTCACTTTATTCTGAGTTCAAGACTCAACGTCGGAGATCTTTATCCCAGCGTCACAAGAGTTGAGAAATGGGAGACAGCCGCTATAATGACTCGTCTTTAGAATTTTCCAAAAACGGGACCAGGTGACTTCTCTATGCCGTTTCATTACGTGCGTGACGATACGGGCCGCCGGATTAGACTCACGCCTATAGATCCGGTCACAGCCGCAGAGATGATCGAGATACTCGACCGTCAGCTTGCGGACGGCGCTTGGGGATATGGAACACTCGTGGATGCGCAACGCATATCCTCTCCGACGGTGTCCTCAGATATGCAGACATTCATGGAGCACTTTCGTGAGTTGGTTGCGGCGCACGGTCCACGTGGCCCGCTTGTTGTGGTCACGAGGACCAGTGGTGTAATCGGAAGCACTCAAAAGTATGTGTTGCTGGGTGGTACAGCAGGCAGGGAGTTTGAGGTCTTCTGGGATATCGACGATGCTTAAAACTGGCTTGGCGCGCGAATGGGTTGATTAAGGACGTTCCATCGATTCCGAAGATACCGGTACAGTCCGGGCGATCGGCAGATTGATAAAAAAGGCCCAGCGCCAGGTC
>Ga0209488_10000775_pt1 | contig 27124 bp, 27 predicted proteins | sample Rivendell_Oct201_8_FD_188349 | JGI IMG/M metagenome (GOLD analysis project Ga0209488, IMG submission 188349) | Vadose zone soil microbial communities from the Eel River Critical Zone Observatory, Northern California, USA -... | ecosystem: Environmental > Terrestrial > Soil > Vadose zone >...
CGGCGTCTGCTGGGGATGAACGAGCGTGGCCCGGCAGAGATCGGGGGCGAGTCCATTTCTTCATTTTATTCCTTGCGCGGAGAATTGCGCGAACTTCTGGAAAGGGCTCGCGGCGAAGATGGCGAGCAGGAGCAGAGAATTTGTGCTGGTAGCGAACCGGAATTTTGGCTGGCGGCACGCTGCGCCGCGGTTCCCGACAGCGCTCCGGGCTCGTCGGTCTTTATTCTGCGCAACGTCAGCGACCGCAAACGCCTGGAAGAAGCGCAGGCCGAGTTTCGGCGCGAACAGGCCATGGCGGAGATGTCGACGGTGCTGGCGCATGAAGTCCGCAATCCGTTGGGTAGCCTGGAGCTGTTTGCCGGACTATTGGCTGAGACAAAACTCAGCGACGAGTGTCAGCAGTGGGTCGAGCACATTCAGGTGGGGCTGCGCACTCTTGCCGCCACCGTCAATAACGTTTTGCACTTTCACGGTCCGCTGCACAGTCCGCAGCCGCCGGAGCCTGCGTTTGTCGACCTCGGTGCGCTGCTCGACTGGGCTGGCGATTTCTTCGCCCCTCTGGCCCGGCAGTCGCGAGTCCGGATCATTCTGCGTAACCGGCTGGCGGGCACTGTCCTGGCGGCCGACCGTCACGGCCTGGAACAGGTGCTCTCAAACGTGGTGCTCAACGCTTTGCACGCCATGCCGGGCGGCGGCCTGATCGAACTTGCCGGACATGCGATCGGACAAGGTCGCGCAGTTTCGATCAGCATTACCGATACGGGCCCTGGAATCCGTACCGAGCACCTGAAGACTGTCTTCGAGCCTGGGTTCAGCACGCGCGCCGGAAGCCCAGGATTAGGTCTCGCCGTGTGCCGCAAAATCGTCGAGCAGCATGGAGGAACGATTGAAGCCTCGAGCCGTCCGGCAGCGGGAGCGACTTTCACGCTGAGGTTCCCGCTGGCCCAGGCTGCGTCCATGATCGAGGTTGCATCATGAACCGGGTTCTGGTGGTCGATGACGACAGCGAAATGCGGACAGCTCTCGAGGCCCGCTTCCTGCGCCGGGGGTGGCACGTCGAAACGGCGGGCAATGCGATCGAAGCGCTCGAAAAATTCCGCCAAAGGAAGTATGCGCTCATCGTGACTGACATCCGCATGCCCGGAGCCGACGGGTTCACGCTCATGCGCCAGCTGCGCGCCCTGGCCCCGCACACGCCGGTAATCCTGCTGACCGCCTTTGCCAGCGTGCCCGATGCGGTGAGCGCAATGAAGGACGGGGCTTGTGACTATCTGGTCAAGCCGGTTTCATTCGAGCAGTTGGAGCGGACTGCCGAACGTATTCTTGCCCAAGCCGCCGCGCAGGCCGAAGCTGCCAGCGGGCTGTGCGGGCGTGCTCCAGTATGGTTGCGGGCTCTCGACCGCGCGCGCCAGGCGGCAACCAGCGATGCCGACATTCTCATCGAAGCCGAGAGCGGCACCGGAAAGGAGCTGGTCGCGAGACTGATACACCGCTTGAGCCCGCGCCGTGAGCATCCGTTTGTGGCGGTGAACTGTGCCGCCTTTGCCGAGAACCTGCTCGAAAGCGAACTATTTGGCCATGCCAAGGGCGCATTCACCGGCGCTCACACCGCGAAGCCGGGCAAGTTCGAGTTGGCGGACAGAGGAACGCTCTTGCTTGACGAAGTGGGCGAGATGCCGCTCGCGCTGCAACCGAAGCTGCTGCGCGCCCTGCAGGAGCGCGAGATCGACCGTCTCGGAGAAACGCGGAGCGTGCGGGTCAACCTGCGCGTGATTGCCACGACCAACTGCGCCCTGGCCCTGATGGTGCGCGAGGGCAAGTTCCGTGCCGATCTTTATTATCGTCTGAACGTTATCCCACTGACTCTTCCTCCCCTGCGCCAGCGCGCCGAAGACATTCGCGAACTGGCGGAGTATTTTGTCCGCCTCTATACTCCCGCAGACCGGCCGCTGCGTCTAACGCCTGAGTTTCTGGATCGCCTGGAAGCTCATATCTGGCCGGGAAACGTGCGCGAGTTGGCCAATTGCCTGCGCCGCGTGGTGGCGCTGGCCACCAGCACGGACATCGATGTTGCGGCGCTCGACGACTCCGATTGGGGACTGGGCGTATCGGCCTCAACGCCTTTGGCGGAGAGCCGTCTGCGTCCAGGAGTGTCTCTGGGAGAGATGGAACGCAAATTATTTGAAATGACTCTTGAGTCCACTGGCGGAAACCGCTCGCATGCCGCCGAAATGCTGGGCGTAAGTTTGCGTACCGTGCGCAACAAGATTCGCAGCTACGGACTGCCCAGCTCAAGCAGTTATGTCCACGATTGAAACGAAAGCATGACGACAACATGACGAAGACAAGTATGGTTGATACCCCGATGACCGAGGCTTTGAGCCGCTTCCTCGATGTGGACGTGGCCCGGCACAAGCTGATCACCAATAATCTGGCGAACATCGATACGCCGGGTTACCGCACTCGCGATCTCGACTTCCGCGCCGAGCTGGCGCGTGCCAGTACGGAAGCTTTCGGCGTTGAGTCCGGCAGGCTTGAATACGCTTCGTTTAGACCCGTCATCCGCCAGGTTCACGGGTTGATGGAGCGGCCTGATGGCAACAACGTCAGTGTCGAGCGCGAGAGCCTCCTGCTGGCCGAGAACCAGATCAAATTCAACCTGGCGGTGCAACTCTTGAAAGATCAATTTCACGGTATCGCGTCCGCCATCAATTCGGGAGGAATGGGCTCATGAACCTTTTTGGCATGCTGGAAGTAAGCGGCTCGGCCCTTTCGGCGGAGCGCTGGAGAGCGGAAGTGGTCTCCTCCAATATGGCGAACGCCGAAACCACGCGCACCCCGCAAGGCGGAGCCTACAGGAGGCAGCTGGTTGTGTTCCATGCCCGGCCCCTGTCCCGGTTTCCGATGTTGCTCGCGGGGCTGCGTATGCCGCCATCCGAAGCCGTTCGCGTCGACCGGGTCGTGCCTGATGCTACGCCCCTGCCGCGTCGCTATGAACCCGGGCATCCGGATGCGGACGGAGCGGGATACGTGAGCTATCCGAATGTCAACCCCGTCATGGAAATGACGGACTTGTTAAGCGCGGTGCGGGCCTACCAGCTGAATGCAGCGGCCGTGCAGGCGACCAAGAGCATGCTGCAACAGTCCTTACAGATTTTGAGCTGACACAGATTTTGAGTTGAAGAGATCTTTGAGTTGATGTGGTAACGCGAGAGAAAAAAAATACTATGGGCGCCATCTCTTCTTTGCGAATTCTTCCGGCCGAGGCGGATGCCGGGTCTCTTCGGCCGTCGACCGCATCCAAGACAGGTTTTTCCGATGTTCTGCATACGGCGATGGACGACATACAGCAGCTGCAGGGACAGGCCGAAGCCAAAGTGGCCGGCGTCCTCGGAGGCAACGGCACCGATGTTCACAGTGCCATGATTGCGGTCGAGAAAGCTGACCTCAGCTTCCAGCTCATGATGCAGGTGCGCAACAAGATTGTGTCCGCTTACCAGGAGATCTCGCGCATGCAGTTCTAAGACGCCGTGACCCGTTTCAGATTCGCGGATAGAAAATACGACTTGAGATGAACCTCAGGACGAAGCTAGGACCAAGCCAAAGCCAAAAGACATGGCCGCTGACAGCCCCAAACCGGTCGAAGACGTTTTTGAGCGCCTGAGCCAGTTCTTCAAGGCGCTCAGCCTGAACCAGCGCCTGCTGCTGACCGGCGGGGTCGTGCTGGTCGCAGGGACAATATGGGTTTTCGTCGCTCTCCTCGGACAACCAAAGTACGTAACCTTGTATTCCGGATTGCGTCCTGAAGAAGCGCAGGCCCTCGCCGCGCGCCTGGCGGGGAAAAATATTCCGCACCAGATCTCTTCCGACGGCGCCTTGCAGGTCCCCGAGGAAAAGCTGGACGCGGCCCGTCTCGAGACCGCGGCGGCGGGTCTTCCCCGCAGCGCCCGTCTGGGATTTGAACTCTTTGACACCCCCAACTGGGCCGGCTCGGACTTCACAGAGAAAGTTAATTACCAGCGCGCACTTGAAGGCGAACTGGAGCGTACCCTGGCCACACTAAGCGAAGTGGAAGCGGTGCGGGTTCATCTGGTGATGCCGCAGGAGTCCCTGTTCACCGAGCAACAGCACGAAGCCAAAGCCGCCGTCATCCTCAAGACTCGCAGCGGCCGCCTGTCGGAACAGGCGCAGCAGGCGATTCCACAACTGGTGGCCAGCGCCGTCGACCGTTTACGTCCAGAGAACGTCACGGTCGTCGATGCAGACAGCAACACTCCGCTGATCCACGATCGGAATGGCATGGCTGGCCACCCCGCCGCACTCGACGAGGAAATGGCGAAGACCTTGGTCCACACGCTCGAGCCGGTCGTGGGAGCCGATCACGTTCGGGCCAGCGTCCACGTGGAATATGACCTGAGCACCAGTGAAGATACGCAGGAAACCTACGACCCCAAGAGCACCGCCACGCTCACCCAGGAACATTCTGAAGAAGGCTCCTCCGGTGGCGCCCCGGCCGGGGTTCCGGGCACCGCCAGCAACGTTCCGTCCGGAACTCCTACCCCAGCGGCGGCAGCCGGAGTTGAGCAGTCCAACTCTCGCTCCGATGCCACAACTTATGCGGTCAGCAAGACGGTGCATCGCAGCGTCCAGCCCGCCGGGCGCCTGCGTCGGATTGCAGCCGCCGTATTGGTGGACGATGCCATCGACGTACCGGCACAGGCCGGGAAGGCCGCCACCCGGCGCAAGCGCACGCCGGAGGAAATGAAAGTCATCGACCAGCTGGCGCGGGCTGCGATCGGTATCGACACGCAACGCGGCGACGTGCTGGCGGTGGAGAATCTTTCATTCCAGGAACTTCCGAGCGAGGCGGTCCCGCCGCCCGGCAAGACTGAGCACTGGCGAAGGCTGCTCGAACCCTGGTCATGGGTATTGCGTTACATCGGTCTAGCCGGATTGTTTCTGGTGATCTACTGGCTGGTCCTGCGCCCGGTGAAGAAACAGGCGCTCGCAGCTTTTCGCGAACTGCCGGGCAGAGCTTCGGCTCGCATGATGCCTCCACCCGGGGCGGTTTCGGGAGCGCTCGGCACGGCGGACGCCGTGGGCATTATCGGGGAGGAAGGAAAACGCGCCGGCCAGTTGAAGCGCCAGCTGGCCGAGAAGGTAAAAGCTGAGCCCGCCTCCGCCAGCCGCCTGGTCCAGAGCTGGGTACAGGAAGGGCAGTCTTGAGCCACGCGCCTCCGGCAAGCCAAGGGTTACACAAGGCGGCTATCCTTATGGTGGTTCTCGGAGAGGACGCCGCCAGCGCGATCTACCGCCAGCTGCCGGCGGAGGAGGTCGAGCGGATTACCCGCGAGATTGCCGATTTGCGCTCGGTAGATCCGGAAACCGCGCTGTCTGTGCTCGAAGAGTTCGATCGCCTAGTGCTGACCGGCGACTACCTGGCACAGGGCGGCAGAGACTATGCCAACAAGTTGCTGGTCAAAGCGTTTGGTGAAGATGGAGCGCAAGACTTGTTGCGGCAGGTTTCGCATGCCGCCGAAGCCAGCGCCAGCCGGCTGGATTCGCTGCGCAAGGCCGACCCCGCGCAGCTGGCAAAGTTTATCGAAGGCGAGCATCCCCAAACTATCGCCCTGATTCTCGCCCACCTCGATTCCAAACAGGCATCCACACTCTTGTTGCTTCTGCCTGTAGAGTTGCGCGCCGAGGTCATCAAGCGGCTGGCGCAACTGCGGCAGTTCTCTCCCGAGATGGCGGAACGGGTTTCCGTAGTGCTGCACAAACGGCTGGAATCGCTGGGGGAGCAGAGCCGCCGGGCGTATGCCGGGCTGCGCGGCGTTGCCGAATTGATGAATCGGCTGGATGTGGCCACCGGAAAAAATATCCTTGAAGCCATTGAGAAGGAAGACCCGAAGCTGGCGCTCTCCATCCGCAACCTGATGTTCACCTTCGAGGATCTGCTTACCATACCGGAGGCCGGCATCCGCGAACTGCTGGCCCAAATGGACAAGAAGACTCTGGCCACCGCTTTACGTGGCGCCTCCGAGGAACTGAAAAACTACATTTTCAAGTCGATGTCCTCGCGCGCGGTGGAGATGCTGAAGGAAGATATGGAAGTGCTGGGGCCGGTGAAATCACGCGAGGTCAACAAGGCCCAGGTGGAAGCCGTGGGCGTGGCTCGCAAACTCGAGGCTGAAGGCAAGCTGACGTTGACGGCGGAGGGCGATGATGAGTTCGTCTCCTAGCCAGTCGCGAGATCTCGCGGCAACCGCGTCCGCTGCCGGCGGCGCCGTGGCGCAGGCCCTGCCGTTTCCCTATCGCGAAATTCCTGCCAGGGCCGGTTCGAGCGCCTCCGCTCATCGAGATTTTGGCCAGGCGGGATTCGAGACCGACCCAGGGGATGAGAGTGCCGGCGATGCCGCGTTGCGTGAAGCGCGAACTCGCGAGCTCGGACACCAGGAAGGACGGATCGAGGCCGGCAAAAATTTTGAAGAACAACTGGCACGGGAACGCGCAACCTTGACTACTGCCGTGAGCGAATTCATCGGCGAACGCGCGGCTTACTATCAGAAGGTAGAGGCCGAGGTAGTGCAGCTTGCGCTCAGCATCGCCCGCAAGGTTTTGCACCGCGAGGCGCAAGTTGATCCCCTGGTGCTGGCGGGAATTGCACGCGTGGCTCTGGAGAAAATCGAAGGTGCGACGCGTGTCACGTTGCTGGTCCATCCCCAGGTCGCCGCCGGTTGGCGCCAATACTTGGCTTTGCACATGAAGCCTGGAGATCTTCCGGAGATCGTCGAAGACCCGGCGCTGCAACCGGACCGCTGCAAGCTGCAGACCTCGATGGGCGTGGCGGAGCTTGGCATCGAGGTTCAGTTGAAGGAAATCGAGCAGGGACTCACGGACTTGCTGGCGGCCAAGCCGAGGGAGAAAGCGTGAGCGCGTCACCATCCCTCGCCCGATATGTCGCACGGTTGGAGACCTGTTCTGCCTTGCGCTGGCAAGGCCGGGTGACTCAGGTTGTCGGTCCACTGGTCGAGTCGGAAGGGCCATTCTGCTCTGTGGGCGAGATCTGTCACGTTATTGACTCCCACGGACGAGTGTTGCCCGGAGAAATTGTGGGCTTTCGCGGTACCACCGTGCTGTCGATGCCGCTCGAGTTACCCCGCGGCGTACGCCACGGCGATCGCGTCGTCACATGGGGCGAGCGGCCTGTGCTGCGGGTCAGCGACGACATGCTGGGAAGGGTGATTGATGGAAGCGGCCAGCCCCTTGACACTCAGCCCCAATATCGGGGACAGGAGTACCGGTTGCTCGATGCGGCCGCCCCCCTTCCGCTCGAACGTGTCCCCATTCGTGAGCCTATCGGCTGCGGCATTCGCGCCGTGGATGCCTTTCTCACCTGCGGCCGCGGGCAGCGCATCGGGATCTTCGGTGGCAGCGGCGTGGGGAAAAGCACCCTGATCGGAATGATGGCGCGTAACACCAGTGCCGACCTCACGGTGCTCGGGCTGGTCGGAGAGCGCGGACGCGAAGTGCGCGATTTCCTCGAAAACGCACTCGGGGAAGAGGGCCGCAAGCGGGCGGTGGTCGTGGTTTCAACCTCCGACCAGTCTCCCATGCTTCGCATCCGCGCTGCGCTGGCGGCAACCGCTGTCGCCGAATATTTCTGCGGGCAAGGCAAGAACGTGCTGCTGGTGGTGGACTCGCTGACCCGGCTGGCCATGGCGCAGCGCGAGATTGGCTTGGCCGCGGGAGAACCGCCTACCGCCAAGGGTTACACCCCTTCGTGCTTTGCCATGCTGGCGCGACTGATCGAGCGGGCGGGAAAATTCGGCCAAGGCAGCATCACGGCGTTCTATACGGTTCTGATGGAAGGGGACGACGAACAGGACCCGCTGGTGGATGGAGCCCGCGCACTGCTCGACGGCCACATCATGCTCGACCGGCGGCTGGCCGCCCGCGGCCACTATCCGCCCATCGCGGTGCTGGACAGCGTCAGCCGCCTGATGCCCTCCGTATGTTCCCCGCCCCACCTGGAGAAGGCGCACGCCCTGCGAAGATTGCTGGCGGCTTACACCGCCTCCGAAGACCTGATCCGCATTGGGGCCTACCAGAAGGGCAGCGACCCGACGCTCGACAAAGCTCTCACATTGATTCCGGAGCTTCATCGCTTCCTCATGCAAAAACCCGTGGAAACGGTGTCGCTCGCCGAGACTGCGGCAAGACTATTGGCTTTGCCGAGCTGAGAACATGCCCTTTCGTTTTCCCCTGGAAGCGGTGTTTCATTTTCGCAAGAGCCTGGAACACCAGCAAGAACTGCGTTTGCGCGCCGCCAACCAGCAGGTGCTGCGGGTGCGGCATTTGATCGAGCAACTCGATCGCAGGATCGAAGAGGCGCACGCTGCACAACTGCAGCAGCTGAAAGCTGGAACAACTGCGGCCGAAATCCGCTTTGGCATTCTCGGTCAGGCCGCCTTCGCTCACCAGCGTGGCGAACTGGAACGCGAACTCACCCATTTGCAACATCTGCGGGACGAACAGCAGAAACTCTTCGAGCATCAGCGCCGCCAGCGCGAAACCCTTGAAGGCTTGCGAGACGCACAGCTTCGCGCATATAAGCGCGAAGCGGCGAGACGCGAACAGAGAAATCTCGACGATCTTTTTTTGTTACAGCGATTCCACTCGCGGCGTAGCTAAGATTTGCCCAGGTACCGGGCAGGCATTGCCCATCGGCCACTCTCGAACGCTTTACCTTTCCTTCGGCAGAAACTGGATTCACTTGATTTCATGACTCTTCCTCCTGCTTCACGGTCGCCCACAATCCAGTTGATTGGTGGCGACTGAGGTGCATAGGTACATCACGAGCATCCGGATAAGCCGTGAACGGTTGCCGTGATCCCATTGACTGAAGCCATCATTTCGAACAGTGTTGCCGCGCGCCCTGTATCAAGTTTGTTCGATCACGGTGCTGGAGTCCAAGGCGGCTCCGGAAGTTTTGCGTCTACCTGCGCCGCAGTGCTTTCGTCCACGACCGCAGATTGCACTCCGATCCCCAACGGAGCCGATTCGACCCCCGTCCCGAAGCCCAGCAAAGAAATTCTTCCGGCGGGCGGCACCAAAACAAAAATAAAAGAAGTTCAGAAGGACAATCCCGTCGCTACTGCAAACGGTGTCATAACCGTGAATGTGCCGACGCTTGTCGCACAGGTGACGCAGACAGTTATGCCAGCTGCCCTGCCACCGGACTTGCCACTTTCATCGAGCCTCAAGTCTGCCTCCGCAGTTGCGGGCTTGGAACTCGGGAACATCACAAATATTCCGTTGCAAGGGCCCGACTCGCTTCATGGCACAATCAAACAGGATGCCGTCGGCAACGTTGCTCCGCAGGCGCTGGCTGCCGGCGCGTCAGCTTCGGGCCTAGCCTTTCCGTTCCCTTCCCTTCCACAACCACCACAATCGTCGCCACAACCATCGCCACAACTCCACAAGGCAGAGATCTCCCGGGCTGCCATTGCGAACCAGGACGCGATCCCTGTTGGCGGAGGATCACTCACAAAGGCGCCACAGACGTCTTCCGATCCAGTCTCCGTGAACAACAATCCGCTTCCACAGGAAATTCCGTTGCAAGCCACAAACAGTAATTCGATCGCTGGCAATGCCATCACGATGCCCCCTGCTGCACCTTCGGAGGCGGTGAATCAATTGAATTCAATCAACGTGCAGACTATTCCCGCGATCATCCGCAGTGATTCCGCAGGCGCGGAAGGCAGAACGGCACTCTCCTCTCCCGGCGCAGTTCCTCATGACGCAGTTCCTCAAAATGTTGCAAAGGCGTCGGACTCTACCGGATCGCTCGCCTGGTCCGGAGCTACCTTGGGCCTGAGTGCGCCCCAGCAAAACACGAAGCAGCAAAATGTCACCGCGCCCAATGTCATCGCACCCATAGCTCGATCCGTTGAGAATCCACAAGCTGGCCACCAGCCGGTAATGGCGGTGTCGCCATCTACGTCCAGCGACCCCCAGCATTCAGGCAAAGCGAACGTCACGAGTGCGGAAAGCGTTCCGAATGCGCCCAACAAGGTTGTGTCGACGTTGAATATCTCCGCCGACGTTCACAACGGATCTTCGTTGTCCAACTCCGCGACCCTCGATGCACCTTCTACTGCCGCGAACATTTCGGCCATCCTTACTTCTCCGGCCTTCGCACTGCCGCCGGCAAACGGCAGCAACGCAGCAAGAACAACTTCGATTGCTGCTAAGGACAATCATGCAAGCAGCAGCGGACCGTTCGCGGCTTCACCAACTATCACCACGCAAAGTATTCCCTCCAACAAGGACTCTTCAAATAGTCTCTCTCAAACCGCAGGCCCGGTACACGATGCGGCAGCGCAACCCCTCCACAGGAACTCCATACCCGGCGCGGTGCAACCTGTAGTCGCACAGTCAGGGTCGCTCCAACCACCCGTAATTGCAACCTCTGCTGATGCTGGGAGGCAGCTCCCGCCCAGCCATGCCGCGCCTTCTGGATCATTGCCCAAGCAGGCTTCTAGCAGCCTGCCAACATCGGCCGAATCCGCTCCCTTGATGGCGAATGTTAGCGAGTCGCCGGCCGCACTCAGCATAGGCCCGGTACAAATGGCCCAAATCGTCAGCAAAGCGGCGCAATCAGAGATGCGCATCGGCCTGAATACCTCCGCGTTTGGCAACGTGGAGGTTCGCACCGTAGTCCACGCCAGCGAGGTGGGGCTTGTGATCGGCAGCGAACGAGGGGACTTGCGTTCCCTGTTGGGGAATGAAATTCCCGGCATCGCGAATACTTTGCAGCAGCAGAATCTGCGGCTGAATGAAGTCAATTTTCACCAGGGATTCACGTTTTCAGGCAACTTGTCTTCCGGAGGCGACTCCCAGCCTCGGTCTTTTACTCCGTCGCCACTACCAGCTCATTCGCGCGCCGAGGGAAATACCGGGGACAACTCCACCGAGCCTCTAGTGGCGGAGGCCTCGAGCCGCCGCCACACCGGGCTCAACATTCTCGCATGAAGGAGAACACTGACCATGAGTACAACGGCAATTCTTCCCGCTCTAAACGTTAGTAGCAGTACGCCGACAGCCCCGACCGACACGTCCAGTGCTCAAGGCTTGAACACCATGTTCATGCAGCTGTTGATGGCGCAACTCAAGAATCAGAGTCCGCTGAGCCCGATGGATCCGACGCAATTCGTCGGACAGCTGGCGCAATTCAGCGAACTCAGCGCGGTCAACTCCATCTACACATTGTTGCAGCAACTCGTCCCGGCAGGCTCCAACTCCGCCCCCGCTGGAGCCAACTCGCCGCCGAATAGCAGTTCAAGCAACGGCACCGGAGCAATTGCTGGACCCGCTGCCGCAGGTTCCCGGAGTTTTCCCTCCCCAGTCGCGCCAGCCAGTGAAACCATCCCTGATTTCGCATCCCCGGCACTCAACCCACTCAGCAGCAAGATTCAAGGAGGCTTCTAGATGCCGAACTTTTCGATTCCACTTTCCGGGCTTACCGCCGAATCCACCGCACTCTCAACCATCGCCAACAATCTCGCCAACCAGAACACGACCGGCTACAAGGACAAAGTCGTGCTCTTCAGCGACTTGTTCTACCAGAACTTGGGAACGACCGGCTCCGGAGACCCGATACAGGTGGGCGCCGGCACCTCGGTCGGCTCTCTGCCTTCGCTGTTTACCCAGGGAAGCGTCAGCTCCACAGGAGTTGCGACAGACGTAGCTATTCAAAACGCCGGCTTCTTTGCCGTGCAGCAGAACGGCGTCGTCACCTACACGCGCGCCGGTAATTTCTCGGTGGACAACAGCGATTTTCTTGTGACCAGCCAGGGACAGCAGGTTCTCGGCTACCCCGCCGTCAACGGAATAGTGAATAGCGGCAGCGGAATCGCGCCTTTACTACTGGGCGCGGGAACCATCAGCCCGCCATCGGCTACCTCAAACATGCAGCTGAGCACCAACTTGAATGCCGCCTCGTCTGTAGGCGACACATTCCCTGCGACCATCACCGTGTATGACTCGCTGGGCGCCAGCCACACCTTGACTGCCACATTCACCAACCAGGCACCCAACCTATGGAGCTACAGCTTGGCGGTTCCGGCCTCCGATCTCCTTCCGGTCGGCGGCGTGGCACAGACTGGAGTTCTTGCGACGGGCACTTTGACCTTCAACGGAAATGGAGTCCTCACCGCTACAACTCCGCCCACCGTCGGTACTCCAACCTACGCGGGCACCGGAAACGGAACCATCTCGGCATTGTCTGGGGGAGCATCGAGCGTGGCCGAAACCATCACCATGACTGCGACGGACGCGACTCACTTCACCGTCAGCGGTTCGGTCTCCGGGGTATTGGGGACAGCGACGGCTGGAACTGCCTTCACCTCCGGCCAGATCGGCTTTACGATCGCGGCAGGATCGACTGCTTTCGTAGCCGGCGATGCTTTCACCGTAGCCACGGCGCCCGGCACCCTGGCCAAGATTCCCCCGATTCCTATCACCAATTTTGCCGATGGCGCTTCCAATCAGACGTTCAACTGGAACGTGCTCAATGGGACCACTCCAGTGATCACGCAGGTCGCGGCCCCCAGCAGTACTTCATCGACCCAGCAGGATGGCAGCAGCAGCGGATCTCTGGTGAAGTTCACCATTGGTTCGGACGGGACGATCACCGGCTCCTTCAGCAACGGCAAGACGCAAGCCTTAGGACAGCTGGCGCTCGCCACCTTTGCCAACAACCAGGGATTACAGCTCGATGGAAATACCGACTTCAGCCCGACATTGGCTTCCGGACAGGCCGTGGTTGGCGCCCCCGGAGGTGGGGGCCGTGGGTCTCTTTCCGGAGGAGCGCTGGAGTTATCGAACGTCGACATCGCCACCGAATTCGCCAACCTGATCGTGGCGCAGCGTGGCTTCGAAGCCGATGCCAAGGCGGTGACGACCTTTGATGAAATTACGCGAGACACCATCGCGCTGAAACAATGAAGACTGGCAGGCTTGGATCATCGTCTCCGGCGGAGTCGCATCGCCGGAGACGAAGATAATTCGTATCGTCGGCCCTCCGCTTTCCTTATTGGGTATTCGATGAAGGCGATTGTCGCCCTCGGCGCGGTGCCCGGAATATTTTTGGCCGACGCGCGTGCCGCAACACTCTGTCATCACTTCGCGGTGAAGTCGGCGAACGAGGCGCTCTTACCGTAATAAATCCGGAGAGTGCATTTCGGCCCCACGTGCGCGAAGGCAACTTCGAGTGCATCGGAGGACTGCGGAAGTTGCGCTGTCTCCATGGGGGCACGGGCGAGATCCGTTTTCTCGTCATACGTGGCACCGGCAGTGACGTTCTTGTTGACGGCGAGCGTCCAGTGATCTTTGCCCGGGATGGGATAGACCGAGTAGGCACCCACTGGAATCATCGAACTCCCAAGCGTGAGCTGTGCTTCGGTGAACAGAGTCATCGCGGCCCCACCCGGCGTCCACGCCTTGCCATTGGAGACTCTCTCCTTATTAGGTGAAACCGGGTTGTAGCGTATGTAGACCTGGCGACCGTCATCGAGGTTGCAAGTAGTCGTGGACGAGGGTGCGCTGGCCGATTGTTGAGCGGCCAGAAACGGGCATAACAAAAAGGCTATGGCTACAGCTCGGCAGACAATAGGGGCAGACATGGCGCGGAGCCTCCGGGCAAGAGTGTAGCGCTCGAAGCCGCTTAGGGAAAGAGATTTTGCAGCCGGACCGGGGAAAGCGCACCGAACTCAACCTTCTGCGGCAAGAGTGACGGGCTCGCGGTGGTCCCGTTCGGTGCTGGTCTTCAGTGACGTTCTCAGGGGCCGTCCGCATTGATAACTTCATTGCGGGTACTTGTCTCAGGTACCGAGTGAGGACAAAAAAATCAATGGCGAAGGCAGCGAAATTGAGGATTCTATACGGCGAAGGCGATGCGGAAGTGCTTGCCCGGCAAGGGGCTTCCATGGAAAACGCCGGCCACAGTGTACAGCAGGCAGTGGGACGCAAAGCCGTGCAGGAGGCTCTGAGCAAAGGATCTTTTGACTTGGTCGTTCTGGGGCCAACCTTGTCGCGGAATGACCGCCATCACCTGCCCTACATGGTCAAGAAGGCGAACGCTGAGACCAGCATCCTGGTGATGCATGCGGATGGGAGCCGGCATCCTTATGTGGACGCGTGCACCGATACCGGAGCCAGCCTCGAAACCGTGCTCGCCCGGATTGAAGGAATGAGGATTGCGGGCACAATGCCCTTGGCAGCGGCGGCAGGAGCAGGACGATAATTTAGTTGTCAGTTTGTACGGGCGGCCCTCTTCGGGCCGCCTTTCTTTTTGTCCAACAGCGCCATCGGAATCGAGTTTGATACGAATCATTGTGGTCAATGGTGGGAATGCGGACCCTCGTCTATTGATTCATAGTGGCGAGAACTGTTCTATGGCGGCGAAAGTGGGATTCGGGGAGCGCTTCGTAGCGCTTTTCCTTGTCGGTTGTGCGAAGCTAAGCCAATGTCACGGCAAAAGAAGCTGCCGAAAAGCTCCCGTTTTGGGGCGACGCAGCGCGCGTGAGAACTAGAATCTCGGTGACGCGGAGGAAGAAAGCTCCACGTTACTAGCCGCGAAGCGGCGTAAGAATGCAGCCCACGGCGTGAGCCGTGGGGAGAAGTGGGAAACAGACAAGCCCCAGCGGGGCGAAAGACCAGTTCTCACGCAAGCGCTTTCAGTGCTGCGATAGTCCAGTTTTCAAAGGCTTTAGCCACTGCGGTATCGGACTATTTTTTCTGCAGCCTTAACAGGCGCCCAGCGGAGTCCGCGCATAACGCAGCTATGGGATCGTCCGGCGCGCCGGGGTGCCCGTCGCAGGCTTGTAGTCCGCCGGGTAGAGCACCACACAGCGGCGAAGTCCTTCGCCGTCACTTTCAGTGCGCAGATCTGCATAGTCGCGAAGGGCCAGGTGGACGATACGACGCTCGCGCGACGACATGGGAGCAAAGTGGAAGGGAGTTCCAGTTTTGCGAACTTTTTCCGCCGCAACAGCGGCCGCCATGCGCAATTCTTCCAGCCGAAGGGAGCGTTGATTCTGGCAATCGAAGGAAATCTTCTCGTGCTCGCCCGAGGGAAGGCGCAGGATTTCCAGTGCAAGAAACTCAAGAGCACGAAGCAGTTCTCCGCCGCGATCGAGTAGCAGGACAGAGTCGGGACCGGCGAAGTCGACAAGGATTTCCGGCTTCTCCCAGTCGCGGTTCTCGGCCAAAGGCGGGTCGACCGTGATGCGGTACTTGAGGCGCAGGCCACCGTGGGTAACCACGGATTGAAGGAACTCGTTGATCTTCTTGGCGGCGGCGAGTTTGTCGGGAATGGGCATAGGAACGGGCTCTTGGCCTTTGGCCTTTAGCTTTTAGCTCTTAGCTTTTCGCTCAATTTTGCGCAACGGGCTTCGGAACACACGCCCAGCGTTTCTGACTTTGTTTGGGTTTGATTATCTCCACCCGTTTCCACGGTATCCTTAAGTCCTACCGCTTCGCGCCTATGGAAAGAGCCAAAGGCTAAGAGCCAAAAGCTAATGGCCTCCCTCACTTCTCCCTCTTCCGTGCACGCTTCTCCATCATCTCGCGCATTTCGCGGCCGAGCTGCGTTCGATTCATAACGGCCTGCTGCGCGATCGAAATAAGATTGCTCTCGGCGTAGTACAGGTTTAGTCCGGCTGCCAGTTTGAAGAAGATGAATCCCATCATCAAGGGCATCATCCACGTCATCATTTTCTGCTGAGCCGGGTCCATGCCGGCCTGGGGCGTCATCCTTTGCGTGACCAACATGCTGATGACAAGAACGATGGGCAAGACGTAATAAGGATCGGCAGCCGACAAATCGTGGATCCATAACCAGTGGGCGTGCCGCAGATCGAGCGCGGTGCCCAGCATGCGATAGTACGCAAACAGAAACGGCATCTGGATGATCAGCGGCAGGCAGCCGCCGGCGGGATTCACGCCCTCTTTTTTATACAGAGCGCTGATCTCCTCATTCATGGGCGCCTTGCGCGGATCGCGGAGGCTGTACTTCTTGTATTTTTCCTGGATGGATTTGATCTGCGGGGCAACGCGCTGCATCTTCAGCATCGACTTCATCTGCGAGATGCGGAGCGGCAGCATAGCCACGCTAATAATCAGCGTCTGCAATACGATGGCCCAGCCCCAGTTGGGCACGATGTGGTTGTAGGTCCACTTGAGCCACAGGAAAAGCGGACGCGCAATAATTCCCAGCCAGCCGAAGTCAACCAGCCCGCGCAGATCAGGACTGGTGCCGACGATCCCGGGAATGGACACGGATTCGAGCGAACTGAGTTCCTTGGGACCGATGTAGACGCGCTCGATCGTGGGACCCCGGAGATTACCCACAGCCGCGCCCAGGACTTCGTAGGGATGTTTCGGATCCTGCGGGTTGTCGATAGCGTTGCGCACCGTAACCATCGATGCCGAAGCGGGATCGTCGGGGATGAACACGGCTGCAAAGTACTGGTCGCCAGGTCCCGCCCAGTGGAATGGGCCGGGGATGGTTGCACCACTGCTGATCTTCTTAATGGGAAGGCGTTCGACATTACCGTTGAACTGGTAGTCGATGAGGCTGGCCGCGTACGCGGGCAGCGTAGTCTGATCGCCGAATCCAGCAGGCCAGGCGGGCAGTGCGGGAATCGGACTCCCCTTATAGACCACTGTAGATTCCACTCTGACGACGTAGGTGTGGTCGAAACGGAAAGTTTTGCGGACGACAAGATCCTGGTCGGCGTATTCGAAAGTGACGTCAGCCGGCGCTGCCTGGGAACCTTCATGCGAGGTGATGTAGAGCGCCGAACTCAGGCGATTGCGGAGACTCTCGTCATAGGTCCACAGCGACAGTGGGTAACCGTACTTCGCGGATGCAGCGGAATTGACCAGATCGAGCGGACCGTTCTGAGTGTCGTTGTCGAATTTCTTCAGAATCCAGGACTTGACCTGCGCGCCGCGGTTCGTGAACGTGATGCGGTAGAGACTGTTTTCGACGACAGTTTCAGTCTCACTGGCGGCCTGCTTAGTTACTCCATTGACGGGAACGGCAGGAACTCCGGCCGCTGAGGAAGCAGGCGCGGCTGCAGCCTGCGTTTGCGAAGACTGATTCTGCGCCGGCTGATTTTGCGGCTGAGACGCCGAAGGTTGCGGGCCGTATTTTTTGAGCAACGGCTGAAAAGCCAGGATGACCACGAAAGTCAGAACGAATACGAGAAGCAGGCGGCGCTCGGTACCAGGTTCCTGCTGAGGATTTTGAAAGTCGGGCAAGTTATAGGTTTCCTCGGACCGCGCCATGACACGAAGCGGACGAACTTTCTGAGTTTGTATGAGCCGGATGAATCTTTACCACCGGATCGTAACCACCGCGAGCCAATGGATGACAGCGCAGGATGCGGCCAATCGTCATCCACCCGCCGCGCAGCGGACCATAGCGCTCGACGGCTTCCATTGCATATTCGGAGCAGGTTGGAACATACCGGCACGCTGGAGGAAAGAGAGGCGAAATAGCCCACTGGTAGCCCTTCAGCACATGCAGCGTAACAAGTTTGGCAAACTGGCGCATCTTTAGAATTGGTTTCAAGCTTCAGGTGTCCCGGATGATCCGGCGCTTCGTTCAGAGTTTCTTTTCCGCAAGGCCGCCGCCCCGCTCTCGGGCTTTGCCGTCAGCTTCTGTTCGATGATCACAAAGGCTCGGCTCACTTCATTCATCACGATCGCGAAGTCGGTGGTCAGCAACGATTTCTTGGGGTTGATCACCACATCTACAGAAAGTCCCTCGACCGGACGGGTCAGCCTTACAGCCTCTCGCAATCGGCGCTTCATGCGATTGCGCTGAACCGCTCCGCCCAACGCGCGGCCTACAGTGAATCCAACGCGAAGCCCAGGAGCGACCGGCGATTTGCTTCTGGAAAGTTCCGACTCCGCCCTCTGCAAGTAAAAAACCGTCATGGATGCCGAAAAGTGCCGCCGCCCTTGTTTGTATACACGCTCGAAATCAGCGTGGCGCAAGAGCCGGGCAGGTCGAGGAAAGCGAATTCTGCCTCCTTGAGGTTCAAGACTTCCGTTCAATTCTTCCATGGAAGCGACGGCTCTAGTGGCCACTTGTTCGACTCACGCATCGGATGCGGATCACGTCGCGGGAACCGCGGTCCGCCCGAAAATCTCTGCTGTACCTGCGAAACACGCTGCATTATTGCAGTCGCTATCCGGTTCTCAGGCAACTGCCAGGCCCGGTCAGCACTCACATCCTGAAAAAGTAGGGCTTATACCTTGTTCGGTTTCCCACAGCGGATGCACCAGCGTGGACGAGAGTCCCCGCCACATTGAGCTAGTCGCGGAAACCTGGTTTCACCGAGACCCGCTTGCGCCCCTTGGCGCGGCGGCGGGAAATCACTTTCTTACCGCCCTGGGTCTTCATGCGCGTGCGAAAGCCGTGCTTCTTGGATCGCTTGCGCCGGTTGGGTTGGAATGTACGCTTGGGCATGAAAAGTAGCTGCTCCTGATTCGTTCGACGGTCTTAGGGCAAACCATGAGTATAAATGACGAAGCGCAATAGGAGCAAAGGGCGAACCGCCGTCTTCCGTGTCCAGAAAATGAAAGTCGAAGTACGCATGTTTTGAGGATGCGAGATGCCTCCTCGCGTTGCACCTAACGTGCGGCAGTTACATCTCTGCTACTTGACACGCGAACCGTTTGCGTTCTGAATAATTGCTCGGGAAAAAATTCCCGCCGAAGATTTCCACACAACAAAAAAAATTGTGCTAGTATGCCGGACGGTTCAGCTTTCAAAAATTTTTCTCTGGCTAACGCTCCCTGCAAATCGGGCGCATTCCGCAGTAAACTAGTTCAACCAGCTGCTTCGTAAAACGGCAGTTTTAACTGGCGCTCTCAAACCAGCCGCCGGAGCGCTGTGACGGGCTTTTCATAATATGTCAGCTCCAAGCACAACGATTTCTCCCAATCCGTGGGTGCGCATTCTGGATGCGCTGGAAAAAAAGATCAACCGGCACTCGTATGACACTTGGCTCAAGCCCACGCGCTACAGCCATTCCAGCGGGGGTGTGCTGTTCGTGCGCGTGCCGACGGTCGAATTCCGCCACGCCGGTGACAAATACGCCGACCTGATCCAGGAAGCCATGGACAACCTGGGCCTGGACTTCAACGATGTGAAGTTCGTGACGCCTGAGGATGATCCCGCGGCAACAACAGTCCGGCATGACGGAGGTCTTTCCGCGACGACGGCGGCAGCCGCAGCTCCGGCGCAATCGCGCTTTGACTGGGACGGGGCAGCGCAACTGAACCCGCGCTACACCTTCGACGCATTTGTGATCGGCAGCGGCAACCAGTTTGCCCACGCGGCTTGCCAGGCCGTGGCCGAGCGTCCGTCGAAAGCTTACAACCCACTCTTCCTTTACGGCGGGGTCGGCATGGGCAAGACCCACCTCATGCAGGCCATCGGACACGAGATCAAGCGGCGCATGCCTCAAGCCGCCATCAGCTACGTATCGAGCGAGAAGTTTACCAACGACATGATCAACTCGCTGCGCTACGACAAGATGACCAGCTTCCGCGATAAGTTCCGCACGGTGGACGTACTGCTGATTGATGACATCCAGTTCTTGAAGGGCAAAGAGCGCACGCAGGAAGAGTTCTTCCACACCTTCAACGCGCTGCACGAGTCGATGAAGCAGATCGTCATTGCCAGCGACTGCTCGCCGAAGGAACTGGCCGAGATCGAAGACCGGCTGCGCAGCCGGTTTGAGTGGGGACTGATTGCCGACATCCAGCCGCCGGATCTGGAAACTAAGGTGGCGATCCTGCAGAAAAAAGCAGAGCAGGAGAAGGTCACTTTGCCGGCGGATGTGGCGCAGTATGTCGCGTCGAATATCCGCTCGAACGTTCGAGAGTTGGAAGGCGCGCTAATCCGGCTGGTAGCGCATTCCTCGCTGATCGGGGCGGAAATCACACTCCCTTACGCGCAACAGGTGCTGAAAAATTTTATCGATTCGCAGGCGCGCAAGGTGACGATTGAGTCGATCCAGAAAACTGTGGCCGAACAATTCGGCTTGCGGTTGGTGGAGATCAAGGCGAAGAACAACTCCCGCGCGATCGTCTACCCCCGGCAGATTGCCATGTACTTGGCCAAGCATCTGACCGAAGCCTCGCTGCCTGAAATCGGGCGGCAGTTCGGCGGCAAGCATCATACGACTGTGTTGCACTCCGTCGACAAGATTGAAGGCGTCCGCAAGAACGATAAGGATTTGAACAGGCTGATCAACAAACTGACCGAGCAATTAGGCGGATGAATCGCGGAGCCTCTCGCGTTTTCCACGCAGCAGTCTAGTCTTCCTTGAGTTTCGCTGTGTACGCGATGTGGAAGTTGTGCAAGGTTGGACCCGCATCGAAAATGCGGCGAAGTTGTACTGCGGAGTCCGCCGAGTTGGGGACGGATTTCTAACATTAGGGGACTATCAGGAACGCGGTGAGAACAGGCGACTTGGCTAGGTTTTCCACTTCTCCGCAGTGCCTACTGTTACTGCTGGTTTTATAGGTTTTATATTTGATATAAGGGTAGTACTAGAAGTAGGGCGCCACCAGGGAGACGGACTTTATGCCGGTCGAAGCCGCCGTTGCTGCGGGGACGATGGAGATCACGGTCAGCAAGTTCGAGTTGCTGCGGGAATTGACTGCCACTCAGGGCGTGGTCGAGCGCAAGACCACGATTCCGATTCTTTCCAATTACCTATTTGAGGCCGCCGGGGACAGGCTGTCGCTAACCGCCACCGACCTGGATCTGAGCCTGCGCACTTCTTGTAATGCCAAAGTCAAGAAGGAAGGGTCGTGCACAATCCCCGCGCGCAAATTGCACGACTACGTGAAACTGCTGCCTGACGCCGATATCACCATCAAGGTGCTGGAGAATCATTGGGTCAGCATTCGCTGCGGGCGGTCGAATACGAAGATGGTGGGGATGGCAAAATCGAATTTCCCCAGCCTGCCGGCGTTTCCGACTGCCGGGGCCGTGAAGATTCCATCTCAGGTCCTGCGCGGACTGATTGCGCGGACCGGGTTTGCCATCTCCAACGAGGAATCGCGCTACACTCTGAATGGCGCGCTGATGCTGCTGAAGCCGGAGTCGATCACCATGGTTGCCACCGACGGCCATCGCTTGGCGCATTGCGAGCGGAGTGGAGAAAAGTTTGACGGCGTCTCTGGTGAGATGAAGACACTGGTGCCGAAGAAGGCAATGGATGAACTGAAGTCATTGCTGGATTCGACAGACGCCGAGACCATCGAATTCGCCAAGGACGAATCAACCCTGTTCTTCCGAATCGGCTCGCGACTTCTAACCTCGAGGCAGCTTACCGGCCAATTCCCAAACTTCGAAGCCGTTCTTCCCAAGGACAACAGTAAAAGCGTCGCCATCAACGCCGACGAACTGAATTCGGCAATCCTGCGTGTGGCCCAGTTCGCCGATGAACGGTCGCGAGCGGTACGCATGCGTCTGGAAAAAGGGGAATTAAAGCTCTCGGCTTCATCGACAGAATCGGGCGAGTCCGAAGATTCGATTGAAGCTCCCTACGACGGCGAAGTGATGACCATCGGCTTCAATGCCGCGTATCTCGTAGACTTCCTCAAAGCCGCAGGATCAAGCGAAGTGCGGCTGGAGCTGAAAGATCCCCAGTCCGCAGGTCAGTTGCGGCCAGCCGAGGGCGATGACTACAAGTATCGGTACATTGTGATGCCGATGCGCATCTGAGCCGCACTGAAACTGTGCAGTACCTCACGGAGTCCTTCGAAGATTCCCTTTCGCGTCGGTCCCCACTTCCTAACTCTGTCATGCTGAGCGGAGCAGCGTCGGTCGCTCACGACCGACGCGGCGAAGTCGAAGCATCCCTAACCGCTTACCACTTTCGATCTCGAGATCATCCCACCCATTCGCGCGTCGGATCATAACAGGGGAAGCTATGCTTCGACTCGCCCCTCTCTTCGCCGGCCCTTCTTGTCAGACTTACATATGCGAGGCCGCCCTTGACCTCCCTATCCTCCTGCCGTAAATTGGCGGACACTCGCTTTTCCGGAGGGGCGGCCTATGCTCGACGGGTTCAAGAAATTCATCCTGCGCGGAAATGTTGTGGATATGGCGGTAGGGGTGGTGATTGGCGCGGCATTTGCCGGTGTCGTGGGAGCCTTTACCAAGGACTTGCTGACCCCACTGATTTCCGCCCTTGTAGGAAAGGGGGGGCAGTTCGCCAACCTCAGCTTCACGATTCGCGGAAGCCCCTTCAACGTGGGAGACTTCATCAACGCAATCGTTTCGTTCGTGTTGATCGCAGCGGCAGTTTATTTCTTTGTCGTGCTTCCCGTGAACGCGCTGGTCGCACGCATGAACAGGGGCGAGAAGCCGCCTGACCCAACAACGAAGAAATGTCCGGAGTGTCTCAGCGAGATTCCGATTGAGGCTCGACGGTGCGCGCACTGCACGCAGCCGGTTATGGGAAGGGCGGCGTAACATGTCTTGCGAGCGAAACCTGGTCCCAGTGTTGATAATCCTGGGGATGACGTTCGCACCCGCGCAGCAGGCTCAACAATCAAAGAGCGAGCCCGGTCTAGCGGGAGAGCAAGCGAATACGACGGCACCACCACAATCAGCGCGGGTGCGACTGTCAGCTGGGGAAGCGGCGGGGCTGCTGCACAAGAGGGTGGCGCCAGAGTATCCGCCAAAGGCACGCTCTAATCGCATCCAAGGGATAGTTTTGCTGAACGCCACAATCAGCAAGGAAGGCACGGTCACTGACCTTTCAGTCATTTCTGGAGACCCATTGCTGGCAGAGGCCGCTATCAATGCGATCAAGAAGTGGAAATACAAGCCGTATCTTGTGCAGGGGGAGCCGGTTGAAGTTGAAACCACTATTCAGATGAGCTTTACGCTGTCAGGGTAGGAGCTCTCATCTCGCGTAAGATTGCAGTATGCTGCCTCGCGGTTCTCCGCCATCCTTCGTGTTCCTCCTGACCTTGGTCGCAACAACTGTGCCCCAGGTGCAAGCACAGTCTTCTTCGTCTGCGTCCGCGGAACATGTCCGTAAACCTGCGCCCGCAACGGATTCTCAGCTCGGCGCAGGAGCGGTCAGCCAAGGCGTGTATCGCAACAAAGCTCTGGAGCTTTCCTGCAAGATTCCCCCTGGGTGGGTCTTGCGAACTGACGAGATGAATGCTCGGAACGACGAAGGCACGAAGGAAGAGAGTCCGACGGCTTCAGATTCCATTAAGACCGGACGGGTGCTGCTGGCCGCGTTTTCGCGGCCGCCCGACGCGCGGGCCGAGGATGTAAATTCATCGATCCTCATCGCGGCGGAGAGCATGGCGGCTTATCCGGGATTGAAGGAGGCGGCACAATACTTCGGTCCGGTGAGTGAAGTTGCGAAGGCGCAGGGATTCGAGGTCGCGAATGAGCCCTACGAATTCATGCTCGGAACAAAAATTGCCGGACTGAAGTCGCTAGTCCGTGCGGATTTTCAAAAGAGTGTTGGAACGCGCGTCATGCGGCAATCGACGCTGGTCATGCTGGCCCGCGGATATGCGGTCTCGTTCACGTTTATTGGAGGCACCGAGGACGAGGTGGAAGAATTGGTGCATGGGCTGAGTTTTGGCGCGCCGAGGACCACGCGCTAGTGCCGTTAGATATCCTCGAAACGCGTCCTGTCATCCTGAGCGGAGGATGAGCGTCCGAAGGACGGTCATGCGGAGCCGAAGGATCCCTAGAATAAGAACATCCCCAGGCCCGAACTTAGTCTAGTGGCTCAGGCTGCAGGCCGATATTCTTTTCCCCGGCGGCTTTTTTCTCGGCGTATTTTTTCATCCAGGCTTCCCAGCTTCTGCCGGCAGCCGTGTCGCGGCCAGTGAAAGCCAGCGCCGCGATATCGGCGTAAGAGATGGACACCTTTTCGTTGGAGTCCTTGGGGAACAGGCGGACGACAGAATCAATCAGAGTGCGACCGCTGCGCCGGTCGAAGAGGTAGCCTTCGATTTTGGATCCGTCTTTTCGGGTGATCGTGATGTCTCCGCGATAGTCGAAAGCTTTTTCGAGCGCGATGCGGCATTCTTCCTCGCTCGCCAGATCCGGGATCCAGCCTTCAAGTTGTTCATGCTTGGTGCCAGGCGCGACTTCCAGAGTCTCGGCATTCGAAGCGTTCGCGTGAGGCGGCATCGCGTGCGGGGAGGCGTGGTCGATGTGTCCAGCTTCTTTACCCGTCATTTTTTTGAACTCCACAAGATCAAGAACTCAAACACAAGGGGCACAGGGTCTCACCGGAGGAGAGTTTTGCTACTTAACTTAAGAGTTCGGACGAAATGTGCGCTCCTGATCTTGCTTTGAAAGGGCGCGGCTTCAAGCCGCGCCGCAAGCCGCAAAAATAAGTCACGGCTTTAGCCGCTGAGGTCCTAAGCCCGAGTCTGCTGCGCGTTGGGCGTCGCGATCTGCACTAGCGGATGTACCGGAGCTGTAGGCTCATCCAGCAACCGAAGTGCGTCCTCGTCGTGATAGCCACTGAACAGCGTAGCCTTCACCGTGGCGAGGAATCCGCCGAGCGAACTGAATGTGGCGTTCACCGCCGACGCCTCGTACCCGCTATGCACCATGCAATTCGCGCACGCGGGATTGCCCGACTCTGTCCCGTAATTTTCCCACGCAGTGGTAGCGAGCAACTCGGCAAAGGTTTCCGCATAGCCGTCCTGCAGCAGGTAGCAGGGCTTCTGCCATCCAAAAACGTTGTACGTGGGCATGCCCCAAGGGGTACACGGATAAGTACGCTTGCCCATTAAGAATTCTAGAAATAGCGGCGACAGGTTAAATCGCCACGTCGGCTTGCGGTTCGACAAGATCGCGCGGAACATACGGCGCGTCCGGGCGCGTCCGAGAAAATGTTTTTGATCCGGCGCCTTGTCGTAGGAGTAGCCGGGCGAGAGCATCATGCCCTCAACGCCCAGGGCCATCATTTCGTCGAAGAAGGCGCGAACGCTTTTGGGCTCGGCACCGTCGAACAGCGTTGTGTTCGTAGTCACACGAAATCCGCGATTGAGAGCTTCGCGTACAGCATCGACTGCGATGTCGTATCCGCCTTCGCGGCAGACCGCCAAGTCGTGCTCCTCGCGCTGACCGTCCAGATGCACGCTAAACGTCAGATATTTGCTTGGCTTGAAGAGGTGAATCTTTTCTTTCAAAAGAAGAGCGTTGGTGCAAAGGTAGATATATTTCTTTCGCGCGACCAACCCCTCGACGATCTCCCCAATCTGCGGATGCATGAGCGGTTCGCCGCCAGGGATCGAAACCATCGGCGCCCCACACTCATCAACGGCCCGGAAGCATTCCTCAGGCGAGAGATCCTTTTTCAAAATGTGAGCCGGATACTGAATCTTGCCGCATCCCGCGCAGGCGAGATTACAGCGAAAAAGTGGCTCGAGCATCAGCACCAGAGGATATTGCTTCCGTCCGGCCAATTTCTGCCGGAGGACATAGCTGCTCACAGTCCACATCTGTGAAACGGGAACACTCATGCTGGGTTGGGAACTCCTGCCTTATTTTATCAAGATTAGCTGCTTAGATGGCGACGAAGGGGTCGGGGGTGCCGGAAAAAGAAACGCCTTCGACATCCGCCTTCCGTTCTCGAAAAGAAGATCAGAGGCCGTGGCAAAGGTCCAGTTTACCGAGGCGATTCAGGGCACTGGCGAAGGTCTCAAAACCCTCGCCGCTATGGTATAATTTCAATAGTCGCTAAATGACCCTAAGTATTAGCAATTTCAATAACTTGAAGTCTCCACTACGGTGGGCTTCAAAGCATTGGCCGAGGCGATTTTCCAGCCTTTTTCCTGGGGCATGAGCGGAATAGAGTTCAAAGAATAAATCCGGGCATTTTCGCGGAGCGGAATGGCCACAAAAGAGATTAATACTCCCATCGTAGATACCAAAACAAAAACCGAAAAAGTGACTCCGATCACGTCGTCGAATGGCGGAGGCAACGGCGACTACACCGCCGATTCCATCAAAGTTCTAGGTGGCATGGAAGCGGTGCGCAAGCGTCCGGCCATGTACATCGGTTCGACAGGTGAGATGGGGCTGCACCACTTGGTGTACGAGGTTGTAGACAATTCCGTCGACGAAGCGCTTGCTGGTTTCGCGGAGAAGATTGACGTCACCATTCACATCGACAACTCCATCACCGTGGTAGACGACGGCCGCGGAATTCCTGTGGATGACATGGAGATTGATGGAGAAAAAGTCTCCGCGGCGCAGGTAGTGATGACCAAGCTGCACGCCGGTGGGAAATTTGATTCTTCTTCGTACAAAGTTTCCGGCGGACTGCATGGCGTCGGCGTCTCGTGCGTCAACGCATTGAGTGAGGACCTGGAGTTGGAGATCTGGCGTGACGGTGCGACTTGGGAGCAGACGTATTCCAAGGGCGAGCCCACCATCAAGCTTAAGAAAACGGGAGCAACCAAGAAGCGCGGAACCAAGGTTCACTTCCTTCCCGATAAAAGCATTTTCACCGCAACCGAATACAACTACGACACGTTGGCTCAGCGGTTACGCGAACTTGCGTTCCTGAACAAGGGACTGCTGATCACGCTCACCGACGAGCGCAACACTGACGCGAAAACAGGCGAGCCGAAACACTCCGACTTCAAATACAACGGCGGAATCGCCGAGTTCATCAAGCATCTCAATCGTGGCAAGCAGGTTCTTCACGACAAGCCGATCTACATGGAAGCCGAGCGCAGCGGCGTGGTCATGGAGATCGGCCTGCAATATAACGACGCATACTCGGAATCGGTCTTCAGCTTCGCGAACAACATCAACACTGTTGACGGAGGCTCGCATCTGTCAGGCTTCCGCACCGCTCTGACCCGCACAATTAATTACGCCGGTCAACAGATGGGTTTGTTTAAAGATGTAAAAGAGAACCTGACTGGCGATGACGTCCGCGAAGGCCTGGTCGCGGTGATCAGCGTGAAGCTCCCGCAACCGCAATTTGAAGGTCAGACCAAAGGCACGCTGCACTCCGCC
>Ga0209488_10000777_pt1 | contig 27120 bp, 23 predicted proteins | sample Rivendell_Oct201_8_FD_188349 | JGI IMG/M metagenome (GOLD analysis project Ga0209488, IMG submission 188349) | Vadose zone soil microbial communities from the Eel River Critical Zone Observatory, Northern California, USA -... | ecosystem: Environmental > Terrestrial > Soil > Vadose zone >...
AGGGGAGGAACCCAAACCCAAATCGCAGCACTGCATGGATATTTACGAGCCAGGATATAGCCGAGAACGAGCGCGACCGGTGGAATTGGGAATCCGATTGTGTCCAGGTGAGTGTTAAGTGTCCAGCGCTCCATCATCGCTGCAGGAATAAACCCAACGCTCATCGCGCCGACCGTCGCTGCCAGCAAATGTCCATACCAGAGCCGATCAGTCAAAAACTTCGGAATCTGCGCGGTCATTCCACCCAGGCCAGCACATCACCCGCATTCACGGCGAGACCTTCTTTAGCTAGGAGCTTTTCCACTTTCCCGCTTTTGGGCGAACGGATTTCGTTCTGCATTTTCATCGCTTCGACCACCAGCAACCCTTGCCCCGCTTCGACACTGTCGCCTTCATTCACCAACAGCCTGACGACTTTCCCTGGCATCGGCGCCGTGACTTGCTGGCGGCCTTCGACTTCCAGCGTTCCGTGCCGCCGGCCTCGCCACACGCGCGGGTCAGTTACTTCCGCGTGATACTCCGCGAGCCCGGTGTGCATGGTCAGCGAACCGTCGGCCCGCGGCGCAACGCGAATCTGGTGCGACTCGCCGTTCAGCAAAACGCTGAATGTGTTCGGCGCGACTTCCGCGACGCTGGCGTCGAGTTCTTTTCCATCCAAAGAAATTTTCCAGTCGTCTTCAACGCGCGCCAATTCCACCACACGCGTTTTGCCGGCCAGAAGCACTTCGTATTTCACGACAGGCGCTCCAGCTGCCGGCGCCGGCCTTCGCGCTTCCATTCGGATTCCGGCAACGCATTTGAATTCACTGAATTCGTGCCGTTGTGCGTCGCTTGCCAGATTGCAGCCGCAATTGCGGCGGCGTCCGCACCGTTCGCGTCATCGCGGGCTGCTGGATGCGGGCGCTGCAGCAATTCGTCCAGCCATTTGGTGTGAATTTCCGCTTTCAGAAAATCCGGTTCGGAAAGAATTCTTCGGAACAGCGCCGTGTTCGTTTTGATTCCGGTGATGGAATATTCTTCGAGCGCGCGGCGCAAACGCGCGATGGTTTCTTCTCGGCTGTTGCCCCACGCTATCAATTTACTGAGCAGCGGATCGTAGTCCATGGGCACGGTCCAGCCTTCGTAGACGCCTTCGTCTACGCGAATCCCTGGCCCACTGGGCTGGTGCTGCGAGAGAATTTTCCCCGGAGACGGAAAGAAATTATTTTCCGGATCTTCCGCGTACAAGCGTACTTCCATGGCATGGCCTCGCGGAGTGATGGTCTCCCACGCGAACGGCAAACGATGCCCGGCAGCAATCGCAATCTGCAGTTTCACCAAATCCAACCCGGTGACCTGCTCGGTGACGGGATGCTCGACCTGCAAGCGGGTATTCACTTCCAAAAAATAAAAATTGTAGTGAGCGTCAACAAGGAATTCGACGGTTCCGGCGTTGGTATAGCCGCCGGCGCGGGCAATGCGCACGGCGGCGTCCCCCATGCGCTTGCGCAATTCGGGCGTCATGATCGGTGAAGGCGCTTCTTCGATTACCTTCTGGTGGCGACGCTGCACGGAGCACTCGCGTTCGCCGAGCGAAACGACGCGGCCATGCGTGTCCGCGAGAATCTGAATTTCGATGTGGCGCGGTTTCTCAAGATATTTTTCCAGGTACACGCTGGCGTCGCCAAAAGCATTGAGCGCTTCGGAGCAGGCATCGCGAAAGGCAGACGCAAAATTAGCATCAGCCGTCACCACTCGCATGCCTTTGCCGCCGCCGCCGGCAACTGCCTTCAACAAGACGGGGTAGCCCATGTTGCGCGCGAGTTCCTGCGCTTGCTGCGGATCTTCGATGGGATCGTTGGTTCCAGGAACTGTGGGGACCTCCGCGCGGCGAGCCAGTTGCCGTCCGGCAGTTTTTGCTCCCAATGTTTCCATGGCTTCGGCGCTCGGTCCGATGAAAGTGATTCCGGCTCCGGCGCAAGCGCGCGGTAACGCGGCATTCTCTGCAAGAAAACCGTAGCCAGGATGAATCGCGTCGCAGCCAGCACGTTTAACGACATCCATAATTTTGTCGATGCGCAAATAACTTTCGCGCGACGGCGCAGGGCCAATCGGGTAGGCTTCACCGGCCAGGCGCACATGCAAGGAGTTGCGGTCGGCTTCGCTGAACACAACGGCGGTTGGAATGCCAAGTTCGCGGCAAGCGCGCAGGATGCGCACGGCGATTTCGCCGCGATTGGCAATTAGAATCTTTTTAAACATATTCAACCCGGAATGCAGCGAAATTCTAGCATGCGGGCTGCTGGGCTAATTCCTGCCATTTCTCTTGCGTGTCCAATTGTTTCGGGTATAAGAGAAGTCTTCGCAGTAAAAGGGGAACTGTCACCATGATGAGGATAGTGCCAAGAAAATGGCTATTGACCGCGGCAATGCTGCTGGTTTTGCCCTTGTCGTTAGCTGCGCAGGAGGCAACAATCACGCCACCGGAGAGCATCGTGGCCGAAAATGTTCCTAAGATTCCTGCGTCGATGGCAGAGACAGCAGGCCGCTATGGTGCTTACCGGAGTGCCGGGCTTGCCGACTGGAATCCTGCGAAGCGCGAAATGCTGATCGCGACGCGATTTGGCGACACGCCGCAGCTCCATCTGGTTAGCGCGCCGGGCGGGGCGCGCCAGCAGCTCACGTTTTTTCCGGACGCGGTGACCAATGGACGATTTCATCCCAATGGCGGCGCCTACATTGTCTTCAGCAAGGATATCGGCGGAGGCGAATGGTATCAGTTGTATCGCTACGATTTTAAAACGGGCGAAGTGACTTTGCTGACCGATGGCAAAGCGCGCAATCTGATGGGTCCGTGGTCGTCGAAAGGCGATGAGCTTGCCTATATGTCCACGCGACGAACGGGAAAAGATACGGATTTGTGGGTGATGAATCCCGCTGATCCGAAAACGGATCATCTGTTGACGAAGCTCGAAGGCGGTGGGTGGGAGCCTCTCGATTGGTCTCCTGACGACAAATGGATTCTTCTGAAAGAAGAACTTTCCATCAATGAAGCCTATCTCTGGTTGGTCGATAGCAATACCGGGGAGAAGACCGCGCTGACGGCGCGAGAGAAAGAAAAAGTGTCGTATGGCGACGGCGAATTCAGCAAGGATGGCAAAGGCATCTACGTAACCACGGACAAGGACTCCGAATTCCACCGATTGGCATTTGTTGACCTAGCGACGAAGCGGCCGAAATATTTGACTTCCAATATTCCCTGGGACGTGGAAACGCTGCAACTTTCCCATGACGGCCGGCACCTCGCATTCGTGACGAATGAAGCCGGGGTAAGTGTTGTGCACGTCCGCAAAGCAAACTTCGCGAAAGACGATTCCTTACCAAAGCTTCCTGCGGGAGTTGTGGGCGTCATTCGGTGGCACAAGAACAGCCACGTTCTTGGTTTCACCGTGACAAACGCGCGCGGTCCGGGCGATGGGTACTCGATCGATATAAACACAGGAAAAATCGAGCGCTGGACGAACAGCGAAACCGCCGTGAAAACGGATGCGTTCCCCGAGGCGGAGCTTGTCAAATGGAAAACTTTTGACGGAAAAGAGATCTCAGGTTTTCTTTATCGCCCACCCGCCGCGAAATTCCCTGGTAAACGACCTGCCCTTGTCGTCATTCACGGCGGACCGGAAGGCCAGTCGCAGCCGGTATTCCTGGGCCGGGGGAATTATTATTTGAATGAGCTGGGAATCGCTCTGATCTACCCGAATGTGCGGGGTTCAACCGGCTACGGAAAAACATTTTCGCAGCTGGACAACGGATTTCAGCGCGAGAATACGTATAAGGACATCAATTCCCTGTTCGATTGGATTGGCACACAAGCTTATCTTGACCCGAGCAGGATTTGTGTTACGGGCGGAAGCTACGGCGGGCACATGACGCTGGCAGTTTCCACTTTTTACAGCGACCGTATTAAATGCTCGGTGGATATTGTCGGCATGTCGAATCTGGTGACATTCCTGGAACATACGGAGGCGTACCGGCGCGACCTTCGCCGCGTGGAGTACGGCGACGAACGCGACCCAAAGATGCACCAGTTCCTGGAAAACATCGCACCAATGAACAACATCGAAAAAATCAAGAAGCCGATGATGGTGGTGGCGGGCAAGAATGATCCGCGGGTTCCGGTGAGCGAAAGCGAACAGATTGCCGCTGCGCTAAAGAAGCAAGGTACGCCAGTATGGTTCCTGATTGGCAAAGATGAAGGGCACGGTTTCCGCAAAAAGACCAACCAGGATTTTCAGTTTTATGCGACGGTGGAGTTTTTACGGGAGTACTTGTTGAAGTGAGATTAGGATCTGGACTGACGGTCCGCCTTGCAGTGAATCAATCCGGAACTGCGGTACCGAGGTCACGACAGATCTTGCGCAAGAAAATCGCTCAATTCTGTATGCCTGGGAACGCTTGAGACCGACCCTGTCCGAGGATTGTGATAAATCGAATGTCTGCTTCTTCAGGCAGAAGATGGCATCCGTGAAGGGCAAGATGTCGCAGGAAGTCCCGCCTTTTCCTACATGGGCTTAGATGTTTACGACGATTTCTTCCCTAACCACCTCAGCGGCACCTTCGCGCGCGGCCAATTCTTTATTTGTTTCCATGACTAAAGTAAGAGCAGCTTTGAGGTTGCGCCGAACTTCGGCGAGGGTCTTGCCTTGGGTATTTACGCCGGAAATCTCCTTATACAAAGCCGCCATACCATTTCCCGCGTCTTTCGATAACAGCGGTGAATTGGCGTTTGATATGAGGAATTCTGGCAGAAATAGGGGGCATTGGCCGAGAAGGCCGCGGCCGGTGGCAGGCTCGTTGGTGAGGCTTACGGAGCGGTACAGCGCCGAGTGGCTGTGCTAGCGAAGAGGAAAACTAGAGTGGGATGTTGCCGTGCTTTTTGCGTGGATTTGTGTCGCGCTTGTTTTCGAGGGAGCGGAGTGCAGTGATGATGCGAGTGCGGGTTTCGGCGGGTTCGATGACCGCGTCTATGTAGCCGCGTTCGGCGGCAATGAATGGGTTTGCGAAGCGTTCCCGGAATTCGGCGATTTTTTCCCGGCGCAATTTTTCGCGATCGGCTTCGGGAGCTCTATCGAGTTCGCGTTTGTAGACGATGTTGACGGCACCTTCCGGGCCCATTACAGCTATTTCCGCCATGGGCCAGGCAAAGTTTGCGTCGGTGCGAATGTGTTTCGAAGCCATGACGCAATACGCGCCGCCGTAGGCCTTGCGCGTGATGATAGTGATTTTAGGCACAGTGGCTTCCGCGAAAGCGTACAACAGTTTCGCGCCGTGGCGGATGATGCCGCCGAACTCCTGCTGGGTGCCGGGAAGAAATCCTGGGACGTCCTCGAACGTAATCAGCGGAATATTGAAGGCATCACAAAAGCGCACAAAACGGGCGCCTTTCACTGAGGCGTTGATGTCGAGCACCCCGGCCAGAAACGCGGGCTGGTTGGCGACGATTCCGATTGGACGCCCATCCATCCGCGCAAATCCTACAACGAGATTTTTTGCGAAATGTTCGTGAGCTTCGAAAAAGTAGCCATCGTCCACGACGGAGTGAATGGCATCTTTTATGTCGTATGGCTTCTGCGGGTCTTCAGGAACCAATGAATTAAGGGCAGGATCGCGACGCGTTGCCGGATCGCTGGTTGCGCGGCGTGGCGGGTCTTCCAGATTATTCGCAGGGAGAAAGCCGATCAGTTCGCGAATCATGGCGCAACAATCGGCGTCGTCGCGGGAAACAAAATGAGCGACGCCGCTTTTTTCGTTGTGGGTCATGGCGCCGCCAAGCTCCTGCTTGGTGACTTCTTCATGGGTTACGGTTTTGATGACATCTGGTCCAGTGACAAACATATAGGATGTTTCGCGGGTCATGAAAATAAAATCGGTGATGGCGGGCGAATAAACCGCGCCGCCCGCGCACGGCCCCATGATGGCGCTGATTTGTGGGATGACGCCGCTGGCCAACGTGTTGCGTAGAAAAATCTCGGCGTACCCGGCAAGCGACATGACACCTTCCTGAATGCGCGCTCCGCCGGAATCGTTGAGGCCGATCACCGGGGCGCCATTGCGCATGGCCAGATCCATGATTTTGCAAATTTTTTGTGCGTTCGATTCCGAGAGCGATCCGCCAAACACCGTGAAGTCCTGCGCAAAAACATAAACCAAGCGGCCGTCCACGCGGCCAAATCCAGTTACGAATCCATCGCCCGCGGGGCGCTGCGCTTCCATTGCAAAATCCGTGCAATGGTGGCGGACGAATTTGTCCAGCTCTTCGAAAGAGCCTTCATCGAGCAGCAGATTAATTCTTTCGCGCGCGGTCAGCTTACCCGCTTTGTGTTCGCGTTCGCGGCGCTCTGGCCCGCCTCCGGTTTCGGCTTCTTCGCTGCGGCGCCGTAGCTCGGCAATCCGGCGCTGCTGCGAACTCGCGGCCGCGGGAACTGATTTCTTTTCAGGCAAGCGGGGCTCCTGGAGGCGGTGGTTGCTGCACGTGGAAAATGCGGACCGCAAGATGAGTAGCCAGCCAAATGGTGCCAAGCAGCAGCACGATGCCCAGAACCAGCTCCGCGCCTACCGCGGCAGCCCGTTGCAACGGCGAAACGATTGCCGTTACTTTCAATGTAGCTTCAACCAGCACGAACATCGAGGCCAGCGTCATCGCAATGATCAGCAGGGTGGTCAGAACGGAAGCGAGAATTCGTTTCATGGAAATTTCTGCTGCGGCAAAGATTGCAGGCGTTTAAGCTTAACGCAAACCGGACCAATCATCGGCTACCAGTATCGAGTCCACCGGATTTGATGGATCGTACTTGATGCTTGCCGGCTGCCCGGCAACCAGGCGCTCGAGGCGGACCTGGCTTTCGAGGCCAGTAATATCCTGCGCGGTGTGATACGTGACCCCGGAAATAGCGTAGCTGTAGGAAACCAACTGGCGCGCGCGATTGTCCGCGCTCGCTTGTGGTTTGCCGCCAAAAATTCCGCGCGAGGCACGCGCTGGCAAAGCCTCGTGTTCAGCCAGCTCGACCACCTGGCCCTCCGCGATCCGGCCAACCTGATTCAAGTGCAGCCTGCGTTTGCGCTCGGCTTCTTCGGGATCCACCGTCGGGCGAAAAAATGCGTAGGCAATCATCGCGATTCCGGCAAGCGCTGCGCCGGCCACCGCGGCAACCGTCTTCCAATCTGCGATCGAGCTCTTCAACGTTCTGACCCTCGGAAATTTCAATTCGCATGCTTGCCGCCTGCGAAGAAACGCTCAGCGCCTTACGTGCGCGACCGGGCAGCAACCCAAGCGCAACTATTTTAACCAATCCCTGCCGCCGATTTATATCTACCGAATAGCAGCATGCACCGGATTGCGCAACACGCCAATCCCTTCGATTCGAACGTCCACAACGTCGCCACCAGCGAGTGGGCCGACCCCGGCGGGAGTTCCCGTGGCGATCAGGTCCCCGGGTTCGAGCGTCATCATGCGCGAAATCCAGCGAACCAGGAACGCTGGCGGATAGACCATGAGCGACGTTCTGCCGGATTGACGGATTTCTCCGTTCACCAGGGTTTCGACAAGCAAATCCTCCGGCCGGATTTCCGTTTCGATGTGCGGCCCGACAGGACAAAAGGTATCGAAGCCTTTGGCACGAGTAAATTGTACGTCGGATTTCTGCAAATCGCGGGCGGTTACGTCGTTCACGCAGGTATAACCAAGAACATAACTCAGCGCATTCTCTTGGTCATTCAGATGCGAGCATCTGCGTCCGATAACCAGACCAAGTTCGCCTTCATGCTCCACGCGTTGCGAATATTTTGTGAGAACGATTGCATCCGATGGACCGACGACGGAAGTCGAGGGCTTCAGAAAAATCAACGGTTCCTTGGGGACTTCGTTGCCAAGCTCCGCAGCATGAGCGGTATAGTTACGCCCGACACAGACAATTTTTCTCGGCTCGACAGGTGCCAGCAGACGTACCGAGGCCAGCGGCCTGGGCTTTCCAACGGTAGACCATTCGGTCCACGGGACACCGACCAGTTGCTGGACATGATCGCGATCAAGGATGCCGCAGTGCGGAAGTTCAGCGTTCTCTCCGCCGGCCACCGAAATAAATCTGCAAAATTTCATCGCCGGAGTGTAGCAGAATCAGCGCCAAGAGGTCAGCCGTTGTGTGAGTGCGGCGAACGGCTTTGCCGGACTCCCCAAACGAAAGAAACCGTTCATGATTGTACTGCGCGTCTTCATTTGAAAAACCACGAATCTACGGCAAAGGTTTCGTCACATCGGCAAGCACGGGATCGGAAGGACCGCTTTCATTTCCCGCGCGATCCACTGCGGTCACTACATACCAGTAGCGATGGCCGGGCTGTACGGAGGCATCACGATACGCTGGTGAGAGCAATAGCTGCACCTGCAAAGAATATCCGCGTTCGCCTTGCTGCTCGCTACGATAGATGCGGTAGCCAGCCAGGTCGTTTTCCAGATTGATGGACCAGGAGAGATCTTCGCTTATTGCTCCATTTTCGGCGGGAATTTCCGCAACGACGAGATTTTGCGGCGCGCCAGGCGGAAAAGTATCTCGCGGGGTGACAAGGGCCGGCACAGAATCGTCGGACTCGATGGGATTGCCACCTGCGATTACCAGGCTGCGTACCTGATATATGTAGGTCTTTCCAAAATCGAAGAGCGTGTCTTGATACGAATTGCTTTGCGATGGCGCCAGTAAAATCGGCGGTGACTTCCACTTGGCCTGAGATAGATCGTTGGAGGCAGGAACCGGCGACGAAGGATCGACTTCGCCCCGATAGACGTGGTAGCCCGAGAGCGGCTCGACGGAATTTGCCGTCGCCGGAAACCGCGGCGCCGGCCACGAGAGTTCGATGGCGTTCTGCGTGACTCGTGCCTCAAGCGAGGCGATGCGTTCCGGAACGGGATAGAGCTTTGCGCTGACGGTATTCGAATCGGCGGAATCTTTTTTCTTGGAAGCACGCGTGCGCACGCGATAGGCATACATAACGCCAGAGCTGGCGCGTAAATCTTCGGGCGGAAGCGGATCAGTGAATTGTATCTTACCCTGCGCGGCGTAAGAATCGGCCAGCGCGCCGGGAATGGTGTAAACCAGTTTGAAAGATTTGTTGTCGAGCGAACCGTTTGACTTCAAGGGCCCGCGAAAAATCTCGATTGCTGGAGGCTCCGCGAGCCTGTCGCCGCCTACAGTATGGCCCGGAAGGGTGAACACCAACTGCACGCCATTGCCTTGCTGGTGAGCGGCAAGATCGTTCACGGCAGAAGGTATTGGCGGAGACGGTGGCTGTGGCTCTCCGGGGGCTCCGCAGCCGCCGAGCAGCAGGAAACCGAGAATTACAAAAGAAAAATCGAAACGCAGTTGTCGAGGAAGATTGGCTGAGCGGCCATTCACCGAAATCGCGGCTCCCGTTTCTCGTTTTAATTTTTTGCGAATATCCGGATACGAAATTCGGCTCTAAAGAATGTAGCGGCTCAAATCCTGGTTTTTGACGATGTCCGCAAGCTGCTTATTCACATATGCGGCGTCAATTTTGACGGCCTTTTTCTTCAAGTCAGGCGCTTCGAATGACAGCTCATCCAAAACTTTCTCCATGATGGTATGCAGGCGGCGGGCGCCGATATTTTCCGTCTGCTCGTTCACGGTGGTTGCGAACTTAGCGATGGCCTGGACCGCGTCTTCAGTAATGTTGAGCTTGATGCCTTCGGTTTCCAGTAGCGCGATGTATTGTTTGATCAGTGCGTTTTTCGGCTCGGTCAGAATCCGTACGAAGTCTTCTTCTTTCAGGGATTGCAGTTCGACCCGAATCGGCAGGCGACCTTGCAACTCTGGAATCAGGTCTGAAGGTTTGGTCACGTGGAACGCACCGGCCGCCACGAATAGAATGTGGTCGGTACGAATCATCCCGTAACGTGTGTTGACAGTAGTGCCCTCGATGATCGGCAGAATGTCGCGCTGCACGCCTTCGCGGCTGACATCGGGTCCGTGTCCGGACTCGCGTCCGGCGACCTTGTCGATTTCATCGATGAAAATAATTCCCATTTGCTCGGCGCGTTCCACTGCGGTTCGCGTCACTTGATCCATGTCCAGCAGCTTGCTTTCTTCTTCCTGGATCAGATATTCGAACGCGTCGGCCACCGACATCTTGCGTTTCTTTTTTTGCTGGCCGAACATCCCGCTCAGCATTTCCTTAAAGTTGACGTCCATCTCTTCGACGCCCTGATTGGAAATGACTTCAAACGAAGGCATCATCTTTTCGCGAACTTCAATATCCACCATGCGCTGGTCCAGTTTGCCCTCGCGCAATTGTGTGCGCAATTTTTCGCGGGTGCGCTGGTTCTGCTCGCGCTGCGCCGCCGCGTCGCTTTCCGTGGTTCCAGGGGCCGCTGGCGGTGCCGGCGGCAACAGCACGTCCAGGACGCGCTCTTCGGCGGCCTGCTCGGCGCGCTCCGCAACTTCATCCAATTTTTCTTCGCGCACCATGTCGATGGACATTTCCACCAGGTCACGCACCATGGACTCCACGTCGCGGCCGACGTAGCCCACTTCGGTGTATTTCGAAGCTTCTACCTTTACGAACGGGCAGCCCGCCAGACGCGCCAGACGCCGTGCGATTTCCGTTTTGCCCACTCCGGTGGGGCCAATCATCAAAATATTTTTGGGCAAAATATCTTCGGCAATTTCCGGCGGCAGCTTCTGCCTACGCACGCGGTTGCGCAGCGCCACAGCTACTGCTCGCTTCGCCGCATTCTGGCCAACAATATATTTGTCCAGTTCCGCCACGATTTCGCGTGGCGTCATATCGTCCAGCGCCGGCAAGAATTCTTCGCTCTCCGGGGCGCCACCATTCGCGTTTGCGCCGCCGGGCATCAAAATCAGTTCTTTGTCAGACTTGCTTGGCATAAGAAATCTTGGTGACCTGTCCCTTGCTGTTAGAGTTGCCCTGCGCTTGTTCCGTTGTCCGGCCGCTTCCTTGTGCCGCGCTGCTTACTGAATTCGCGTCTTCGTTTGCCTCTATCCCAATTCCTCAACTGTGAAATTCGCGTTGGTGTAAATGCAAATCTCGCTGGCGATGCGCATTGCTTCCATCGCCACGTCCTTAGCGTTCAACTTTGAGTGTTTCATCAGCGCGCGCGCCGCCGCAAGTGCATACGAGCCGCCGGAACCAATCGCGACAATGCCATCGTCCGGTTCGATTACATCGCCGTTTCCGGACAATATGAATGTTCCTTTGTTATCAGCCACAATCAGCAGAGCTTCCAGGTGACGGAGCGCCCGGTCCTTGCGCCAATCCTTCGCCAACTCGACGGCTGCTTTCTGCAAGTTGCCAGAAAACTCTTGCAACTTCCCTTCGAACCGTTCAAATAACGAAATCGCATCGGCCGTCGATCCCGCAAATCCCGCTATGACTTTGTCCTGATACAACCGCCGCGTCTTGCGTGCCGTGTGCTTCATCACATGGTCGCCCATGGTCACCTGCCCATCAGCAATCAACACCACTTTGGCATCTTTGCGCACGCACAACACCGTTGTGCCATGCATCAGCGCACTATTTTGGCTGCTTGGCATCCGACCATTATACGCTGGCCCGTCGCCCGGCGAGCAAGTTCACCCTGGTGGCTGCCAAAGCTCGACCTTGTTCCCCTCTGGGTCGGTAAACCATCCAAATCTTCCGTAGTCGCACTGCTCGCGTTTAGCATCCACCGAAACGCCCGCGGCTGGCAGTTTTTCCAAAACTCCATTCAGATCATCCACCTGGGAAGTTGAGCATCGCAGGCTTCGAGACAGGAAAATACTTCGAAGAACGCGGCAAGAAGGCAACGGCAACGTAGGCACGCTGCGTTTCGTGGGCCAACAAAAAAGATCCATGAGGACTGGAAATGCCAAGGTGTCTCTCGTACCAGGCATAGGGAGCCTCAGGATTGTCCGCTCGCACAAACGCTCCCCCTAGCCCTGTGACTCCGGCCATGACTCCTCCTAGCGTCGCAAACCGTCAACCTTACCACGCAAAAAACCGACAGAAAAATTCAGGCCTTCGCGCCAAGTACTGTTGCATTGCGATGCGCGACGGCCTCGATCGAAATCATGGGATTGACGCCGGACGCGCTGGGGAACGACGAGCCGTCCATCACGTACAAATTTTTCACATCCCAGGTTTCGCCATCAGGATTCGTCGCGGAAATGTTTGGTGAATCGCCCAGCCGCGCTGTGCCCATGATGTGAAATGAAAACAGCGCCACCTGGGAGTTCCCCCAGCCTGCTGCATCCATATCTTTAACAAACGTCTCGATCGATCCGTTCTTTCCGGGCTCGTACGAACAGAGTTTTGCATGCGGCGAATAAATTCTGCGCGCGCCTGCGCTTTCCAGAATCTCGGCCGCACCACGAAATCCGAGTTGCATATGCCTGCGGTCAAAATCGGAAAGCGAGTAACTTGACACTGGATGCCCTTCGCGATCAATCGCGACGCGCCCCTCTCCGCGATCGCGCAGCAACACCCCTATCGCCGAAGTATTCTTCAGTTGCGACATGCGCGCGCGAAAATCCTGCGGTTCGCGCCACGGCATTACCGCCATGGCGATCACCGGCTGCAGCGACGTGGTCTCATACTTCACGCCGTAATTCCTCGTCAAGTAGCGATGCTGGTCCGAATAAATCGCCTGCATCGTCCCTTCCCACGGAAGAATTTCCTCTTCAAAGATTCCGCTTACGTTCGAAACCGGGTGCAGGTGCAAGTGGCGTCCGATGTGCTGGTTCTCCAGTTCCGAGCGCAACAGCAGCGCAGCAGTATGAATCGCTCCGCACGCCGCCACGACCTGCTTGCATTTCACGACTACCCGATGGCCTTTTTTCGACCAGGCTTCCACACCGTTCGCGGTACCGCGCGTGACGCGCACTTTCTCCGCGCGAGTCTCGACGACGAACTTCGCGCCGTGCGCTTGCGCGTCCGCAAGCCAGGTCTTCACCGAGGATTGTTTGGCTCCGATAGGACAGCCATAGCCGCAATAGCCGCACCCTTTGCCCTGCTCGCAGCCAATCACATTGCGCGGCATGGCGTCGACATGCCAGCCGAGGCGCTTCAATCCGCGCTCTAGCATCTGTTCGCGTTTCGAAACCCGATTGTGCGCGGTATTCACCGAGATCCGCTCGCATACCACATCCAAACTCTTCGTGTATTCCGCCCCGCGAATCCATGCAACGCCTTCCGCCGCCCACTCTTCTCGAATCTCGTCCGGCGTGCGAAACGAGGTGCAGTAGTTCACCACCGTGCCGCCGCCCAAACATTCGCCGGCAAGAAAACCGACGCTGTGATCACGCGTCGAAGCAAATCCGCATTCGGTGTAAAGTTTTTGAAATCCCGCCAGTTCGGCACCGTCAAAATCTGCGTCGTCGAAATAGCCGCCAGCCTCCAGCACAATCACTTCCTTCCCCGCCGCAGCCAGCACTGCCGCCGCGACTCCTCCTCCCGCGCCCGAACCAATCACGCACACATCGCACGTCAGTGTCATCTCGGCTTCCGGGACGATCACGTTCAATTTGCGCGGCGCATCCGGCCTCCGCACTCCAATCGGGCCCGGATATCCGATGTTCGCCCAGACCGGATTCACTTCTCCTGTCCCTTTTACAGTCGGACCAGGCAACATCACGTATAAAAAGCCCACGGCCTTGCGCAGCGCCTGAAACGCCGCGCGCCGCAGCGCCAACCGGCTGTCCGCCCACGACAACATCACTTTGTGTTTATTCTCTTCGCTAAGCTCAGAAAATTGCGACCAGTGACCCGCTTCAATGAAGCAATGCAGCGAAGAATCCCACAAATCCAATAAGTTAAGAAATTCCCAGCGGTCTATAGCGCGCGGATTAAAATCCAGCGCCGCAGCCAGCGCCTCGGGGACACCTTGTTCGACCGCCGAAGGCCAACCCGGCGCGGCGGGCAAAAACGTGTCGCAAATCGAACAAAGCGCTCGATGCTGACGAGGAGTGAGTTCCATATTTGCGCTGTTAGCCTACCAGCTACTCGCCCGTCGCGGAACCTCCGCACATGGGGCCGACGCACCCGGACCGAACCTGTTATTCTGTGGCGCTCTGAAACGTCACGGAGGATTTGCATATGGGCAACCGCGTACTAAAATTGGCGCTCGCAATAATTGCCACGCCGCTGTCGGTCAGTCCCGTGCTCGCACAACAATCTCCCTGCGATAGCAAGCAAAACAACAGCAGCAAGATCGCCGCGGACGGTACCGCATACGTCACCCGCATCGTGCCCGTGCCTGCCACGATCAGTCCGGAAGCGCAGAAATCTTTGGCGCGTGTCGAATCGGACGCGAAAGTTCCGCAAACGCTCAAAGAACGCCGGACCGGCACCGACAGATGGCAAGCTGGAGTCGGCGAAAGCTCGAAAAAACTTTATCCGGTGAATATCGCCGCTGATACCATCGCTGGCGTCCCTGTTCGCGTGATTACTCCTGTCACCATCGCCCCGGAAAAACGCGATCGCGTATTCATCAATCTTCACGGTGGCGGTTTCAATTCCGATTCCGGCTCGCTCTCGGAAACCATCCCTATCGCTAACCTTTCTGGAATAAAAGTAATTGCCGTTCTCTATCGCCTCGCGCCAGAGCATCCGTTTCCCGCGGGACTGGACGATGCAGTCGCCGTCTATAAAGAGCTTCTAAAAACCTACCAGCCGAATCACATCGCAATTTACGGCACTTCCGCCGGGGCAATTCTTACCGCCGAAGTTACCGTGAAATTGAAACAACTGAAGTTTCCGCTTCCCGCGGCCACCGGGATTTTCTCCGGCCTCGGCGATCTGGGCCGCGCCGGGGATTCCATCTCACTCTTTGCCCTGAACGGTTTCTCCGGGCATCTCGACGATCCCAATCCCAATGATCAGGGCAACAAAGAATACACGGGCACAACGCCTCTCAATGATCCGGTGTTGTCACCGATATACGCGGATCTCTCCGGTTTTCCGCCCACCCTGTTCATCACCAGCGGACGCGACCTGCTCTTGAGCGGCACCACAATCTTGCACCGTGCGTATCTCCGCGCTGGAGTTGACGCGCAATTGGTCGTCTTCGAAGCGCTGCCGCACGCCTTCTGGAACAATCCCGCACTCCCCGAATCCGAAGAAGCCGACCAGCTCATGGCCGCTTTCCTTGAGAAGCATTTGGGCAAGTAACGGCGCTTGCGCACTCGTAGAGCATCACCGCTTGTTCTGTGCGCGTTGATATATACTCCCGAGACTTCAAATATTTTACGTGAGTTCCTTTCCAGAAGGAGAATCGCATGGAGAGATGGCGTCGTGTCATTTGGTCGTTCGCGCTCTTGCTGGCTGCCTGCCCCGCAGGAATCACGGCGCAGATAAGCACCGCGCCAAAAAATAATGGAGCTGTCGACGCAAAGTTTTTCCAGGACTTGCGCTGGCGCTCGATTGGACCCGCGCGGGCCGGTCGCGTCGTTGCCGTGTCCGGCGTGCGCGGCGAAGGGGAGGTCTACTATTTCGGCTCGGTCGGCGGTGGTGTCTGGAAAACCAACGATGCCGGGCGCACCTGGAATCCCATTTTTGATTCGCAACCTGTTGCTTCTATCGGCGCAATTGCTGTCGCGCCGTCCAATTCTGAAATAATTTACGTGGGCTCCGGCGAAGCCGACATGCGCTCTTCGATCTCCACGGGCAACGGCATGTACAAGTCCGGCGACGGCGGAAAGACTTGGGCGCATATCGGTCTTACTGATTCGCGCCAGATCGGCCGCATTCTTATCGATCCCAAAGACCCCAACAAACTTTATGTCGCGGCTCTCGGCCACGCCTATGGGCCGAATCCCGAACGCGGCGTCTTCCGTTCGAATGACGCCGGAAAAAATTGGCAGCGCATTCTCTTCAAAGACGAAAACACTGGCGCCATCGACCTCGCGTTCGAACCCGGCAACCCGCAAACAATCTATGCCTCGCTCTGGCGGACACGCCGTCCGCCCTGGAGCATCTACCCGCCCTCGAACGGGCCAGGTAGCGGCCTTTATCGTTCGCGCGACGGCGGCGATCACTGGGAACAAATCAGTGGCAACGGTCTCCCTTCGGAGGGCCTCGGCCGTGTCGGCATCGCCATCGCTGCTAGCAATCCCCAACGAATTTATTTGATCGTGGACGCAAAAGATGGCGGCCTGTATCGTTCCGACGACGCGGCGCAAAATTGGAAGCGCCTTTCGAACGACCGCCGCATCTGGCAACGCGGCTGGTATTTCGGCGAACTCATCGTAGATCCCAAGAATCCGGACATCGTTTACGTTCCCAACACCACTGCGTACAAATCCACGGACGGCGGCGTTACTTTCAACGCCTGGAAGGGTGCTCCCGGCGGCGACGACTATCACGAATTGTGGATTGATCCCGATCAGCCACAACGCATGATCATGGGCTGCGATCAGGGCGCTATTGTCACGCGCAACTCCGGCGAAACCTGGAGCTCCTGGTTTAACCAGCCGACCGGCCAGTTCTATCACGTCAACACCGATAATCGATTTCCGTACTGGGTTTACGGCGCGCAGCAGGACAGCAACGCCATAGCCACGCCAAGCCGCAGCAATTACCGCTCACTTAATTTTCATGATTGGCGTCCCATCGAGGCCGGCGGAGAAAATGGCTACATCGCGCCCGATCCGCTGAACCGCGGCGTAATTTACGGCGGCACCGTCACTCGCCAGGATTTCAGTAGCGAAGAAATTCAAATGATGCCGCCAACCCTGGCGCAAATCGGCGCCTTCCGCCAGACCTGGACGCTCCCGCTGGTTTTTTCTCCGATTGATGCGCGCATTCTGTACTTCGGCTCGAATTTTCTTTTTCGCTCCGCCGACGGCGGCAGTTCCTGGCAGGAAATCAGCACCGACCTCACGCGCGAAGATCCCGGGATCCCCGCAAACCTTGATCCAGCCACCGCAAAAGACGCTCCGGCGAACAAACGCCGCGGGGTAATCTACACCATCGCGCCTTCCTCTGTGCAAAAAGGAGAAATCTGGACCGGCACCGACGACGGCTTAATCCAGCTCACGCAGGACGAAGGCAAAACCTGGTCCAGCGTCACGCCAGCAGGAATTTCTTCATGGAGCAAAGTCACCCACATCGAAGCGTCGCATTTCGATGCCGGCACCGCCTACGCAGCAATCGACCGCCATCGCCTCGAAGATTTGCATCCATATCTCTATCGCACGCAGGATTTTGGAAAAAGTTGGACGCGCGTCACTCGCGGAATCCCCGACGGCAGTTTCTTGAATTGTGTGCGCGAAGACCTCGCGCGCAAAGGCCTACTCTACGCCTGCACCGAAAAGGGCGTTTACGTCTCTTTCAATGACGGAGACGACTGGCAATCGCTGCAATTAAACTTGCCCATGACTTCCGTGCGCGATCTCGTCGTTCACGAAAACGATCTGGTAATCGCCACTTTTGGCCGCTCGTTTTGGGTTTTGGACAACGTCATTCCGCTGCGACAACTCAACTCGCAACTGCAAGCGAGCAAGGCTTTTCTCTTCGTTCCGCAAACCGCGCTTCGCGTGCGTCCCGGCTATGATCAAGGCACTCCAGTCCCGATGGACGAACCTCTCTCCGCAAATCCCCTCGATGGGGCCGCGCTCGATTATTATTTGCGAGAAACCGCCAGCTCTCCGGTTCAACTCGAAATCTTCGACTCTGCAGGGAAACTCGTGCGCCGTTTTGCCAGCGATGACAAACTGTATAAGACCGATCCGAACTCCGTTAAATTGACCATGGACTGGGTGCGCGACCCGCAGCCTCTTCTCAACGAACCCGGCATGCATCGCTTCGTCTGGGATTTGCATCACGCGCTCCCCGGAGGCCTGCATCGCTCGGCATACCTTTCCGATGGACCTTGGGCCATACCCGGCAATTATTCCGTTAAGCTCACCGCCAACGGCCAAACCACCGCGCAACCTTTGACCATCAAGATGGATCCTCGTTCCAACGCGAGTGCCGACGCTCTTCAACACCAACTCGCGCTGGCCTCTCAACTCAGCAAAACACTGGGGCAAGTCTCGAGCGCGCTGCAACAGGCAAAAGATCTCCGCAAACCAATTGACGAACGCAAAAAAGATGCCGCCGGTAAATCGGAGGTCCTCGCCGCCCTCGACAATTTCAATCAAAAAATGCAGGTCGCCGCTGACCCCGGCAGCGACGATGACTTTATACTTTTCGGTTTCGCTATCCCCGACAAAGCTGACGAGCCTCTTCCTCGCGCCCAGTTCGCACTCACCGCTTTGCTGATCGTCGAGCAAAGTGCCGACGTAGATCCTTCCGCGGACGTAATCACGGCCGCAAAAGCCTGGGACGCCTCAAGCCAAGCTGCTCTCGCGCGTTGGAAAACGGTTCTCGATCAAGACTTGGCAGCTCTCAACTCCAGGTTGCAAAAAACCGGTCTAAAGCCACTGCTCTTGGAGTAAATTATCGCTGGTATTGCAGTCACAGCACACGCCACGGATAATCGCGCTGATCAGACCGCCCACATGGCTTTTCAATCAGTGCTACGGAAGGAATCGATCCATGCGCAACTTCAGTCGCTTCCAGAAAATCGGAACGTTTGCAAATTTAATCGCCTCGTTTCTGCTCTGCTCATTGCCTGTCCTCGCGCAATATTCCACCCAACCCGAGCAGCAGGAAATCCCGCCGGCACTGCAGCCTCCCGTCGACGAAAAACTCATTCTGCAACTCCGCGGGAACGGTGACCAGATTTACTCCTGCAAAAGCGAAAGCGGGCAATTTTACTGGACGCTGAAAGCTCCCGAAGCCCAGCTCTCCGATATCAAAGGACAACCGTTCGGCAAACATTTCGCCGGGCCCACCTGGCAAGCTAACGACGGCAGCCGCGTCACGGGCAAACTCCTCGTCAGCGTCGACTCACCCGACGCCGAGTCCATCCCCTGGCTGCTTCTCAAAGTTGCCAGCCGTACCGGCAACGCTATCCTCTCGCGCGCCACCACCATCCAGCGCCTGAACACCAAAGGTGGAAAATCTCCAGCGTCTGGCTGCGATTCCGATCATGTAAACCAGGAAGTCCGCGTAGCCTACTCTGCCGACTACCTTTTCTACGCGGCAAAATAATCATCGTCATCGCGATGAAACTTCCATCTCTAACTGTCTCCAACGATTCATGCGCAGGCAAAATTTCTCAACCCGCCGAGGTCCGTTTCTTCCAGGAGTTGGTATACCGACACAAAACTCTTGCCGTCACAGGTTATCGCCAATAATATTTCTCAGCCGGCCCCAAGCGAGGGAACCCATGAAGCGCCACGCATCAATCATCTTCGCACTCACCGCAATCGCGTTCACCGCACGAACCGGCGCCGCGCAGGAGTGGTCGCAGCCCTGGGCCCGCGAACGCATCGCCAAGTCCCCACGCCACAGCGAATGGGTGACCATAAAACACGACGGCCGCAGCGTCGAAACACTAATCGTCTATCCCGAATCCAAAGAAAAGCGTCCCGTGGTCCTCATCATTCACGAAATTTTCGGCCTTAGCGATTGGGCGCAGGAACTCGCCGACGAAGTCGCCGAAGCAGGCTACATCGCCGTTGCTCCCGATCTGCTCTCCGGCATGGGACCGGACGGCGGCCGCACCAACTCTTTCACCTCCGGCGGAGTCACCGAAGCCGTCAGCAAACTCAATCCCGAGCAAGTCACCGCAGACCTGAACGCCGCCGCCGACTACGGCAAAAAACTTCCGTCCGCGAACAGCAAACTATTCGTCGCAGGGTTCTGCTGGGGCGGCGGACAAACTTTCCGCTTCGCCACCAATCGCGCGGATCTCTCCGCAGCGTTCGTCTTCTACGGCCCGCCGCCCGCTAAAGACGCCATGTCGCGCATCAAAGCCTCGGTTTACGGCTTCTACGCCGGCAATGACGCGCGCATCGACGCCACCATTCCCGACGCCGTCGCCAACATGAAAGCCTCCGGCAAAACTTACGAACCCGTCACCTACGAAGGCGCTGGCCACGGCTTCATGCGCGCCGGAGAAACTCCCGACGACCCCAATCCCGCCAACCAGAAAGCCCGCGAAGATGCCTGGGCCCGCTGGAAATCGCTACTAGGCAAATAACTTCCGCGAGAATCGCGCTCGCGCCTAAAGGCAACATGCTGGGGCCATACCATGAACCCTCGGCTCGGCCGATCCGCATCTAAACAAACACGGGAGGATGGGCCATGAAGATCACTGAATTGTTACTGACAGAACTGGACCAGGAAGCCGTCGGCATTCGCAAAACATTACAGAACATTCCGGAAGGAAAAAACGACTGGAAACCTCACGAAAAATCCATGCCGCTCGGCAATCTCGCAACCATCGTCGCCAACATCCCCGCATGGCTTGACATGGTCGTGAACTTGGACGAAATCGACATCAATCCGCCGGGTGGACCGAAATTCAAGCCGCAGCCATGGAAAACTCGCAGCGAACTACTCGAGCAATTCGAGAACAGCCTAAAGAAGGGCCGCGAAGTCCTGCAGAAAACCACTGACGATCGCTTGCTCAACTCCAAGTGGCGCATGTTGTACGCAGGCAAACTGATGATGGAGCAGACGCGCTACGAAGCCATCCGCCAAGGCGTACTCAATCACATGGCCCACCACCGCGGACAACTCACCGTCTATCTACGCCTCAACCAGCAAAAGGTCCCCGCCATCTACGGCCCCTCAGCCGACGAAGGCAAGTAGCGCGAGCGATTCAGTCTCTTATTTTTGGCTCAGAAAATATAAGTCGGCGTGCCCGCCGGGCCGTGCGTAGGCAACGGTCGAAAATGGGCGTAAACGTAGTCCTGCGTTTCGTCGGTGTTAAGAGGTCGTAATCTAGCGTGCCCGCTCCGCCTTCACACCTCCATCTTCTGCATCCCCGGGGCGGCGCAGGCTTAAATCATTGGACGATTTCTGGCCCATCTTTCGCGTCGCGGTTATCCCCGGTTGCGCGAAACCGGCTACAATCCTCCAGCATGCCTTTACTTCGACACCTTCTCTTGGCCATCTTAGCCTTCGCCACTTTGAACGCCGTCTTAGCCGACGCCCAGACTCCCTCGTTGCTCGAGCCAGGCGCGTCGCTCGTCCTCACCAACCTTACCGTCGTCGACGTCCGCACCGGCGCTCTTCATGCCTCACAAACAGTGGTCATTGACCACGATCACATCGCCGCCGTCAGTGCTGCTACGTCCGCAAAACTTATCACCAACGCTAAACGCATCGACTGCAGCGGCCTCTTCGCCATTCCTGGCCTGTGGGACATGCACGTCCATCTGAGCTTTGGCGATTGGTTCCCCGGCGCGAGGGAAATTCTCCTGCCTCTTTTCATAGCCAACGGCATAACGGGAGTACGCGACATGGGCAGCGATCTCGACGTCGTCCAGTCATGGCGCAGCGACATCAATGCCGGACGCCTCGTCGGCCCGCGCATCTTCACGTCGGGACCTATGCTTGACGGCCCCAAGCCTCGTTTCCCAAGCTCCGTCGCCATTGCCGCGCCGGACGACGCGCGCCGAGCCGTTGCTGACCTCAAGCGCCACGGCGCCGATTTCATCAAGCTGCAATCGCTCATCCCGCGCGAAGCCGTCTTCGCCATCGCCGACGAAGCCAAAAAACAAAACATCCCCTTCGAAGGCCACGTGCCCGATTCGGTTCGCGCGTCCGAGATGTCTGCAGCCGGAATGAAAAGTTTTGAGCACCTGATAGGCATCTTCGAAGGAAGCTCGCCCGCGGAAGACGACTTTCTGAAAGGCAATAAAACCGAATCCCGCTTCCTGGCCACCTTCGATAGCGCGCGCCTCCGCTCCCTCGCCTTACTGCTCGCGAAGAATCAAACCTGGCAATGTCCCACTCTGGTTTGGGAGCGTGGCGGCAACCTGCTCGACGTCACCGATTTCTCCAAAGACACCCGCGCCAAATATGTTCCTGCCTCATGGAAAAACACCACCTGGAAGCGTTTCAGCGATGAAATCATACAGGGTTATAATACCGACGTTCTCGCCACCCGTAAGAACTTCGTAGCCAAGGAGCTCGAAGTTGTTCACATGCTCTACGTAAGTGGAGTTCCGCTCCTCGCCGGAACCGACACTCCTGCCGGCGTGTACATCTTCCCCGGCTTCAGTCTCCATGAAGAATTGCAGCGCTTCGTCGCCGCGGGCTTCACTCCGCTCGAAGCCCTGCAAACCGCCACGCTAAATCCCGCCCGCTTCTTCAACCTCGAAGATCAATCCGGCGCCATCGAACCAAGCAAGCTCGCCGACATCGCTCTACTCCGCGCCAATCCCCTTGAGGACATCTCTAACACGCAAAAGATCGCCGCCGTCGTCTCCAACGGCCATTACTTCTCCCGTCAAGCCCTAGACAAACTTCTCGCTCAAGTCGAATCCTCCGCTCGAAGCGAACCCCCACCACCTCATTGACCAGTCTAAACACCGTACTTTGTATGCTGAGTTTGGCGGGAGAGAGGCTACTCACTATTCACCACTCACTCACCGCTACTCTTCCCCATCCGCTCGCGGAAATAATGCTTCCAATCTTCGGGTAGCGACGTCACCATCATAGCCCGCTCCAGCGACGCCAACTCTTCCGTCCCATACCGTTTCGCAACCCACAATCGCGTGATCTCAGAAACCGGCACCGCATTCGCATCGCGCGAGATCACTGTGATCTCGTCTCCCGCGCCCACTTCGCCCTCCCGCGTCACCGCCAAATAAAAACCGCCCCGGCCGCTGGCAAGAAACCGCTTCACCATATCGTCCGAGCCAAATCGCACTCCCAGCTTGTAGCAAGGCAGCCTCGGCTGCGTCACCACCACTTGCGCCGAACCAACTCCAAATCGATCTCCCAGGTGCACATCGTTTTCAAACAAACCCTGGACGGTAAAATTCTCCCCAAACATGCCCATAGGCAATTCCCGCCCCGGCCACTCCTTCTTCCAATACTCGTAATGCTCCACCGGATAGCAATACACCGCTTTGTACTCGCCTCCATGAACCGTCAAATCCGCCTGCCGGTCTCCATCGAGGTTCAACTTTCGCAACGCCACCCGTCCCGCCACCGGTTCCTTGTAAATCCCGGTAGTCACACTTCTCCCATGCCAAATCACTTCCCGCGGCAGCCCAACATTTAACGAAATCATCTTCATAGATTCGCGTACCGAGGAGGCACAGTAGCACAGCACATTCCTGCCTGTGTGCTTCTTGCAGATTAATCTGAATTGGATGGAAACAGCCGGCCGACCGCGGGAACGAAGCTGGTCCATCCTTGACACCGGCGCCTGATATTTCTTGCTCTGATACTCTTACGCAGATCGACACGCTAACTCCGTTTCTCTCATACTCTTTACTTTTCCATATTTTCGACGCCCTGTGTTTTCTTGGATATAGGAACAGAAGGGTGGGGAGGAGCCTGCATGGTGCCGACTAGTGCTACGGAAAATTCTTTAAGCTGAAATTCTGTTCAGTGCGGGTTTTAGTCCCGCCCTTTCGCCGCTTTCTTCTTGTCGGTTCTGCTGCCCACCTCCTGGAAGCGCTGTTCCAGCCCAGCCTTGGTAAAAAAGTTCTCCGCCAGGTTCGGATTGTAGGTGCACGAGTCGTAGAACGCCTGGAAAACCCGCCGGCCATTTCGCGTTTTGACTATTTGCAACGGAGTGGCTACCCCGCCGAGCATGTGGTAGTTCGCGTATGACGTTACTTCCTCGATTTGCTGTCCGCTGGCAGCGTCACGCAGGATCAGGGTAAACCGCGCCATCAAATGGTTGTCGCGCAACACTGCGATCCGATAGGTCCGTTCCTCGCGGTCCGCCATCTCCACCCAATCCACCGGCTTCAGATCAATCAAATCCGTACCACCATACCGGTACACCATGCCCTCTTCCTTCGACCGATAGCGGAAAAGATGCGCCGGATCGTTCAGCAGTTTTGCTTGGAATTCGTCTAGCTTATCAGCTGGCTCTTCGCTCACGCCATCGTGGTCCACCGTCCAGCCTTCTTTTCCGTTGAACAGGTCGATGATATTGCCTTTCTTGCCGAAGTCAGTGCGGTTCTTATCCGGGAATCGCCAGTAATCCTTGAACTCCAGATAGGAGGTCAGATCGTTATTGTGGCCAAATTGCGAAACCCGTCCCGTGCACTGCGATTCGCGCACGTTAAAAAAAGCTTGTCCACCCATCGCTTCCAGCATTTGCGCAAGAATCTGCTTGGCCTTGCTCGCGCTGGCCTCCGGCATCATGGTGTCCGGATTCTGTGCACCCAACGGAGTACCAGACGGCGCTCGGGACGCGAGCATCGCGACGCCCAGCAGCGCCATTAGCAAAGCATTTGCCAACCTTATCCGCAAAGCACCGAACCCCCATTTACATTGATGATCTCTCCGGTCATGAAGTTGGCCAGGTCTGACGCTACAAACAGGATTGGACCCGCAATTTCTTCCGCCGTTGCCGCACGCCCCAGCGGAATCGCCGCCGCCACCATTTTCTGCCCAGCCTTCGACTCCAGTACTTCATTGGACATGTCCGTAGCCACCCACCCGGGCGCCACCGAATTCACCAGAATTCCGTGCGGCGCCAACTCCGTGGCCAACCCCTTGGTGAGTGCGATAATCGCGCCTTTCGATGCTCCGTAATGCGTATGCAGCGATTCGCCGCGTTGTCCCGCGGTGGAGCTGATGGGAATAATTTTTCCGGATTTCTGCTTGATCATATGAGCCGCGGCAAAGTGAATTACCGAGTACACGCTCTTCAAATTGATGCGGATCATGTCGTCCCACTGCTTTTCCGTCATTTTTTCGATTGGCTGATCATCTGAATTCCACACTCCGGCGTTGGCCACGAGAATGTCGATGCGTCCCAGCCGTTCGATTGTTTGGTCGACAAGCTTCTTGTTATCGGTGTGTTTGCTGACGTCGGCTTTGAAGGCTTCCACGCGCGTTCCGTGTTTGCGCGCTTCGCTTTCCACCAGCGCAGCGGCGTCTTTTGCCTTGTTGTAATTGAAGACCACGTCCGCGCCGGCCTGCGCGAACAGTTTCACCGCGGCAGCGCCAATTCCGCGCGAGCCTCCAGTAATCAATGCCGCTTTTCCCGCCAAAGAAATCATGTTTCCCCCAAGGAACGATTTACATCTAACTTGTCACAAAACCTTTTCCGCTGCTCAGCGCTGCTCTGCTGTTTGCAAACGCGCCTTGCGCGCCGCACTGACGAACTCCGCGAACAACTTCTGTGCAAATACATCATCTGGCATCCGTTCCGGATGCCATTGCACTCCAACCACCCAATCGTCGGGCGATTGCAGTTCCACACCCTCGATAATCCCGTCGGTGCCGAGCGCAGTGACGAGCAATTTTTCTCCCGGTCGATTGATGGACTGGTGATGGCTGCTGTTGATCTGCACTTGAGCAGCACCTGCAAGTTTTTTCAGTTGGCTGCCTTCAGCCAAAGTCGCGCCGTGTTCGAGATCTTTCGTGGCCGTGCTTGTCGCCTGATCGGTTTTCCCGTGCGCATCGGTTCCTGGCTTCTCCGCCGGAATATCCTGTACCAGCGTGCCGCCCTGGTGCACGTTCAAGATCTGGCAGCCATAGCAAATCGCCAGCACCGGTTTGTGTACCGCGATGGCGTGATCGAGAATGGTGCTGTCGGTGCGGTCGCGATCGGCGTCCAGCGTCTTGGTTGCGTCCTGCCGCGGTTCGGCATATCGGGCCGGGTCCACATCCGCCGGACTTCCCGGGAGCACAAACGCATCCAGTTGGCTCGCTTGCCGTTGCAATTCCTCATTGGATAGCCCCAGCGAAACGTGTTCTGGTACGCCCCCTGCCCGCCTTACCGCTTCGAAGTAGTAATTCAACTTTTCAACTTTGTGCTGGCGTTCTTCGTCGCGAGTGCGCCACGGAATACCGACCCGCGGTTTGCTTTGAGCCTGGGAAGAATCGTGATTTTCGGGGGACATGGAGATGCAAAATCGTAGCATTCGCGCGGAGGAGCGGCAACCACCACGCCGAAACGGCTGCGAACGAGCATGTAACCGTATTGTTTACAGCTACTTAGCGGAGTTCGTAAATCGGTCTAACAAGCAGAATTCCGGGCGCTGGAAAAACGCGGGAAGCTGGCGCAATCGCTGCTGTAATTGCTCATTCGAATCAGTGCGTACCGTTACGTGGCCGACTTTGCGGCCGGAGCGGAGCGATTTTCCGTACAGATGCAAGTGCGCACCGGGGACGGAAAGAAGTTCGTTCGAATCTGGTAGCTCACCGATTAAGTTCAGCATTGCCGAAAAGCCCAAAGTACCGGTGTCGCCAGGCGGCAGGCCGGAAACCGCGCGAAGATGGTTTTCGAACTGGCTGGTGACGGCGCCTTCGATCGTCCAGTGGCCGGAATTGTGGACGCGCGGCGCCATTTCGTTGGCCAGCAGACGGCCGTTACATTCGAACAGTTCGATGGCGAGGACTCCTACGTAGTCGAGAGCCTCGAGGACGCGGCGAGCGGCGGCTTCCGCTTCGTGTTGCAGAGCTTCCGTCAGACGCGGAGCCGGCGCCAGCGAAAGACGCAAAATTCCATCGCGATGGTGATTTTCGACCAGCGGATAAAATGCGGTTTCCCCATGGCGCGCACGCACCGCGAGGATAGAAAGCTCGCGAGAAAATTTGACGAATTCTTCGAGTATCAGCGGAGCGGAAGGGATTTCGTTTTTTACGCGCTCAACATCTTCGCCTGTGCGGAGAACCCACTGGCCTTTTCCGTCGTAGCCGAGGCGGCAGGTTTTCAAAATGGCCGGGAGACCGATTTTTTTTACGGTCTGATGCAGTTCGCCTGCGGAATTGATGACCGCAAATTTGGTCGTGGGAATGCCGAGTTTTTGAAACAGAAGTTTTTCGCTGCGACGGTCTTGCGCGGTTTCAAGCGCTTGCGCTGAGGGATATACGGGAACAAGTTTTTGCAGGAAGCGCAACGCTTCGACGGGAACGTTTTCAAACTCGTAAGTGACGAGCGCCAGGCCATGAGCAAATTTTTCCAGCGCTTCGAAATCCGTATATTCGGCAGTGACACGCGACGCGACGCGGCCTACCGGAGCTTGCGGCGATGGATCG
>Ga0209488_10000779_pt1 | contig 27096 bp, 30 predicted proteins | sample Rivendell_Oct201_8_FD_188349 | JGI IMG/M metagenome (GOLD analysis project Ga0209488, IMG submission 188349) | Vadose zone soil microbial communities from the Eel River Critical Zone Observatory, Northern California, USA -... | ecosystem: Environmental > Terrestrial > Soil > Vadose zone >...
CGGTTGATGCAGAGTATCACCGACCTGGCAAGTAACGCTTACATGTCTACATTCCCAGGTGGCCGATTCCCGAACGTGATGTATGGTGCATCTGGCACACGGTCTCGAACGGGCATGTAATAAGCAATGAGACGCGGTTGATGCAGAGTATCACCGACCTGGCAAGTAACGCTTACATGTCTACATTCCCAGGTGGCCGATTCCCGAACGTGATGTATCGGTCATTCTGGCGTTTACAAAGCAGGGGGGGCGCCAGCGAGAAGGGGATTGAGATCAGTGATGTGTCTGGGCTATCCACACACTCGCTTGATAGTCAATAACTGGTGGCACGAGCTACAGAGAAATCAGATTGTTTGTAATGAGGTAATGAACTGCGTGTGGGACCCCTTCTGAGGAAATGGTTCAGTCAAAGTTTTTTCTGTGAGTTTGCCTTCCATGTCTTATCTTGACCCGACCTTAAACATACAGAATTCAACTGGACAGAGAAGGCGAGGAGCAGGGTAGAGAGGAAAATTTGCCTCGGCCACTCATCTCGGGTGTTTCATCACGTGTCGGGCAAGAGGTCAGGCCTCGAGAGGAGAAGTTAGATCAGAGCTCAACCCGGGGTTGGGCTCTGATCTAGCTCCACTCCTGCATCCTCCTTGCTGGGTCGCAGGCTATTGTGCTGTGAAGACCTTCGGCGATGAGGAATTGACGAGGAACTGTCAATGACTAGAGTGACCACACCCGCGATCATCCCAGTGACTCGGCTCTCTCACACGTTCACCACCTCCATCGCCCCTCTTTCTCTCTATCGCTCTTACCCGGCTGTGCTATGCCATGTTGGCTGTTCTTTTTACTTCCCCGTCGTTTGCAGCTCCTAGAGTTGCCTGGCCCCTTTTTTATGCCTCAATGCTACTGGCCGTCACTTGTCTTACTTTAAGGTCTGCCTTGTCAGCCACCGTGTCTGTGTTCTCGTGCTTATCGACTGTCTTGTATGCAGGAAATTCTTTTGCTACGCCTTTCAGTCGGGTGGCTTCTCTGCTGCCCACTTCCGACGTGAAGCTTATCATGCGCGCTGTTCCCCTTGTTGCATGCATGTTCTTCAGCACCCTCGACATGGAACCGAATGGCCCAATAGAGACTGAAACTCGGCAGGTTCTCTATCGCCTACACCATTTTCTTCATCTCAATTGTACTCCAGATACTACTTCAAGCCCTGGCGTTTTCTATCAACAATGGCGTGAATGTCCTCTCCGGACTCATTCGTATCGAACACAAGGAACATGAAATCCGGTGTCCAGTTCGGTTCTTTGTATCCCCGTCGTTGGTATTATATACCGCTTAAACTCCAGCAGTGGTTTGGCCCACTATTGTAAGTAATTTCCTCGCCTCGTTCAAACCGAGCCAGGTGCTGGAAGTTCCTTTGGCGAAAATTAAAATTTATTTCCCTGCTACGCGCCATTCTATTCCAACATTCTCGGCCACATGTGAGTCAAGCGACGAAGGCTACCTGCCTAGCCAGATGGGTCTCCGGATTTTCAACCACTCTGCGGCACCATTTGAACCACAAGGTGTTGACACCGAGTCGGGCACGCGCTCGTCTGGGGTACACTCAACGTCCCAGAAACGGACTCCCCCCAGGCTCAACGTACCTCCAAACGAATCTTGCAAACATCGTTCGTCATGAGCTCGCGCCTACGCTGGTTATCGAGGTTTCGCTGCTGAAGGCAAGAGTCGTCCTGCCTAGCAGTAGCGGACAGTGGCACTCGGTCGTTATTGGGGTCGCTGCACAGTTCGTCTGAGATGCACATGCACAGCCTCATTAAACCAGGTGGTCTGGTCAAGATCAAGCCCCAGGCAGATGCCAGTGGGTCGCCATCTTTTGATCATTCTCCCACCTTTCGGGGACACGCTGATGCTCGCGACAACACCAGAGGAGGTTATTTTGACCATGTCACCACCAACCATCAATAGCACTCCTCCGTTGGAACGTCCCGGGAAACCTCACCGTCTGACTCCATCCATGGTTGAGAATACCTACAGCGCATGCCAATCTCGCGCCGCCGCAAGGTCTATCACCAGCACCTTGCAAACTCAAAACGACGCCCCGATCTCTCAGGCCCAGGCCCAGGCACTACCACACCCGCCCGCCATGAGGCATTAGCCGGCCAGGCGGGGTCCCCACGGCGCTCCTGCAGGGGCTACTTATGGGTGCCTGTTGTGGATGACAACATGCTGACGCGGATGGGTGCTCACCCGGCTCGGCTGCGAGGTGTCAAGGTTGCGCTGGAGACAGTGCTTAGCTGTTACTGTGGACGCTTTGCAGTCATTTTCTGGGCAAAAATAATGCTAGTCATGAGCGGCCTGTCCCTGATCGAGTAATTTAGAGGCCAGGAGGAACGATTTCGTGGTTGGCGTGACAGGAAACGAGTCGCTGTCAAATCAGAAGAGTATGTATATCAAAGTGGATGTGGGCAGGTGCCTGCTCTATGTCATTCTCTTCCTCCGTTTGGTGTGTGAGGGCCTGGGTCGAGACAAAAACTGAAAAATACATCAAGCCCGAGCACTTGCTCGTTCTCCGTGACAATGGAAGTGCGCGTTGAGTGTGAGAAACTGAGCCATAGCAATGGCTGCCCTTTTATTTCTCTCTACATAATGATCAACGATAACACACTACACTACACTCTTACTTATTTCCCCTCTACTTTATGTTGCTCCACTCAGTGGCTGCGCTTCGAGATCAGCAGGATCGGTCGGGACAGATAAAATCCGCAGCGTGTTCGTGTGTCCAAGGCCGCCTTTCCATCCTTGGACGGCAACAATCGTGCAACCTGGCTTGATCAAGTTCAAGGCAAGGGCACTGCGTAGTCCGTGCCGGATGCGATTATCCACCTAGAACAAGAAACTATTAGTTGGAACGTATTGAGATCACGGCTATTCCACTTACATCGGTTTGCCACTGCTGGCTCGTGATACCACGGGGCTCTGAATACCAGAAAGGATAGACACCCCTGTGAAGGTGGATTTGACGGGAAGTCTGTTGATTCCGGGTCACTGAAAACCCGGTCAGTTATGGACCGGCTACACAAAAATTGGTCGAAGATTCACCTGCGATAATCGGTACACTTGGGCGGTACTTGGAAATGAGACGGGCGGTGTTGCCGCTAGTAGAAAGTACCAGGATGGCACTAGCTCCCTGCTCGGATGCAGCAGCAACGGCGGCGAATGCCACCGTCTCAACAGTCTCGGTTGGTCTAGCCGTAACATTGCGAAGCTCATCGTACAAAGGTGGGTAGCAGATCGCAGCTTCAGCGAGCAGGCAAGTTTCCGCCATCAAGAGCACTAAGGGATTGAGGATAACTTTGTGCGACCGACTTGAAACAAATTGAGAAATACCCACCAGACTGGATTGGGTATGACCCTTTCGCCGTCTCACCGGACAGCATTACACAGTCGGCGCCGTCAAGCACTGCGTTAGCAACATCGCTGACTTCGGCTCGAGTAGGTCGGGGATTATACTGTCCATACATGGCATCAATGTGATCGGTTCGGAAGTGCGGTCTGTACACTTACTGTCATAGACTACAGAAAATCCGATTAAATATGCATTAGATGTAATGATGAACACACGCACCTCCAACATTTGCGTGGCTACGATAACCGGCTTACCCGCCATGTTGCATTTGGCGATCATCATCTTCTGAGCTAGGAATACCTGGCTTGCAGGGATTTCTATGCCCAGGTCACCACGAGCGACCATAACACCATCTGTTTCTTTCAGGATCTCGTCAAAGTTTGCCACTCCCTGTTCATTCTCGATCTTGACAATGATTTTAATGCTGGCGCCATCGGGGCCGAGGACCTCGCGGATATCTCGAACGTCCTGAGCGCGGCGAATGAAGGACGCAAAGACCATGTCGACACCATTTTTGACGCCGAACTGGAGGTCCCGTTTGTCCTTGTCAGAGAGAGCGGGTAAGTCGACTGGCGTCTTCGGGAGATTGACTCCTTTGCGCGAAGAGAGTGTTCCGTTGTTGATTGCACGGACATGCACGTTCGTGTTGTCAATCGAGAGAACGAGAAGGGACAGTATGCCTAATCACAATAGGCATCAGCTCCATAACAAAGACCCACCGCCATGGGCGCACCATCGTCCACATATATGAGCTTCCCGGGAGCAGTGACTCTCGGCAGGTTGACCTTTCGGGAGCGGAATTATTCTCCCTCTGAAGAACGGTAATGTGTCCCACTCACATAGTCAACATATATATACTTATCGTCGCACATTTCCTTGTACTGGATATCAGTCGTGACAATGAACTCGTGACCAGCCGGGATAGGGACCTAAAAAGCCTTGTAAATCACCATAGAGTGAAGCAAGAGTCGTGTGATTTACGTCTTGGCCGTTCCGCATCAGACCAGTGCGAATTTCAGGTCCTTTCTAAGGGCGAAATGAGAGCATGTGCGGAAGGACGGATAAACAACACCGACAGTGTCGAGGGCGATCGCAACCGGACGTCCGTCAGGATTGTCTGGGAAATTCTCGTTCAGGCTCTGTCCCAGACAAGACTAGTGATGCACACCTGCGACCATCTTGCGGGTGTTGTCGATCACGCTCTGGTGGTATTCATATTCACCGTGCGAAAAGTTCATGCGCACTAATGTAATCTGAGCCATTTCGCGGTCGTTCAATGTGTTATCTAGCCTCACCGATGTTGACACCAGCACGTCGCAGTTCGGCCAGCTTGGCCACTGTGTTCACCTTCGGACCTGCGCGAGTAAGGCTCAGCATCGCATCGGTGTGGATGATACGCCTGCCAGGGCTCACCAATCGTCGCGATGATGGACGTCTAGAGAGAAGATCAGAAGATGAACATCACGTTGCGGGTATTGGGTTGTAATCACCTTGCGATGATATTTGGTTGCCTCTGTAGTTTGGGGTGCTGCGGCTGGGTTGAGTGTAGCATTCCACTCGAGACGAGAACGAATAATATCTGGGGGTAAAAACGATGTCATGATCTCTCAGAAAATTTAACGATTTTGGATGTGCGGAGCTAGAGGGGGGGGAATAGAGGGCGGAAAAAAAGAGAACAGTGAGTGGGGTGGGAGAAAGGAAAGGAGATTGGTGGGGGTACCTGGATTTATAGTCGGACAAGGCGGCGTTGGGGTAGCCCAGGCTAGCACGGGTGCCATTGGCTGATAGATAGCTTAGGCGAATAGGCTCGGCGCATGCCTGCTGTCATACACTCAAAGAATATATTTCATCTTAATGATTTTTCGATAACGACTACAGTTGCCACTGATAAATGCAAAAATAGTACAAAGAGCAAAGGCAAGGGAAAATCGAGAGCGAGGCCAGCCAAACATACGACAGCAATCGGCGATAATCGATGGGATGAGAAAAAAAAAACAAACCAATTATCATCCTGAACCCTACATAACTCGTAAAGTCCATCCGTGTAATCCACCGTCTACGGCAGCAGCGGCCTGCGCAGCAGCCAGCCAGCCCTGGTGGTCAATACCATTAGGAGAGCCACCTGGACCTCGGCCAATTACGTTGAGGTTCATGTTTTCGAACACGTTCTCGCATGCAATTGTACGACCAGAGTGGTAACCTACTCCATCTAATGCCCGGATGAAGAGGAGTGGGAGACTCCGCCCGGCGAGTTGCTGTGGTACCACGGCCGCCGCGATTCCCGAGTCCCGTTCGCCTTCGCGGGACTCGTGCGTGCTGTTCCCCCTCTCGGCTCTGTCCTCCGCTTCGTCGACAGGCGGAAGTATGTCCTCCTTCAGGGCATTGATCACATCCGCTAATGGAGGCATTTCGACAACCACGATCGTGTGTAAAGGACCAGCAGAGATATATCGTGGAGGCATCGGGGAAACCGCGGTCGGGGCACCGTTAGCAGAAGGCTGCGGTTCGACAGCCACCGAAGCACCGGCCTCAAGCGGAGGAGTTAATGGTTGGACAAATGGCGAAACGTTTGTCAGTGGTCCAGGGAGAGGGGTCTGGTAAATACGCGTGCGAAGAGGGCCGATGCTACCGAGGTAAACGTCAAGGGGTGTTTGCGTCCGCGTTTTTGGGTTTTCATAGAAGAAATTTGAAACGGTCAGTTCAAGGGCGTTGTTAGCAGGACGATAGACTGGGGCAGTAAAGAGAGTAGGAAATGGCGTGACAGGCAACTCAGGAATGGTGGTATTGCTTGGCCCAAGCGCATCGAAAAAAGTGTATTGAAATTTGGCTGAAAACTACGTAAGACATTATAAAGTGAACAAAACATGCTCCACTCACAGATGCCGACAATAGTCCAGCATAAATAATCATCTACCTCATCTGTGACGGTACGAACACCATCTTTTACATCTTCTCGAACCCGCGGTGATTGGAAGATGAGAGGATGTGAGCCTGCCTGCCCAGGAGCAGGTGACATCGTCCCCGCAGTACCGGGGATAGGACCAGCTGCAGACAAGTAGTGCCGGGTGCCGTCCTGATTTATCCTTTGCAGCGCAATCTTCTGCATCTGGCTCACAGGACCGCCATCATCCGTCACAATCTTGCCCTTATCAACTTTGCGGATAACCAGAGGGGCAGTCGAGATTCCGGAGTGTGTATCCATTAGGATGATTTCAGACCCGTAAGTTACCGGTTGAGGGACTAACGAGGTAGGATGATCAGTTGGTAGATCGTAACGCAGAAACGTATGGGCACATATAAGATAGCAGACACGGCTACTCATCATATCTTTCAAAATTGGGCAAGACGGATCCGACTCACCAAGAGATTGTGCTTCTTGCGAGCGACGTACGACATTGACATTGAACGCAGACCAGGAAACGTTGCTTGCGCAAAGCTGGGTGTGGTCTATAGTCATGTACTTTGTTCGTACAGTCTGGGAGTTGATGCGATTAAAGAGAGACACTGGTCCTCCAGCGAGAATACATGAGGAAATGTTGCGCGTCTTTGCCGTCTTCTTCGACGGTTTCGATATGATGGTGACTGGAGCTGAATCGAACGACGCCCAGACACGACCATTTGGGGGGTCGGCGCCATCAGAAGACGATACATGAGGTGGTGGTTCCGCGATATCCAGAGAAAGTAAGAAACTCTTAGCCTTGGCTGTACCATTGACGTGCAAAAATTTGAAGCTTGCGGACATGTTGTTGTCCAGTTGGGCCTTCTGCTCAAAACTCCGTTCACCCGTCTCGGAGACGACGCTCATCGACATCTGCTGTTGGCGCATGTGCCAGACGGGGCCCTCGATGTGCACGACAGGCGGAGGACATAGGAAACGTTTTTCGCTGCCGTAAGACTTTTGAGCGACTGCGGCGTGCATACACACAACAGTAGTCATGGGTGTAGCGCGTCCGGGATCTTGGGATATGTGATCGCGCACGATGCGACGAATTTTGCGATGCGGATCGTCGGTGTCATTATCGTCAAGCTTGCGTTTTCCGTTCACCTGTGCATATAAGTCACGTGATTATGAGACCAATGTATTTTAAAAGTCAAGCAGAGACATACCGGTCGAGGGGCGGAAGGAGAGGGAAGTTGTTGAGAAGACGGCATGGTGACCGGAACGTTCCAAGGCGCGTGTGGGCCGTTGGTGGATGGGCCGTCCTTGGATGCAGTCAAGATGGACTGGAAAGATATATTTGGATCAACGGGAGGGAGCGTTGGAGGCTGGGAAGAGTTTATAGGAGAAATCGAGGCGTTTGTCGTCGGCTGGGGAGTGCCAGGGGCTGAACGAGGAGGATTGGAAGCCTGGGACGCGTTCTGCGGGGAAGAAGACGCGGTTTTAGGGCCTGATATCGCCTTTACAACGAGTTGAGCAATATTTGAAGTGGGAGAGGGTTCACGGGAGAGATCATGTAATTGTTGTTGGGAGTGATGTGAACCTTGAACCTCTGTGTTTGGCGAGGTAGACATCTGAGAAGGATTGATAGTGTCAAGGGGGTGGGGATGGACGGTCCTCATATTTTCCCGCGGGTCTCTAAGCAGGGGAAGGTGTGTGGGAAGAAAGGTTGGAGAGTGGGAAGAAAGTGAAGTCCCACGTGTGCGGCGTGAGAGCCTACGTCCACGTTTATAAACTCCTTCCGCGGGACCCCGTCTTGTCTCCCGGGGTCCCCCGATTACGACATACACGCCCTTGACTTCTCAGGTCCTACATCATCATCAGACCAAACCAACCCGCGGCTTCTTCCCCTTCCTCCCCCTCGTAGAATAAACTCTTCGACTTCTCCGGAAACTGTCCGCTGCTGCCGCCCAATGGCTGGTAGCGCCGCCGCCTTTCGTATGCTAGACGAAGTGCCTCGTCGTCACATGCCTCATCACTGAGATACGGCGAATGCAGGCACGCCTCTGTCCCATCTGCCCAAAGCGGTCGTACCCCGGTCACTGCCCCCAGAAAGCTGTGATTACGCTACGTGATTGAGTATGAAACGGAAAATGCGCACAGACAGTCAGGACACCTGGCTTGTCTTCGCGCTTGACGACAACTTCGGAGGACTTGTCCTCTCTATAGAGGAGGACGCGTCGGGAACCGGATGGGTCACTGTCGCTGCTATCCATCATCGCTAATTCCCTCGCGAGTGCGTCTGAGCCTTCCTCCGGGCCCTCATCCCTCCACCAGCCAGACGGCTCCTCGTCAGACCGCCTCAGGCCTGCGGGGAAAAAACTTGCGAGATTAAAAGGGTCTACATGTTTTTCTAGATGTATTGCATTTCGATGTGGCGCTGCTAGAAAGTCGACGCTAGTCTTGGTACGACGCGGTCGCTGCACGCGCTGCTCTGTAGGCCAAACATCGACATTCGGGGTAGACTGTGAGCGTTGCATGACGTCGGATGCGGGATGTCGACTGGTTGAATGCATGTACGATATTAAACGGTAGGTACTTGGTTTTTCGAGAGAGTGTGGTGGATGAAGAAGGAGAGGAGGGTCGTGCAGCATCTCCCCAACGGACGACCACTCATCCCCAACATTCTATTTTTCTATTTCTGTCTGAACCCCGATCGGGCATATAGATAGAGTTGTCTGTTTTCGGAATTTGAAATTACTTTGCTTGACAGATCATATTCGAAATTAGAAGGTGGGATTGATTGATTTCTAGGTACGCCCTGCCCTGGACCCGCCTGGTCCGTATCGCCAACCCTGATGGTCTGCGGCAAGTGGCGTCATTTAATGCGGAGAGCGACGAAATGAACATTACCGCGCACAGCTGCTCGTGTCTCGCTCACCACTAAGGTCAGCGGCGTTGCAAAGATTGAGATATCCCCCTGATTTCGTGCTTGCACCAGCCCCATCCTTGGCCCCGCTAGGCCATTTGGCGCGACACCACACGCACGTCAACTGTGCAGCGCTTCGACGCCCTGTAGCAAAGACAAAACTCAGTCAGCGTTGATAAAGGGAGAAAAAAAAGGCTCGAACATTGCCCGAAGCATTCTGTGTGCAGCGCGTTTCCACATTCCTCGCAGAACACCAATTTATTCTGGGCGTTGCCATGCATGCTCTCATAACAGATGGGACAGCTATCCTCGGGTCCCGGAATACGCCTCTTCGAATCCGACGACGTCGATGTCGATGCTCCCCCGGTCGCGCGTGCATAAGCTTCACGCACCCTGACATGGGCCAGGGCATTTGGCGCCTTTGGTGCGTTTGCGAATATGCTTTCGAGTTCGTCGCGGAGCAAGGCCCTACGATCGACTCGTCAGTCGGTATAAGGAGACGGGGCCAGGTGTGCCCTACTTTTGATACCACAATTCAGAAGACTCTGGAACCTGGAGAACTATCCCACGTTCCGAGCATCATGAATGAGCGTGGTCACGTCTGAAAGACTCCTCGGAAGACTGTTACCCTTTAAGAAAATGAACAACTGCAGCAATGAAGGGCGAGTCAAAAATCTAAGCTGTCGAGGTTCCAGGACGACATACGATGTGTTTGCAATGGTGTCCACGAGATGCGTCCGGGCCTGGGGGTGACATGTAGACCTCACCAACAGAACTAATGAACAATGTACGCACAGTCGCAGGAGGGGAGTTGGTCAATGTTTACCGTATACACCTGCCAAAAACACAAAGAATAAGAAATTTATGAGCTTCTATACATTAGTACTTGATCCAAACGAACATTCCCCGTTGACCCAAGAACTTTGAATTCTTCACATGGTGCATCGCCTTCACGTTTTCTGTCAATCATAAAGAACCTGTCGGAGAGCCATATAGTCGGGCGTAAATGGACTGCCAGATTGTTATATCACCTTTGTGATTTGACCCGCTCGACGCGTTCCAGAATGTTCTTCGGACATGACTTTCTCAGGCGAGCGCCGCGCTTTTCTGGTGCGGTGGCATCTGAGTCCTCAGGATCCATGCGCGCTCTCTTTGATTTTGATAAAGGGGCTCGACTCAGAGTTTGTGCCTGCTGTGGCGCTTTTTTCTGCGAAGGGCTGGCCTTGGAGACGCCTGTAAGGTCCAAGCTAGCATCAGGAGGGTAATGAAGTAGAATCGACAGCACCTTCGTCGATGTCGGATGCCTTGCGTTTGGCCATGGCTGTCCGGTTGCAAGCGGGCGGAACGTGAACCAACTGCGGCTACGCCTTTTACAGTAAGGTCGCACATGTCGAAATTACCCCCTCCGACTTTAGAGATTTATCACCAAAACATCCTGGAATCTTGAGGGTTTGGCCCCCACAACTCATGGATGATATAGGACCCCTCACACCATGTCCCCAGCAATCTCACTTCGAGTGCCCTCCCGAGAAGGGCATATGATTTCGTGCACGAGACTCGCGGAACGCTACAAGTAATGCCTGAAAATGGTCACGGCAGTCGTCGTCTCGTCTTCCCGAGTAATACCAGCCCCAGTACGTTCATTGACGCGAGAGATAAAGGGACTCAAGCGACCTCTGTATCTTCTTCGCCTACCATGACAGTATCAAAGGTGCTACTGTATTCTTTCTTCCCATTTGGTCCTCGGCGCTAGGACTCAACACTCAGCATTTGGGTAGTATAAACGCATGATAGAACACGCCGCGGCCGAAATAGTGAAAATGGATAACAACCTCATGACCACAGATCAAACAAGTCCCCCTTGAAAAGGACAAGAATCACGCCGCCTTTCTTACTCTTGCAGGTGACTCTATAGTATACTTGTGAGTCGTGTTCGGCACCATGTTCATTTCTGACCACGCACCAAGGATATACCGACGAACCTCATCAATATTATCTGGTTCGGACTAACCATGTCGGGTCTCTTCCTGCGATATTAGACTATCGGGGAGTCTAATTTGTGATAGATGTTCCCAAGAAAGTTGTGCCGATTGAATAGATCTTCCCGAACCCATCTATGGGGTGTCGACTGAGCATTATCCGACTGAGCGTGATTGGAGTGTTTGTTCGGGGTAACGCTACGCGGGTGCGAAGAGTCTCTTGCGATGGGGTAGAGACTTGGAAGGGAATTTCCAAGCTCTGATCCTGCCCCGAAATGATATTGCTCGGGCGATTGTCGCCTCGAAACCTCCCTAAGCGCCTACAAAATTTTTGACAACTTCCTCCGCTTCCTTGTGGCAACAGTTCATCTGGTCGTAATGCGAACACTTGCAGAAAAAAAATTCATTATTCGGGTCAATAATAGAATCCACGCCACCCAAAATCCCCCAAAATATGTGCTTGCGTGCGTAAGAACAGTATATGATACCAACAGCGCCACTGGATTCGAGGGCCCATCCGTGTGTCTACGCCACGTCACCTGCTGTGCTGAGACGCTGAGAGCGCCGCAGACGACTACGCGACCCCGCAGAAAAAAAAAAAAAGAGCTTCCGCCAACACCCCGGACCCCCCCCCCCGATCGGTCGGTCTCCGTGATAAATGCAAACACCAATGCCAACGCCGTCCTCGTCCTCCTCGTCCTCGTCTCTCTTGCAATACACACACTGGCTCCGGAACAAGGCCATTGACCGCCTCCGGCGCGCGCTCTTCAGCGTGCTCAGAGCGGGGCCCATCCCGCAGCACGTCGCGTTCATCATGGACGGCAACAGGCGCTACGCGCGTACCCTCGGCATCAAGCTGATCCAAGGTCACGTCGACGGCTTCGTCGCGCTGCGCAGGGTACGATAGTCCCATCCCATCCCGCCCTCTCTCTCCCTCCTCTCCACATTTTTCCATCCCCCTTTCGTTCATAATAATGAACGCGAGCTCCTCCTGTCTCTGTCGAACTTTGAACTTGAGCTGAAATCTCGCCAACAAAAAAAAACGTTTGGACCACAAACGACAGGTGCTGGAAATATGCTCGTCTCTCAACATCAAGGTCGTCTCCGTGTACGCCTTTGCCATCGACAACTTCCAACGTCCAAAAGAGGAGGTGGACGGACTTATGAACTTGGCCGAAAAGTCTCTTTTAGAACTCTGCTCGCACGGGTGCGTACTCGTCATCCGCTCTCCACGGGACGTTTATGAACGCCACACATCACAGGGGCATCCTCACCGAGCACGGTGTGCGCCTAAATACCGTCGGAAAAACCCATCTCTTCCCACCTGAAGTTCGAGCGGCCCTGGACAAGGCAAAAGAGCTGACCAAAAACAATCAGAGGTAGGCTCGTGCCCCTCGTGGAACCGGCGTCCCATCGACCCTGCGTTTACAACTTTGGGGCAGATCGGTGCTCAATTTGTGCATGTCTTACTCCTCGCGGGACGAGATTGCATCGGCAGTAGAAGAAACCGTTCATGACGCCCTACTTGAAGGAAGGAACGGGTGAGTTTTGCGCGTGCATTGTTACGTTTAAGCAGTTGTCACCTAAATTACTCGCAGGCCAATCACAGAAAAGGACATTGAAGACCATCTGATGACTGCAAAAGTCAACAGCCCTCCCTTAGATATTCTAATACGGACTAGTGGTGTCAAGCGTCTGAGCGACTATTTACTTTGGCAGGTGAGTCTGCCATCCACGAAACCATAATAACTCAGGTGGTCATTCTATCTGCCAGTGCACAGAAAATACCCAAATTCACTTCATTGACACCTTTTGGCCTGATGTGGGCCTCTTTGACCTTCTCCCTATTATATTAGATTACCAGCGAAAAGTTTGGTCTCAGTAGATGATTCATATAATTGGACAAAGGGTGTTTCTGAAACACATCGATCGAAGTACAGTTCGGGGGTCTGAGTTACGTTATGCGACAAGGACGAAGACTGTCGTGATACAACACTTGGGTGTGTATTGAAGAAGAGGAATAGTGCAATATTATGTGAATCCATGGAAGGAGGTGCGAAATTATGTGATAGGCTAGATGTCATTGCATAATGGTACTCGTGGTCATCAAATGTCCGGAAAAGTCCAAGTGTCTAGAGACCGTCATGGGGCGTAACAACGCGGCGTTGGATGCCATAACCATATACAAATACGTGCAGAAATCGTTTGGCAGACCTGGCGCCCCGGAAACCGCGGGTGACGCAAGGTGGTGGATCAGTTGGGGGGATCGCGCGGAACGACAGATGCGCGGCGGTTCTGTCGGTGTTCATGACCCTTCGAATCCGGGAACGGCACCCCAGAATCGCGACGTGTCGGTGTCGAAGGGGACTGGCCTTGCTCTGACTGGTACCGCTGCCAGTCTTCCACCTTGAGCGTCGACAACCGAGCGGAAGGAGACGGTCGAGCTGCCGAGCTTGGGGTCACGCCCAGTTTGTCCGCGCTTCTGGAGCGAGAGTGACGGTTGGCCGAATCGCGCGGCGCAGAGGGTTGCCTATTTGTGGTGGTATTCCTTAATTGTGTAGTGTCTTCGGAGCGATGGCGACGCGACTCCTTGGCCTGCGCAGCAGCAGCCCTCTCCGCCTGGCGCTTGGTGACTGCCTGGCGTTCAGCTGCTTTGGAGCGCTCCCACCGGGCCTTGGCTGCGCCCAGTTCGGCCTGCTCCTTCTCTGCATTTGTGAGTGGAGCCTGTAGCTCATGAAGCTTCTCGCGATGCCGTTCGGTAAGTTCTTCATAAGTCACGGTGCGTGGTTGGTGTGCTGGTGGGGGAGTGACCTTCCTTGGTGGTAGGATCGTCGGGGGCATATACGAACCGCCAAGAGGGGTAGAAGCAGTGCGGCGGTGATGGGACTTGGGGGCGGCTGCTACCGTAGCACGATTATCGGCCTTGTCCCCTTCAATAACTCCAGTCGCTAGGAGACTCTCTCGCATCTGGCGTTGGGCAAGGGCATCCTGCACAGCTGCAGGGATAGGGACGCGAGGTGTTGGAACGACAACTGGCACAGGGGTGGTAGCGATTGGTGCGGATACGCCAGAGGGGGGCTGCAATAGTTTGCGGTCACGAAGGTATGAGTCCCAGTCATCGTCACGCAGGGGTGCACTAGTAGGCCGTCCGATGGAGTAACCAACATGAGATTCCAAAGAAGGGAGATCCATGGACTGAATTCTGGCCCGTGGATCAGGTTGCCGGGGAGGACGTTGATGGGATGGGCCGAGGACTGTGCTGGTGAGGTCATAGCTAAGCGTTCTAGCACGGGAAGCCAAAGACGGTTGACGAGAACTAGACCCAGACGATGGTTGGGGAGTTTCCGATTTGAGGACTTCGATAGACCGTCGAATGGTCTGGATTTCTTGCAGTAGGCCTTCCCTAGCCTTAAGGTCTTCCGATTTAGCACCGAGGAGGCTGGTTTTTCCCGCGTCAGCGGAGACGAATGCACGAGGAACGTCATCCTTTATATCGCTACCGAGGTCGAGTACAGGGAGGGCACCTGGGCTCTGAGGATTTTTCATGAGCGCGCGCTTGAGCTCATCCTCAGGGGTGCCAGCAGCAAGAAACTCCGACAGCGCCGAATGACGCCGTGGGCGTGATCCGAAGTGGGAGTCATCCACTCTTGGCGAAGAACTCTCACCACCCCGAAGGAGAGTGGTCCCAGAGAACTCACTGTCCGTGCGGCCATGCTTGCCGAGACTTGGATGTTCCCTCTCCCATTCAGTCTTCTCCTGTGCGAGCCTGGAAAACCTTTCAGCGGCTTTTGCTTCGTCTTGCTTATCGCGGCGCTTCTGTTCTTCTGCTATCTCCTTTAGCTTCCGGTGCAAAACTTGCAAAACGCGGAGCTGAACAGCGACGCCCATTAGCGAGATAGCGCCAATTAGACCGATCTCAATCTGCATGGACTGCGCGATGGGGAATTGAATGTTGTGTTCGCTATACTTGGGAAACAGTGTCGGAAAGCCGATGTTCCAGACATAGAACTAAATAAAAAAGATCAAGATGTGTATGATAGGGATGAATAAGAAATATTACCTCTTTGAGTCCCGCGGTGGAAAAACAATCTACACCCAAGATAATCGCGCTGGCGCCAACAATGGAGGTCGCAACAAGAAGAACTTGATAATGAATCTTGGGAATGGTACAGATAACGAAACCGACGACGCCGCAAGCTGCACTACGCATCAGACAGAGATGCCCGTTAGGAAAACGAGCCACATACTAATGAACATGACCCATCTGAGGCCAATGGGACGGATGAGCCCGCCGTCTCTGAAACACTGAATCCAGAGGCCTAGCGCAAAGCCACCCCAAGCACCGATGATATATTTTGTCGTTTGCCAAAAGAAAATGGCAAACCCTCCACCGGCGGCCCCAGCAACGAAGGATGCCAAGACGAACATTCCTCGCAATGTCTTACTGGGGGGATTGACTGAATGCAAGACACCAAATTTGAGGATAAGGGAGAAGCAGACGAGGGAGAGTGTATAGAACCCTATGAGGAAGAAAGACGACCTAGCACAGGAGCTGTTAGTTGGCCATATGGACGCAGAGAGTATTTTCACCAACCATCTGTTCTTGTGTCCCAGGAACGCACTGGGGAGACCTGTCAAAATAAGTACTGTGCCAAGAACGCCAAAAGCGGGATCAATTTTGGTTGCTAGTTCGGTGGCGGAGGCATTGGCACTTGTCGAGGTGGGGGTGGGGGTGGGCGCAATCGTCAGGGTGACGTTGACAACGGTAGGAAATACATTGACAATAGCGAGAGTCTGGGTGCCTGTAGTACTGACTGAGGTGGAAGTGAAGGATGTTGTCTCCCTGATAACTGTTACATTGGCAGAGACAGCCGCGGGAGAACTGGATTGCGCCGAGGAGGAGAGTATGAGGGAGGCCAGGAAGAGGAGGGGGACGCGAGCAAGCCAGGGTATACGGAGAGGGGACATGGAGATGATGGTGGAGGGAAGGAGAAGGAAGGCCCACGAGACGAGGTGGAAGCGAAATGGAGCGTGTTAGATTTCAACCTTAAGTCACACCTCACCTGGTCGTAATATCCGCGGAGTCGACAAGGAGAGGTGCATAATTAGGAGAGGCGGAGACTGACGCCGGAGAAAAGTTTTAGGGAATGGACGGCGGCGGCTAGACCTTGATGATATGATAGGTACGTCGCAATGCTGATTAGCGATGTCATCCCAAACTGGTTAGCTTAGTGCCTTTTTGATCTTATCGCATAACAAATCCACTCGGCATCCTATCTATCGACTTAAGCATACGTAGATATCTACTAGCCTCGTCCTTCCCCTCAGGCCTTTCTTCCAGCACGCTCACAACCTTCCCCTCACGACCGAACCTTCCCACGCGGCCAGAAGCGTGTAGATAAGAATTCGTATCCACCACGCCCCAAATGAAAACGTGTGAGAGATCCGGCAAATCGATACCGCGCGTAGACGCTGTCGTCGATACAAGTAATGTCGGACCCTCTTCTATCCCACCTCCACTTCCTCCTAGCAAATGTGCTTGTCCCTTGTCAGCGCTTAAAAGATCCAAACCAAATGCGTTAATGCCAAGTATGCGCAGGTCGTACAATGCCCTTTGTACCGGTGCAGATGCCGGCAAGACGAGTAAGGCTACCTTCGGAACGTCAGTAGCGAATATGGATGCTATCCCTTCCATCAGAACGGGATTAAACGGGGAAGCCGTCATTGCAAACTCTTGAGGCCGAAAGTCACCATTAGTCCCATCGCTTTTACAACTCGGCTAGAGCCAACTCACCCTCCCCGAGAGGTGCCAGTATATCCGGCAGTTCACCATCTTGGATAGTCAGGACCTCTTGACGAGGTGCATCTTCCTCTTCTAGTGACCGTTTGGGCTCTACTGCGCCCTCAACATCCCTTACATTGCCATCCTCTGAAAAGACCAGACCGCAATGTTGAACCGCCTCTCCTTTCAGAGCGATGCCCTCTGCAGTTGCATTCGTCCCGGATATCCGCATTTCCTCTGCGGGCATTTCACTGCGAACCTTCACGACCGAACCAGCGCCCCTTCTAAACCAGCCGTTTTGGTATAGTCGTTGTCGGAGGCCCGTCTGAAGAGTAGCACTACATATGACAAGCTGAGGAGGACGACCGAGAGCGGCAGATCCATCAGGGGCATAGATTTGGTCAAGCAGGAGCTTCCCAGGGCTAGGGTGTCGCGTCATTTTGGCGGCAAGCCTTTTCTTCCTGTCCTTCGAAGCGTACGCAGGGACAAAGTCAACCATGGAATCGACTTCGTCGACAACGACGGTGCCGAGGCTAGAGAAGTCTATTCCATGCTCGTCTTCATGCAAAATGTCCAAAATAGCTTGCGGTGTAGCGATGAGAATGCTCGGAGGTTTTTCACGGAGCCGAGATACATGTGATGACGGTTCTTCCTGGTCACGGACCACAACTTGGGTCGGTGCCGAAAGGGGCGGGCGACCTGTTGCTGTAACGATGCGTTCTGTCCAGTGCGAGAACTGGTACGCGAGGTCACGGTGGGGGACAAGGAGCAGTGACGTTGGAAGTGTTTGCCCCTCGGCCGGAAGTGGAGTAGTCCAGTATTTGCTGAGCAGAGCCAGAATCAACCCGAAAGATCTACCGCTTTGTGAGTAATGAGTAGTAAATTCCAATCGGGACGCACTTTCCGCTGCCCGCGTCCCCCTTGATCATAACATCCTTTCCATGAATAATCGCGGGTACAAACGTAGTCTGTGCGTCGGTGGCCTTTATCACGGTTGGAAACGCAGACTTGACGCCGAGCCGGACAGCCCTCGAAAGGCCTAAACCGGCCAAGGGGAGAGGTGTCTTGTTTAGCTGGTGAGAGGCTTGGCCCGCATGCTTAAGTTGGCTTGCGAAGCGAATATAGCCCGGCCGGAGTGTTTTGAAGTAATTCGGAGCGAAAGGCAGTCCATAAAGAAGGCAGCACATGCAAGTCGCGGCAAAGACTGACAGCGCTCACACATACGCGCCCGCGTTCAAGAATAAGATGACTGCTCCCATCAAGAATGTTGTCATTATCGGTGCAGGTACAACAAACCCGCGATATCCTATCATTTTCTAACAACCTTCTGTTCAAGGCATCATCGGCATAGCCACGGCTCACAACCTGTCGCGCCTCTCACCAGGCTTGACCATCCATCTCCTAGACTCTTCACCCTCGCTCTTCGCATCCGCCTCAGGCAAAGCTGCCGGATTTCTCGCTCGTGATTGGTTCCGCAGTGCGACCGCATCTCTCGGAGCCCTTTCCTTCGACCTGCATAGACAACTCGCAGAGGAGCACGATGGCTCGCGACGGTGGGGTTACAGCCCCAGCACGGTGATCTCGCTTCCCGAGGAGCCTCGCACAGTCCCCAAAAACAAGCAGGACGAAGACTGGCTCCGTCAAGTGCTCAGTCGCGGCGCCTCTGCCTCTACCGCCGCCGCCGATCGCGAACGCGTTGACCCCACTGCGCTTCCTCGATGGCTCGCGGCAGGAAGAGATGCCGCTCATACTACTACTCCCTCCTCGCCTGCCAACGTCGTCGCGTCCTCGGAGTTTACCACTGCACAAGTGTGCGTCGTTACGCCTTACTAAATAACCATGTAAAAAAAAAAAAAGAACTGCACTGGCAGAAATCCGCAGGAGCTATGTCACTTCCTGCTCGACCAATGCCGCTCTCGCAACGTCCGCGTCCACTACCCGGTGACTCCTACTAGCCTCGTCCACTCATCTCCACCAGACGATAACACCACCATCACGGGACTGACCGTCCGCTCTCCGAATGGCTCCGAGCGCGTGGTGCCCTGCGACGCCCTCCTGCTCACCGCAGGCGTATGGACTCCGCGCGTGTTCTCAACGCTCTTCCCAAATGCGACCCTCTCTCTCCCCATATCGCACCTCTCCGGCCACTCCCTCGTCCTGCGCTCTCCGCACTGGAAGGCGACTGAACCACCAGCAACACGCCGCCGCTGCCACGCCATATTCATCACAGAAAGTGACGCCAACTGCTCGCCTGGGATCTTCAGCCGCGCGGGTGGCGACATATACCTCGCTGGGTTGGACACGACGACTATCCCCGTCCCGGACGTCGCATGGGAAGTGCAACCCCGTTCCTCGATCGAAGTGCTATTACGACTCGCTCGTAGGTTACTCGGTGATGATCAGTTCCATGTCGTGCGGACGGGGTTCTGTCACCGTCCAATATCCAGCACTACGGCACCCCTGCTCACAAGATTGACATCGAAGCAGACAGGTGTCAATTTGCATGGGGGTGTATGGGTGGGTGCGGGCCATGGATCGTGGGGTATCTCATTGAGTATGGGCACGGGCCTCGTGCTTGCCGAACTTATGCTCGGCAAGAGCCCAAGCACAGATGTTTCACGGCTGGGTTTGACCTGAAACGTCAACAGCAGAGGGAATGCAATAATCTATGTACATACTCGGCTGTAACCAGGCTGATTCGGGTGGATGAATGGAGAAATCAACACGCGAGGATGCAATACAACGACTATGGAATGAAATAGAGGATTGTTGTTAGTGGTTATCATGGCTATTCGTACGAGTATTGTCTAGTAAGAGAACGAGGATGGACGGGCAAAGATAAGATAAAAGGAGGTCCACATGACGTCTATATCTCGTCTGCGGCGGAGCAACCTGAGTTCACCCATCGTGCTCATCCTCCTGCCCATCGTTGCACGTTGGATCGCCCATCCTCGCGAGTTCCTATTCTTCGCTATCTGCAATTGGTTCATACAAAGCTCGGGAGCTAGCTCTGCCAAACATGCGGTCTAACCAAGCGCGTCTCTGTCGACCCGTATCCTTTCTTAGTGGGCTAAGAGATTGCCGGCCACGTCGGGGGGTATCGGGTATGAGGGACGTGACTTCAGATTCATTTTCCAGTGCTTCTTCGCGCTCGTCTGTAGACTAGGGTCAACAGAATCCATTTGGGGCAGAGGTGGAGGTGAAATGACTGACCTTCTCCAAAGACTCTGTCCATCTCTTCTAATGGCACGCCCTTGGTTTCTGGATAAACTAATAAAGATAAATGTTGCCGTTAGCATTCCAGATCACATGTGTCACTTGATCTGTAACACGCACGGAAGTACACTAGAATAAGGTGGCTCATGTCAATCAGTCTTCCATTTACGCGTGAGAATCCGTGCTTACCAAGGATAAAGCTACAAACACAGAAGAAACCATGCATCGGATACAGCTTCCAAGTTATTACTTCTTGCAAGTATGGCGTGATTTCGCCAACCAAAAAGTTGAATGCCCAATTCGTCGCTGTTGACAAGGAGACACCTTTCGCACGGACGGTGAGGGGAAGGATCTTTTAACTCGTAAGGCTTTGTAGACTGAAAGAAACAACCTAAGAGTTACCTCTGGAGGATACAACCACGGAATCGGACCCCAACTGAACAAAAGTACTTTTCAAGACAGCTCAGAACCGACTGTTAGTGACATACCTATAACCAAAGAACGCATTGTATATGATGACACATGCCACCACGGCCTTTGGCGTCTCGGGGATATCAATGTACATGAACCAGCCCGTCGCGCCAAGGGCAATGGCCATCTAGATCGCAATCGTTAGAATGAGCAAGGGTCGCGGAATAAAGCATACCACGACAGCTCCAGACATAAGGATAGAGCGTCGGCCCCAGCGATCAACGAGGTACCACCTAAGTGATGTCTGTCATTTGTGCAACTTGCTACGAGGTTGCGAAGACCCACGTCGGTAGAGTGCTCAACGTATATATGATGGCATTGATGCCCGCCATCAAAATCGCATCGCGCCCGACCCAGCCGGCGGCTAGTAGTATCTGTGTGTTATAACTCTAGTCTGTGTGGCCAGGTGTATGCGCACCCTCGAAGACTCTCGCTGTCGATGACACAGACCGTGAGCTGAAGACTATGGCAGGAGCAGATGGCACTTACGAGCATAGTATGAGATAACTGCCACTGGCATTAGTCACAACACTGCGCACCAACGAGTCAGTCTCACCATTGATCCCGTTCTGCAAGTTATGGCTCCGTCAGTAAGCAGCCTGAGGGCGAGGCTCGATACGGTGACATACGAGCTGGGCAAATGCCTGTGAACTCATGGCCAGGAGGAGTCGTCGCTGGTATCTATTCCACATTGCTTTGTACGTTCGGTCCTCCCCGCTTTCACGCTGCGACAACTCAGTAGGCGCCGTGGACACGTTGCAGAAATTATTACTTCAGATATGACCCGCTCCTTGATTTCGCGAAATTCTGCTTTTGCCACGGGATCCTCGTAATCACCGCCGTGTAAATCAACAATGACCCGCATTCCTTCGTCATCACGGTCGACGTCGATGAGCCAACTACAGTGGGTTAGTCTGAGTGGTCATTGATAAGTTCCCGACACCCACCGAGGGCTTTCCGGGAGGACCAACGAACCCGCTGCAAGAATCGCACCAATGACGCACTGAATAAACAGTGGAATCCGCCATGATAGATCCGAATCAATAAAGGAGCAGAAGTAATCCAACCACTGGAAGAGGGTCAGCTGGTTAGACGAATTAGGTACAATTACATCTTACTAACCACGGAGGAAGCGTAACCAAAGACGTTTCCGGTAAATTCCATACAGGCCAGCGCACCCCGCTGGGAAACGGGTCATGTGGCACGGCATATAGGGCAACTGGGAGCGACTCACGTGGTTTGGGGGTGAGATTTCACTCTGGTAAATCGGTACAATGGTCCTGTATGTGTAGGCAATGTAAGACCACAGTCATGCCAATAGAAAAGACCTTACGATAGGAGGCCAACACCGAGTCCGCTGATCACGCGGCCGGCAACCATGATGCCGTACCCAGTTGTGAAAGTCTGGACGGCCCCTCCGATACCGAAAATCACGGCACCCGCGAATAAAGTGTCTCTTCTGCCAAAGATGTCGCCAATCTGCCCGGCAGCAATCGAAGTGACTTGTGTAGAGTTCATGCTCATCAGATAACACCTAATAAGGAATCCCGAACGCCGAATGCTCACTAAATGCGCCGATTTCGAGCACTGCGACCATTGTGCCAACTTCCAATGACCCAGGCGAATTGAAGTACTTGCGGAAGTGAGGGCCCGTAATAATCCCTGACATTACACTGATGCAGAGTAAGCTCAGGCTGTTCGTGACCTCAACGAGTGGTGCATTACCCTTGATCATATCCGAACTAAAGAGGGTAAGTTAAGCAGAAGCGACGGCGCAGGAATAACAGCTCACGAGAAAAACACCGAGACTGGCAAAAGCGGATATAGAGTAAAGGAGGGGTCGACCGACAAGACGCGGTCGAGAACCAGAAAGGAGCGTCACCATGCCGCATGTAAGTGGTGGTGGTAAGAAGAGCGAAGAGACGACGAACCCATTTGGGGACTCACTCCACTTCCCTAGGCCGGGCACCCGCGGACCGAGCGCTATTCTCATTCATCATGACCGACTCTGTCTCCATCAATTCCTATTTTTCATCTGATGACTCGGACGACGAAGAGTATCGTCTCGCACAACAAGAGTGGGAGGAAAGTTTAGAGCAGCTGGCCCAAATTGTCTCTGTCGTACTTCTGCCCTTTTTGGGTAGGTGGCTCGGAAGGCGTTGGAGTTACTGGGGTGTGTTCTTTCCCTCTCTTCTCTCCATATCAGTTACATCACACCCCCACTTCGTAGCTTACGCACGCTACGTGCGCCTCGGCTTGGGGAGGTCATTCTTTCTCGGAGCGCGTCCCTCAACATCATGGTACAGCAGAGTAAGTTGATTCCATATGAGTGATGCTACCTTTTTGCTCTCGCTAATCTCTGCCTAGATCTCACGTATCCTCGAATAACCTCCTCTGCAACATTTTCCAACCAATCCGTCATCCTTATCCTCGACCCCTGCATATCACGTAGCACCTCGTGCGCGACGTCCCATTCGCTCCTCCTCGCTAACCCGCGCAGCATGATATGCCATGTATCTGCAGTCAAGGGTACCTTCTCTCTGCGCATCTCCCTATAGAATTGAAGTGCTTTCTGGACACTAGTGGGTGACGGATTTTCTAAGCAAGTCTTGAGAAGCACGTTGTACGTGACCTTGTTGAACTTGACTTTGCGCATCTTCATCTTCCGCACTATGAGTTCTGCGCAATCCTGGACAAGCCGATCGTCCAACCCAACCCAGCCATATACCCCATTCAGGATCGCAGTGTACGTCACGACGTTTGGGGATATCGCAGGGTCACCCGATTCTTCCATGGCTCTAAGGAGGTCAAGGGCTGCTTCCAGAGCCTTCTTGTACTTCTCCTGCAACAGGGAGGTTATAATGGCCGTATACGTAGCAACGTTGGGTGTTATCTTGTGTTGTTCCATGATTGCCAAGGTTTGTTGAATTGCCTCGCCGCGGTCAACTATCCGCAGAAGCGTGCAGAGAAGTATTGAGAACGTGGCGACGTCGCCAGATATACCATAAGCAGTCATTTTCTTCAATGTCGACGACAGTGACTTCATATCCTTCTGGCTGTAGTAGTAAGTTAGGAAGATGTTGAAGGTAGGGGCGCTGGGATTGGGGCCGCTACCAAGCATATCTTCCAGGAGACGAATAGCATCCGGCTCACTGGAGTTGGCAAGGTGGGCGCTGATCATAGTGTTGAATAATGGTCTCCTGTGTGGGTCTGACGGAAGTGAAGGGATCAATATGAATTCATCGAAGAGCTTCGCCGCTTCTTTCCACTGCCTTGCATTCGCCATTACTTGAACGATAGCTTGATATGAAGAGCTGTCGGGGGAAACGGATGTTTCTTTCATGGATCTCCATAGAGCGAGAGCAGACCCCGGACCCCTCAACTTGCCCACGCCCTTGATGAGAACTGCCCAAACGCCAGACCCTGGCTTGTGACCATATCTGATCATATCGTCCCATGCTGATTCCGCCCAGTCGAGTCGTTGGACTTCCAGAAAGGCGGAAATGAACGATGCCCAGATATTTTCTGAGATGCTCACGGGTCGGGTATCAGCGGGAGGCTCGGAGTCCACAATAGCCCATGGATAATTCTCGGATAGGCCCTCAACCATGGTCGCATACAGGGCCTGCAAATATTGCGTTGTGGGTGCGTCTATCAATTTGCTGAGGTGTTTGTGGAAAATGTGCGGACGAGAGAGAAGTCTAGCTGCGTCAAGATGCCTAAGAAATGTTAGTACTTTTTGTCGAAACTTGGAGGTGGGTGCGAGGGTATCCAGGAAGGCATCAGCCGTATGAAGCGAGGGGAGGTTCCACTTGTTATCTATTCCGAACTGAATTGCGGAAGAGAAGTCATCTCGGATAGCATGGGCCATAATTGCGAACATGCTCAATTCCCTGTCGGGGTGAACATCGAAAACACGGATAGTAGGCATCGTCGATAATTCGTCTTCCATCCCCTCGTCGCTGAACAAGTCATCGTCGTCTTCGAACTCATTCTGGTGCTCCACTTGGGATAGAAACCGATCGTATAGTCGACGTACGCCCTCGGAATCGTTTGTGATGATGAGCGAAGTGAAACATGCCCTGAGAGCCGAGGTGGAGAGCCTATTCGCAACACCAAGAGCAAGCTCCTCGGCTGCCACTCTGTAAGACCCACTCCACGTCGAGCCGGGCTCTGCGGGACAAAGGTCGATGACCATTTGAGAACAAGTCTGAAGGTCAGATGGTCCCAACACATGTAGGAGATTGTCTTTCTCGAGACTGCGCCAAAGACTGAGCACGACTGAGGCATCGCGCCGATCCACGCTTGACCGAAAATAACGAAGTGTGTTCGGGATGTAGCTGGGAGATCCAGGGGACAGGGATGCAATAAAGTCGTCGGTAAATGCGGACAGTTTGAGGCTCGCGCCTGAGCGTGGCGGGTGCGACGGGTCTCGAGTGCGCTTCTCGCGACGAACGCCACTCCCGCTCTTCTTAAATGCTTTTGGAGAGACGGACTGAGTCTTTCGGGAGTGTCTCGCGGCGTCGTCGGACAACGCGCGAACGCGCTTGATTGGCAGCTGAGCGGCGCAACGCGCGACGGGGACGTGTTTTACTGCTTTGAAGGCATTACGCGCCAACATTACAGAAAACTGGGCCGGGAGGACAATTTGGTTAGCGTAGAAAGGGAAGACAACTGTTTCCTCACATGTGTCTGTGTCCAGCGTCGATTGAGGCTTGTCGGGCCGCTGTTTGCCTGGCCCGGGTTTCGTTCCGTTCCTGCACTTTACCAGTTAGCACTCAGTTAGCTCTCACAGTTCACGCTTTCCATATGGGACACGGAAATTCGAACAAGCTCTATGTAACCCATGCAGAGCACTCTGGTTTATTCGGACAACACACCGCATCGTCTTCTGGATTTAAAGCGTGTGTAGACCTCTCCATATTCTTGTCCTTTTGCTCTAACACGGGCTGCCTCCAGCAAGCCCGAGGGCCCTAACCCAGCTGCTGTTACGCCCTTTGACTGCTGCTCGCTATCCTTTCAACCATTTTCCCATCCAGTTTGCGCCCGCAACGCAGACGGAACAGGAACTGTCTTTGATCTTACCAACATTATCCCTTGGTTAAAGTGAGTCCCGTTCTCTCCAGACCACACGGGTCTTCTCAACGACTTGAGACAGACAACACAACAACACTCACCCGATCACAAATGAGCCTCTCACACCAGCTGACTTGGTCCCGCTTCATTACGCGCGCAAAGCTTCGGGAGAATATCATGACCCCATTTCGTTCAAACCTTTCAACGAACACTCCCATATTGCCGCTATCGCGACTACCGGAAATGTGTTCTTAGCTGACAGTGTTAAAGGTGGCGTTGACCTCGTCGGTGACGTGCGCTTCAAGAAGTATATCCTATTCCTTGTGTAGTACGGACCTCGTCTCACGCTGTGTCAGAGAGGACGTGATTACCCTCCAAAATCCCCACGGACTTCCGTCTGCCTCTGTTTCAACAGCAAAGGCTCCGGCGACCCAAAAAGACAAAGTTGTTGCGCCAATAAAACCAGCAGCAGCGGGACCTGTATCTGCTACCCAGAAAGAAGCTGCTCCTTGTCCGTCTCGTCCCCCCCCCTTTACTCTTTGCTTATCTTTCTTGTTCAGGGAACATATCTCCATACTCCTCTGGCGCTCCTGGCGCTTCACTCACGTCCACGTCTGTTGACCCACAGACAGTCACGTCCCGGTTAGTTTGGGATGAGGTCAGTACACGCAACCACGGTCATCGTTGTTTATCTAATTATCGGTCCAGGAAGAGATGATGTTCGAAAGCATTCAGAACCCTGTGAAAGGGAAGGGCAAGGAGAAAGACGTCGGGAAGCGACGAGCATATGTTCGAGTCGTGACCACTTTGGGTGGCGGCTTGAACTTGGAACTGTTCTGCGAAAAGGTACGCCATGTCATCACATCTACATGTTCGCCCTCGAAACACGACCATATTTTTAGGCCCCGAAAACTTGTTATAATTTCTTGATGCTTGCCCGTCAAGGAAAATATAACGATTGTTTATTCCATCGCCTGATCCCAGGTTTTATGGTACCCGTCTCTCCCGCGTCGAGTTCTTCAACCCATAACCTTGTCTAGGCGCAAACAGGTGACCCTACTGGTACAGGTTCAGGTGGTCAATCATATTGGGGCACTGCATTCCGTGATGAGTATGATTTAAAGGGAGCTGCACGACATGACAGTCGCGGCGTAGTTGCAATGGCTAATAAAGGTGCGAACACAAACGGGTTAGTCCAGCCTGCTTTTACTCTGCGCAAGGCCTGATTATGCGATCCTTCGCAGATCGCAGTTCTATATTACATTTAAGGCTACCCCCCATCTTGATAAGAAACACACAGTTTTCGGCAAGCTTGTGGGCGGTGAGGATGTCCTGGACACACTGGAAAGACTCCCACGCAAAGATGGA
>Ga0209488_10000780_pt1 | contig 27092 bp, 26 predicted proteins | sample Rivendell_Oct201_8_FD_188349 | JGI IMG/M metagenome (GOLD analysis project Ga0209488, IMG submission 188349) | Vadose zone soil microbial communities from the Eel River Critical Zone Observatory, Northern California, USA -... | ecosystem: Environmental > Terrestrial > Soil > Vadose zone >...
CTTCCGGGCTAATCAGGCCAATGCGTGCCATGGAATTCTCCGGGATCGAGTATAGAGCTTCGGTCTTCATCATCGCAGATCGGCAGCTTTTGTGCAGAGCAGAAAAAGAGCAAGCGCTCAAGAGAATGACTCCGTCGGACGATGGTACTGAGCAGGGAGTCCCTGCGATGAGAACGTTGATGTTAGTTACGCTGTTAACTTGCGCGGCAACATCGGCAGGCTACGCACAGAGGAATTCCGAGAGCGGCGCGGAATCGAAAATTGTCGCCATGGAGCATGTATGGGCCCAGGCCTACATGATCAAGGACCCAAAGGCGCTGGCCAGGATTCTTGACGACGCATTCGTCTGCGTCGGCTCAGACGGCAAATTGCTAACCAAACCTGACATTTTGGCGGACGTGAAGACCTCCACCGCGCTACGGATCATGACGGAATCGATGGTGGTGCACCTGCATGGCGATACGGCAATCGTCGCCGGGACGTTCCGGACAAAGGGCGTGGAGCGTGGGAAGCCGTATGCGCGACGGGAACGCTTCGTTGATACATGGCGTTACAAGGATGGCCAGTGGGTCTCGCTTACGAGCATGGTAACCCTCGCCGGCAACTGAGACCTCGCGCAGGGATTCTGCCTACGGGCCATTTCCTGAGGCAAGAACAAGGTCCTATGAGAACGACAAACTGGCTGCTCATCCTCGTCTGCGCGGGGTCACTTCGTGTTCGAGCCCAGGAGTTTGGCGAAGGCAGCTCGGCGACAGCCGTTCTTGCTCAGGAACACGCATGGTTTGACGCGCAAGCGCGCAGTGACAACCGCGTGCTGGATCGGATTTTCGATAACGCTCTGGTCTACATCGAAGATGGGCGGTTAGTGACGAAGGGAGAATACCTGTCGAGGGTGCGCTTGGCAGGTTCACACCCAGGTCAGATCACGGTGGAAACCACAACCGTACACGTTTTCGCAGGCACCGCCATCGTAGTTGGGACCTATCGCGAGATCGGCGTGAAAGATGGAAAAACGTTCCTGCGGCGATGGCGCTTTATCGATACATGGGTAAACAAGCAGGGCAGTTGGATATTGGTCGCGGCGGGGGCGGCACCTTTATCGAAGTAACGTGGAGAAAGCCTGGAATCAGGTTGTCCCTTATGGACAGACCTATGGACGGAGCACGGTGGTGATCGGCGTATATATCGCGAAAGGGCATAAAAAAAATGGTAAGCCTGAACGCGCATGGTAAAGGAGAGGTCTGGAAGCTGCTTGTTTTGCTGTCATTGTTGGCGGCACCTCGATTGAACGCTCAGGGTGCGCCGCACAGTGCCGACCAGCAGAGAATCCTGGCGCTCGAGACTGCGTGGAACCAGGCGGAACAGCAAAAAGACGCTGCGGCATTAAAGGTACTGCTGGGGCCGGAACTAGTTTACGTCGATTATGATGGCACAATAATGAACAAGGCGGAGTTTTTGGCCAGCGTGCAGTCCCCCTCGCTGCATCCCGAGCGGATTGTGAACGAGTCCATGAACGTGCAACTGTACGGCGCTGTTGCGGTGGTGAACGGCGTGTATCGTGAAAGTGGCGTGAAGAGTGGAAAACCCTACGCGTTCCGCGGGCGCTTTACAGACACGTGGATCAGTGCCAGGGAGAGTTGGGTTTGCGTGGCCAGCCAATCGACATTAATCATGCATTGACGCCCTGTATCTACCTGCATAGCCGACCTAGTCAAAGCCACACAGACACGCCACTGATGTATTCTTCCTGCTGATGCTCCTGATTCGTCCTGCGACCGTAAACGATATAACGCTGCTGCGGACGATGATCCGCGAACTGGCGGAATATGAGCGCGAACTTGACATGGTTGAGATCACAGAGGCGGCTTTGGGGCGCGATGGATTTGGGGCAAATCCTAAATTTCGCGCCCTCATCGCCGAATGGGAGAAACAGCCCGCAGGATACGCACTGTTTTTCGGCTACTATTCGACTTGGGTGGGCACGGGATTGTTTCTGGAAGACTTGTTTGTGCGGGAGCGGTTTCGCGGTCACGGGATTGGGAGGGCGTTGTTTGCGGCGGTCGCGCGCATCGCAATGCAGGAGAATTGTTACGGAGTGCAATGGGAAGTGCTTGACTGGAATGAGAAAGCGATCGAGTTCTACAAATCTTTAGGCGCGGAGTTTCGCGACCGATGGCGGCCGGTGCTGCTGACGGACAACGCACTGCGGGAGTTAGCGGAGCAGGCATCGTGAGCGCAACTCCTGAGCGCAACGCCCGAGCGCAACTTTTGAGCGCAAATTCGGGATTGCAAATTTGGTTTTGACGCGATGCAAGAATGAACGAACTCTTCTGGAAGGAAGGGCAATATGAAATCTGCAAGCCTTTTAATGGTCTTGTTGTTTGCAATGGCTTTGTTTGCTGCGGGACAAGACGCATCCGAGTCCGCCACCAAGTCGAAAATTGCGGCCCTGGAAGGCGCATGGAACCAGGCGTACAAGTCGGGAGATACAAAGGCGCTGGATGTCCTCCTCGACAACGGCATTGTGCTGGTGAACGATGACGGCTCGGTGCAGACCAAGGCAGAGTTTTTGGCAAGCGTGAAGCCGCCTGGCAAGCAAGCCGGTGCCCAGGAGCAGCAGGTTGCACCGGAGTCGATGTCGGTACACGTGTTCGGGTATACGGCGATTGCCACCGGGGTATTTCGAGCAAAAGGAGTGGAAGGCAGGAAATCCTACGCTCGCCGGGAGCGCTTCATCGACACGTGGATCTACAAAGACGGGAACTGGATCTGCGTTGCCACCGACGCTACGCCGATCCTGCACTGAAATCTGGGATGGGGTCGCAAGTAATGGAAGCTGTGGTCAGAATTATAGGCGCCGGGCTGGCGGGGTCAGAGGCGGCGTGGCAGTGTGCGCGCCGTGGCGTCGAGGTCGAGCTGTTTGAGATGCGTCCAGTGCGGTCAACGCCGGCGCACCAGACGGCGGACTTCGCGGAGCTGGTATGTTCCAACTCGCTGAAATCGGACAGTGAGAACACGGCTCCGTGGCTGTTGAAGGAAGAAATGCAGCGGGCGGGATCGCTGCTGCTGAAGATTGCCCGGGACTGCGCGGTCCCGGCCGGACATGCGCTCGCGGTCGACCGTGTGACGTTTGCGGCCAGGGTTACGGAGGCGATTTCGCGGGACCCGCGGATTACGGTGCGACGGGGAGAAGTGACTTCCATTGACGAAGCGGGCGGGCAGATCACCATCGTCGCCACCGGACCACTGACTTCAGAGCGGCTGGCGGGGGAGATTGCGCGGTTGAGTTCCCATACCTCTGCGGCTGAAGCCTCTCTTGAAAGTGGGACTGAGACCGCAGCGCTGGAAGCGCCGCGCCACCCAAAATCAGAAATTCTCCATGTAGCCGAGACAGGCAGCTCACACAATCTTTATTTCTATGATTCGATCAGTCCGATCGTTGAAGCGGAGTCGATCGACATGGCGCGGGTGTACATGGCGGCACGGTATGACAAGGGATCGGCGGACTACATTAACTGTCCGATGACGCGAGAAGACTACGACCGTTTCCTGGACGCGTTGCTGGCGGCGCAATCGGTGGAAGAACGCGAATGGGAAAAACTCAATTACTTCGAGGGCTGCCTGCCAATCGAAGAAATTGCGCGGCGCGGGCGGGACACCTTGCGCTTTGGACCCATGAAGCCGGTCGGCCTGAAAGATCCCCGAACCGGGCGGATGCCATATGCGGTGGTGCAGTTGCGCCAGGAAAATCTGCGCGCGGATTCCTACAATCTGGTGGGATTTCAGAATCACTTGAAGTTTGGGGAACAGGCCCGCGTGCTGCGCATGATTCCGGGACTGGAAAACGCGCGATTTCTACGCTACGGCCAGATTCACCGCAACACGTACATCAATTCTCCCGCTCTGCTGCGGGAGACCTTGCAGATGAAAATGCATCCGCGAGTTTTGTTTGCCGGGCAGATTTGCGGAGTGGAAGGCTATGTGGAATCGATTGCAACCGGCCTGGTGGCGGCGATGCACGCGTCCGCCATGGTGGCCGGATCAGAGCCGGTGGCGCCGCCTCGCGCGACGGCATTCGGATCGCTGGCCCATTACGTGACTCATGCCGATTCCGAAAATTTTCAGCCGGCAAATATTACGTTTGATCTGTTACCCGCCTTAGCGAACAAAATCCGCGACCGTAAGGAACGGCATCGCATGCAGTGCGAGCTGGCACTCCGCCATTTTGACGAGTGGATGGAAAGGACTCAGTTGCTGGCGGCGGGGTGAGATACCGATAAAGAGGCTGCGTGGCACGTTGAGTTCATATTTTTACCCTCCAGAATTAATTTGATCCGTATCGCGATTCGCAGTACCTTGCTGGTGAGCGCCATACGCCGAGGTGGACCTTGCCGATTTCTTCTGTGGATACGATTCCTCTAGCCTTTCGGCATACCAAGGAACAATTGGTGCAGCCGTTTCGCTTTGGACAATGGAACCGGCTTGCCATCGTGGGATTGCTGGCGGGCGAACTTGGATCCAGCGGCGGGTGCAACGGCCCCAGCAATTTCAATATTCCGCATCAGACGGGCGGCTCCCAGCACTTTCTCGATCCGGGATTGTGGTCGACCGATCCGGCGCTCTTTGCCGCGCTGATTGCTGTGCTTGTGGTCGTGGGACTTCTGTTCGGTATCCTGCTCATGTACGTGAGCAGCGTGATGCGGTTCATCCTGTTCGACAGTGTGGTGGCCAAAGAATGCCACATTCGCCAGAGTTGGAGCCGCAGGCAGGGTGCGGGGTTGAAGTATTTCCTGTTCAAGTTGCTGTTTCTGCTGGCAACGTTCGGCGGCATTGTGGTGCTGGTCGGGATTCCGGCGGCGTTTGCCTTCGCCGTGGGATGGCTAAAGGCTCCGAAGGAACATCTCGCGCCGCTGATTCTGGGCGGCATCGTTTTGTTCTTTTTGCTGCTTGGGTTCGTGCTGGCTCTGGCAATAATTTTTGTGCTTACCAAGGACTTCGTAATACCGCAGATGGCCCTGGAGAACATTGGCGTTATCGAGGGATGGCGTCGCCTATGGTCGATGATGAAGGCCGAAAAAGGCAGCTACGCCGGCTATCTGGGGATGAAAATCGTGATGGCGATCGGCGCGGCAATGATGGTTGGAGTAGCGGCGCTCATCCTGGGACTAGTTATCGCGATACCGACCATCGGCCTGAGCGTACTCGCGGTCCTGACAGGGAAATCGGCGGGTCTCACGTGGAATGCTTACACCATCACGATGGCGGTAGTGGTAGGGAGCATTCTATTGGCGGGATTTCTGTATCTGGTTTCGCTGATTTCGGTGCCGGTGATCGTATTTTTCCCGGCGTATTCGATTTACTTCTTTGCGGCGCGGTATCCGGCACTAGCAGCAGTGTTGTATCCGGCACCGCCAGAGCCAGCGGCAGCGACTGTGGTTCCGCCATTCGAGCCACCACCATTACCGCCGGAAGCAGCCCCCATCGGATAAGGATCGCTTCATGGGATTGCTGAATCAAGGCAAGTTCCTGTAAAATCGAGGTTTGCACTACAAGTTCTGAACCTATCTGGGAGCAGTCATGGCACAACAATGTGAGATCTGCGGCAAGAAGCCGCAAGCAGGAAACCGCATCAGCCACGCCCACAACGTGACCAAGCGGCGATGGAACGTCAACTTGCGTCCGGTGCACGCCCGCGTTGGAGCAGCCACCAAGCGTATGCGCGTCTGCACGTCCTGCCTGCGCAGCGGCAAAGTGGTCAAGGCGTAAGCACTCCACCTAAATCTTTACGACAAAGATAAGCCGCAGGTCTGGAATTCCTCTGTGTCCTCTGTGTCCTCTGTGGTCAAGGTTTTCCTTTCACGCCAGCGCGATCACGTCAATTTCCACCAGCACGTCCTTGGGCAGGCGCGCCACTTCAACCGTCGAACGGGCCGGAGGCGCAGAGCTGAAATATTTCCCGTAGACCTCGTTCATGGCTGCGAACTCACTCATGTTCTTGAGGAACACGGTAGAGCGCACAACCTTGCCCAGGCCGCTGCCCGCCGCTTCCAGAACTTCCGACAGGTTGCGCAACACGCGGTCGGTCTGCGCGGCAACGTCGCCGGCGATCACCTGCTGGGTGGCTGGGTCAATTGCGATTTGGCCCGAAAGGAAGACGAATCCGTTAGCTTTGACAGCTTGCGAGTATGGGCCGATGGCCTGAGGGGCGTTCTTGGTGAAAATCACTTCGCGCATTGAGGTCTCCGCCGCTGATTAACGCAGATGCGCGCCGAAAGGTCAAATCTAACATGACCGGGAATAGCAAAAAAAACATCAGCGGATGAGTCATTGATAAATACTGAAGTTTTGGCTTATAACTTCAGCGGAGTTATCAGGATGAAAAGAATCAACTCCGTTTTCCTCATATTAATACTTGTCGTGGCCAGCTTGTGCGGAACTGTAGCATGGTCGCAAACCGCGCGCTGGCCGGAGCAGAAGGCCAACTCCTGGTACGCGCAACAACCATGGCTGGTTGGAAGTAATTACGTTCCCAAGTCGGCGATCAACCAGCTGGAGATGTGGCAGGAGGCAACCTTCGACCCGGCCGAGATCGATACCGAATTCGCCTGGGCACAAGCCATGGGCATGAACACGATGCGGGTCTTTCTCCACGACCTGCTGTGGCAGCAGGATGCCGCCGGTTTTCAAAAACGCATCGACCGCTTCCTGACCATCGCGTCGCACCATCATATCCGTCCCGTGTTTGTGCTCTTCGATTCCTGCTGGGATCCCTTGCCGCACCTGGGCCCGCAACATCCGCCGATTCCGGGCGTTCACAACTCAGGTTGGGTGCAGAGTCCCGGCGCGGCGGCGCTGGCGGACGCGAACCAATATCCGCGGCTGAAGGAATATGTGCGCGGCGTAGTGGGAGCCTTCGCCAAGGACGACCGCATTCTCGCCTGGGACGTGTGGAACGAACCCGGGGCAGATAACGCCGGGAGTTATCCGAAAGAAGAGCTCAAAGTAAAAGACAAGATTGCCCGCGTGACGGCGCTCTTGCCGCAAGTGTTCGAGTGGGCGCGAGAAGCGAATCCGGTGCAACCGCTGACCAGCGGAGTGTGGGCCGTCGATACCTCTCCGGACGGAGCAAACCTCGGCGACCTGCAGCAAATTCAATTGCGCGAGTCTGACATCATCACGTTTCATAACTACAGCTGGCCGGAGTACTTCAAGCGCGAAGTGGCCTGGCTGAAAAAATACAACCGTCCGGTGATCTGCACCGAATACATGGCGCGTTCCGTGGGCAGCACGTTTGACGCGGTGTTGCCGATTGCGAAACAGGAGCACGTAGGGGCAATCAACTGGGGATTCGTCGCCGGCAAAACGCAGACGTACCTGCCCTGGGAGTCATGGGAGCATCCCTATGTTTTAAGCCAGCCGCCAGTCTGGTTTCACGAAGTGCTCCGCGCCGACGGAACGCCGTATCGAGAATCAGAAGTGAATCTGATCCGGCAGTTGGCGGGAAAGCAATAGAAATTCAGGCTTACGGCGAACTGGCGGCGTCTTCAGATTTTCTGCAATCTTTGCACTTCGTGCACGCCCGGAATCTTGCGCAGACCGACAATGATCTGCTCCAGGTGTTTGAGGTCGGCGATGTCGAGCACGACCTCGACACTGGCCTGACTGTTCGCGGTATGGGCAGTAATATTGCGAATGTTGCTTTGGGCGTCGCCGATGACGCTAGTGATGCTCTTCAGCATGCCGAAGCGGTCGTCACAGAACACGGTAAGTTTTACGGGATAGGCCGTGGGCGTGGATTCGTCGCGTGCCCATTCGACATCGATGCGGCGCTCTGGTTCGTAGAGAAGATTGGTGACGTTCGGGCAATTGATCGAATGCACGGCTACGCCCTTTCCGCGCGTGATGTAGCCGACGATGCTTTCTCCCCGGATGGGATTGCAACATCGCGCCCGGTAGACGAGCATGTCGCCCTGACCTTTGACGGTGATGGCGTTGTGATCGCCGAAGACGCGACGCACGACGCTGGCAATTCCACCGGTTTTTCCGCTGTCCCAGGCTTCGCCAGCAGAGCCCCTCGTGCCACTCTCGGCCGCCGCCGCCGGACCTGCGGGCAACAGTCGCGCCAGAACCTGGCGCGCGGAATATTTGCCGTAGCCGATTCCAGACATCAGGTCATCGGCCTTGCCCAGTCCGTAACCGGTAGCAACTTTCTGAATGTCGTCGTCCTTGATCTCTTTTAGCGCGATGCGGTACTTGCGCGCTTCCTTCTCGATCAGCTTGCGGCCAATCTCAATGGCTCGCTCGCGCTGGTGGACATTTAGCCAGTGCTTGATCTTGTTGCGCGAACGCGACGACTTGACCAGCGCAAGCCAATCGCGGCTGGGCTTGTGTCCCGTCTGCGTGAGGATTTCCACGATATCGCCGGAGTGGAGCTTGTGGCGCAACGGCACCATGCGGCCGTTGACCTTGGCGCCGACGCAGGTATGGCCGACCTCAGTGTGAATGGTGTAGGCGAAATCGACCGGCGTGGCATCGCGCGGCAGCACTACAACTTTTCCTTTGGGCGTGAAGGTGTAGACCTCTTCGGGATAGAGATCGACTTTCAGCGTCGAAAGAAATTCACTGGGATCGCTTACATCGCGCTGCCACTCGACCACCTGGCGCAACCAGGCGAGCCGTTGTTCGTCCTGCGCCGAAACCGGGCCGTCTTTGTATTTCCAGTGTGCGGCGATTCCCTCCTCCGCCATCTTGTGCATCTCTTCGGTGCGGATCTGGATTTCAAACGGCGTGCCGTCTTCCGTGATGACCGAGGTATGCAGGGACTGGTAAAAGTTGGGCCGGGGCATGGCGATGAAGTCCTTGATACGCCCGGGCACTGGCCGCCACAGATTGTGAATGATGCCCAGAACAGCGTAGCAATCCTGCAAGGAACGAGTCACCACGCGCATCGCAAACAGGTCGTAGACCTGATCCACGGCGATGCGCTGGCGCTGCAATTTCTTGTGAATGCTGGAGAGACGCTTGATGCGATTTTCGACGCGAGCCTGAATTCCAGCTTCCTTCAGCTTATCGCCGATAATTTGTTGCATCTTCCCGAGGAAGGCTTCGCCCTCTTTCCGGCGGGCATTGACGGCCTTTTCTACCTGCTCGTAGCCGACGGGGTCGAGAAAACGGAATCCCAGATCTTCCAGCTCGCCGCGAATCTTGCCCATGCCCAAGCGGTGGGCGATCGGAGCGTAAATTTCCAGAGTCTCTTCGGCGATCTTTTGCTGACGATCGGGCGGCAGATGCTCGAGCGTGCGCATATTGTGCAGACGGTCCGCCAGCTTGATGAGCACGACGCGGATGTCATCGACCATGGCGAGCATCATCTTGCGCAGGTTTTCGGCCTGCTGCTCCTCGCGGCTGACGAAATCGATCTTGCTGATCTTGGTGACGCCTTCAACAATGTGAGCCACTTGCTCGCCGAAATCCTTGCGAATGTCGACGATGGTGACCGAGGTGTCTTCGACCGAATCGTGGAGGAGGCCGGCGGCGACGGCGACCGGGTCCATTTTCATTTCGGCGAGCACGAGCGCGACTTCGAGAGGATGCACGAGATAAGGCTCACCCGAGGCGCGGGTCTGCCCCTCGTGGTGCTTCAGGGAGAAGTCGTATGCGTTCTTGATAATGGACAGATCGTCGTGCGGACGGTTTTCCTGCATCCGCTTCATCAGCTCGCGGAACTTGGTGAGCGTGAGAGCGGTTGTCTTGATCTGTTGGCGCAGACTCGCCATGAAGGATTATAGCCCGCGAACAGCCCCGTATCCCGTGGGAGAAACTGCTGATAGCGCCTGGTTGTGGTTTGGATTATATTGTTTGGCCGCTGCCGCTGGCGAGGCTGAACCAAGCTGGCGAAGCGGCAAGTGGGACGAAATCTGCTAGAGGGTGTTACACCATGGTCAGTGTTCGTATGTCACGTATTCTGGTTAGCGGCGCATCTGGCCCTATCGGGTCGGCACTGTTGCCCTCGCTGAAATCGAGCGGCGCGCAGGTTGCCCGATTGACCCGGGGAACCGGCGCGCGCGCTTCTTCCAACCACAGTTCCACCAACGGTGAAGAGCGGATTCTCTGGGATCCGGCGCAGCCGATTTCTCCTGACGCGGTTTCGGGCTTCGACGCAGTCATACATCTAGCGGGAGAAAGCATCGTCGGGCGCTGGACGCCGGCGAAGAAAGCAAAGATTCGCAACAGTCGAGTCGCAGGCACCAAAAACCTGGCCCAGGCGCTGGCCGCGGCAAAAGAGAAGCCCGAAATATTCATTTGCAGTTCGGCGATTGGATACTACGGCAGCCGCGGAGATGAGCTGCTCAAGGAGGAGAGTTCATCGGGGACGGGCTTTCTGCCAGAGGTTTGCCGCGAATGGGAAGCTGCGACTCAAGCCGCCGTCGAAGCGGGGATTCGCACGGTGCAGATGCGTACGGGAGTAGTGCTCAGCCCAAAGGGCGGCGCTCTGCCAAAGATGCTCCTTCCGTTCAAGCTGGGCGTTGGCGGCAAGGTCGGCGACGGGCGCCACTGGATGAGTTGGATCGACATCCAAGACATGGTGGGGGCGATTCACCATATCCTGAAAACCGACCTGCTGCATGGCCCCGTCAACATGGTTGCGCCCAGGCCGGTAACAAATGCGGATTTCACCAGAGCGCTTGCTAGTGTGCTTTCGCGTCCGGCGATCTTCCCGCTGCCTGCCTTCGCGGTCAAGCTCGCGTTTGGGGAAATGGGTGAGACGGTTTTGTTGGGAAGCCAGCGCGTGGAACCAACCAGGCTCATCATGAGCGGATATCCGTTCCGCTTTCGCGAGCTAAGGGCTTCGTTGGAAGAAATATTGAAGTGCTGAACCGATTTAGCCGCTCCTCTTTAGCCGCTCCTCGAGTTCCAGGTTATAGAAACTCAGTCCGGTTTTTGCGACCTGGAGCTCCCGTCCGAGCTATTCATCTCCTGCTGCAGCTTCGTCAGCAACTGCGCTCTTTGCTCTGTGCTCAACTCCCGCTTCAGCTCTTCCAGAGCCAGCGCAACAACGTGGTAGTGGTGCGCTCCGGCAAATTTCGGATCGGCGGTGATCTCCAGCCAGAGCTTGTGCATAAGCTCGACATCCTGCGGACGAAGGCGCGGAGCGTGCGGCCCCAGGAAATATTCGCGCACGGTTCCGTCGGGGGCGTAAACCTCCATAGTCAGGCGTGGTCGCGGCTCAGGCAGCCGCTCCCAGGCGTCCCCAGTGAGCTTGGCCTGCTCGTCGGGACTGAGCTTGTTGGAAAGCCCGCAAACCACGCGACTCGAGCCGAGGCGTTGTGCGGTCACCATGATTGCCTCGAAGACATCCGTGGCCGGCACCACCAGGAGATGGATCGGTTTGCCTTCCTTCTCCGCCACAGCGACAGCCGCTGTGAACAGTTCCTGCTCGTAATGATCGAAAACCTGGCTGGCTTCGAAGACCGTGCTTCCGCTGAAGGTGTGTTCGCGGTGGTAGAGCCGGGCACTCATCACCACTACATCCTGCTTTGCGGTGTCGGTACGAGCCAGCACCTGACGCAAATAGTAAAGATTGCGGGGATCCCGCACCGCAACCAGAATGTTGCCGGGGCGCACACCCATAGCACCGCTGCCGAGTTCCTGATTGCCGTAAACCCGGAACTGATCGAGCTTTTCCGGCATGCCGTGGCGCTCGCGGGCCGTGCGGTGCTCAGAATATGTGAACAGAACAAAGAGGAGCGCGCTGAATCCGACGCCCGATATAGTGGCTTCATATTTGGTGAAAAGGTTCACCACTGCCGTGGTAAAGAGGACCAGGAAAATAATAATCACGCCAAGCGGAATTTCCTTGCCGCCGATCCGCAGGTTGCCTGGAACCTTCCACTGGCGGTTCTCGGGTTCGGTGTAGCGCAGGACCAGCACCGCCAGCGCATTCAGGGTGAAGCTCCAGATCACACCGAAGGCATAGAGGCCGGCCAATACGAAAACATTTCCTTTGCTCAAAATGATGGTTGCAAGCTGCATCAGAACGATCAAATTAATCAGGCGATAGCTGGTGCCGAAGCGATGATGCGGGCGTTGAAACCACGAGGTCAGCACTCCATCCTCGGCCAGGCGATTGAGCACGCCATTCGCCCCGACGATCGATGTATTTTGCGCCCCAGCCAGAATGAGAACTCCCACGAGCACTACAAAGCCATGGAAGAACAACCTGGCCCACAAGGGTCCTGCCAGGTACATCGCAATTCCGCCGATCAGGTTCGCAAAAAAACTGGACCGGACGCTATCGGGAATGATCATCACGGCGAAGAACGAGACTAGCCCCGTAAACAGCAGGCTGTAGATGAAAATAACCATTCCCGTCTTCTGCAGGTTTTTCAGCTTGGGATGCTCAATCTCGCGGTTCACCTGCGCCAGCGTTTCCTCGCCGCTCATGGCGAGCACGGAGTGCCCGAAGCCGACGAACAGGATTATCCAGGTCAGGTGGCTGAGCCAGGTTCCATAGAGCCAGCCCAGCGACTCTCGGTTCAGAGGAATCACTCCGGGCTGAAATGGACTGGGCGGCAATTGCAACACGGGCGCGCGCAACACCGTAATCGCGCACCAGACGATCAGAATCACCACCATCACGGTGGTTATCGCCATGATCTGCAACGCCTTTTTGCTGGATTCGTGAATGCCCTGGGTATTTTTCCACCAGAAGAAAACCACTATGACCAGAGCCAATCCAGCAGCGAAGTGGTTGTCGGAAAAATACAGGGGGCGATGGAAGTACACCCCCATATCCTTGATAAAGCCCGCCAGGTACTGGCCCGCTGATACCGCGCTGATGGGGCCGGTGAGGACGTAGTCAAACAGGAGCGCCGAAACGGAAAATTTTGCGAGGCCTCCGCCCATGGCCTCTTTGACCACGCGATAGACGCCGCCACGCACGAACATGGCGCTCGACTCGATGTAAAGCGCCCGCACGGCATAGCTGAACAGCATGACCGCGAGGATGAACCAGGGCGCGCTCTTGCCAATGACCTTCTCGGCGTCGCCGCCCGCGTAGTAAGCAGATGACGCCAGATCGGAAAGAACAATCGCGGCAGCCCGCCAGAAGGAGATGAAGGTCAACATCACCGTGGTGGCGACGAAGACCTTTACTGCCGGTTTTGATCCTTCAAGGGACGATGTAGCCATTCTTCAGATGAATGCGTGAACTGCTATTAGGATAAACCTATTGAAGATAGCACAGGGCGGCAGGGTACGGCTGTGACGCCGATCCCGGGTAGTGGGCTAATTCTGTGTTGCTGAGCTTTTAGCCCACTACCCGATCCCGAATGCGGGACTATACGGAAGGGTTGTTGGTACCCGTAGCGGCGGAACGCTTGGGCGCCAGAAAAGTATGGGTGATGCGGTCGTGCCAGCACAGGGCGTCTTCGTCGAGGAAGACCCATGCATATCCCATGCCCAGTGAAATTGCAGACAGACAGGAGCCCAGAACCCGCCAGCGGCGCAGGCTGCGATTTGTCCTCGTGCCGTCGAAGCGCGCCAATTCCAGTCCGGCCAGGCGCAGTCCGGGAGAGCTGGCTGAATAGACCAGCAACAGATATTGATAGGCGACCCAGAATAAGCAAGGCACACAAGCTGCAAGTCCCAGGATCTGAATCCAGGGCGGACGGACGGCGGCGACCTTCCAGAAGATGAATCCGAACAGGGCCGACGCTGCCGCAACAATCAATCCATCGACGGCCGCAGCCAGAACGCGCCGGGCCAAGGGCGCACTTTGCAACGGAATATCGATTCCCGGGCGCTTTTCGACCTCAGCTTGCTGAATGGCCTCGATCGTGATGCCTCCCAGAGCTGGAGGAGGCGGCGTCAACTCAGGAGCCTCGAGAATCCGCGGGCGGTCAACGACCTCCTCGGCGAGTTCGTCCGGGGAAGTTGTCGGTGGAATGAACCGCGGAAACTCCAGGATTTTTCCAGTAACGACCCTTGCCGTCGAGTATGTGGCTGGCCGGCTCGGAAGGGGAGCTGCTGCCTGGGCGTTGAGCGCTGAAGACACTTGGGAACGCTGCGCATCGTCATCCGCCGGGGATGAAACCTCAGCCAATCCATCGAGTGCGAGTGCTTGATTGGACGCCGTTTCAAACTCCGGCACCGGCTGCAAGGTAGAGTCCGCGGCAGCAGAGTGCAAGGGTGTGTCAAATCGCAGGCGCAATGATGGATAGCGCGGCGGACGCGGCTTCCGGCGGGCGCGGTAGCGATCAAGGCGCTCGGACAATTCGTCCCGCCAAGCTGCGCCCTCTCTGGCTGGCACTTCACGTTTTGGCCGCGAGTTTTCGTGGAGAGCGTTCGCTTCTCCAGCCCGAACCTCGGAATCGATGAGCGAAGCGTCCACAGCCTTCACGGAGGCGGGCAAGATCGCCGACGCATTCTGCATCGCAACGTCAGCCATCCACCGCGTGGAGACAGCGGGAGCGGCGCAGCGGCATACGTCACCGCACTGGGGACAATTCATGACTTAAATCTTGCGAAATGCCAGACTTCAAAGCAACGGTACAACGAGGCATCGAAACAATTAACTACCAACCGTCTCTTCCAAAAAACTCACAACAGATTCCTTATCACGGCGACGTTCCTTTGTCATCTGGATCTCGTTGTGTCTGTAGTTACCAGCCAGTTGCCTCTGGCGTTTTGGGCCGATACATTCGATCGGATGTTGTCTCGCGAGATGCCTGAGAACGATTCGCATACGTGACTGTCTCCATTCCACGATCGTTCTTTGCGCCTGTTAACATATATACATGCAGCCACCAGTAGCAGAGTCCGAAATGCCAGACTTGAAAAGGGCAGCGCTCGCGAAGAAGAATACTCTTCTTCAATCTGAGCTGCGCCGGCTGCGGCGCGTGTTGGTGGCATACTCCGGTGGTGTAGACTCCGCCTATCTGGCGTGGGCAGCACACCAGGCTTTGGGTGAAAACATGCTGGCGGTAATCGCCGATTCGCCCAGCCTGGCCCGGACTCAGCTTCACGATGCCGTTGCATTTGCCGAGGAACAAGATATTCCGCTCGAAGTAATCTTGACCTCTGAACTGGAACATCCCGAGTACGCCAGAAATGACGCGCAGCGTTGCTTCCACTGCAAAGATGAACTGTTCACGACAATGGAAGACCTTCGCGCGGCCCGCGGCTTCGACTCGATTGCGTACGGAGTGAATATGGACGATCAGGGCGATTTCCGCCCTGGCCAGAAGGCGGCGCAGGAGCATCACGTGGCCGCCCCTCTGCTTGCGGCGGGTCTTACCAAGCAGGAGATTCGCGAACTGGCGCGCAACGCCGGGCTCAGAATATGGGACAAGCCAGCCTCGGCCTGTCTGTCTTCGCGAATCGAATATGGCCGCGCCGTCACGCGCGAGGCGCTGCGCGTCGTCGAAGAGGGCGAGGATGCCATTCGCGCTCTCGGGTTCCGTCAGTTCAGGGTTCGGCACCACGGGGAGATTGTTCGCATCGAAATTGCTCGTGAGGAACTGGACCGGGCGTTGCATCCTGCAATGGCTGCGGAGTTCACTCGCATCTTTAAGGCTCTGGGATTCAAGTTCGTGACCCTCGACTTGGAGGGCTTCCGCTCCGGGTCGATGAACTTTTTACTCCCAGCAGAAAATTTACATCGGCGCGCGAGTTAGCAGTCCGGATCTATGGCATTGCCGAGTCGCGCACGGAGCGATTCATGGCTGCAAATCCGCAAAAGGAGAAGCGTCCCACCTTCCGGAGCGCTCTCGTTGCTGTGAGATAATCGATAAGTTAACCTGCAATGCTGAGGCGGTTTTTAGTGATTCTAATTCGACGTTTGTTTCTTGTTCTCATCCTGATCTGCCTGGGCTGTGTAGCCCAGTCTGCCCCTCCCGATCTGGCGCGAAAGATTGAGCGGCAGGTACGCTCTTATTACAACATCCCCGCGGAAGTTCATATTGTGGTGGGGGTTATGACGCCGAGCACCGACTGGCCTACCTATGACACGGTGAGTGTAACTATCGACGGCGGTGAGAATAAGAAGTCCGATTACAAGTTCCTGGTATCGAAGGATCGAAATACGATGTTGCGCATGGTCAAATTCGATCTGACGAAGGATCCCTTTGCCGACGTGATGAGTAAGATCGACACTACGGGGCGGCCCAGCCGAGGGGCTAAGTCAGCGAAAGTGGTGTTGGTAAATTTCGATGATTTTGAATGTCCTTTTTGCTCACGCATGCACCAGACCCTCTTTCCCGAATTGCTGAAGGAATATGGAGACCGGGTCACGTTTGTGTACAAGGATTACCCGCTGGTGGAAATTCATCCCTGGGCGACACATGCGGCAGTAGACGCGAACTGTCTGGCGGCGCAAAACGTTGACGCCTACTGGGATTTTGCCGACTACATCCACGCCAACCAGCGCGAGGTTGGCAGCGAAAAGACTCCCGCCGCCCGCTTTGATGCACTCGACAAAGTCACTATGCTGCAAGGACAAAAGCACAATCTGGATACGGTGAAGTTGCAGTCGTGTCTGAAAGCCCAGGATGAGAGCGCAGTGAAGGCGTCAATGAAGGAAGCGGACGCGGTAGGTGTTACGGCAACCCCAACCATGTTCATCAACGGCGAAAAGATTGATGGCGCAGTTCCAGTCGGCGAGATCCGCGCGGCTCTCGATCATGCTTTGAGGGACGCTGGGCAACCCGTTCCGGCCCACGCGCCGGTGGCTTCCGGACAAGTTTCCAAGTGATTGCTGAGGTTGAGCGGGTTGGCGTAGTCTGCCCATGCATGTCTTCGCGTCGCGCGGGTGTCGCACGCGAGCAACTGTTAGCCCGGGAGAAATACTTGAAAAGAAAATCGCGCTTTGCCCAAGCCGCCGCGGCGCTGGCCGTGGCTCTTGTGCTGTCGTCCCTGATCGGCTGCAAGTCGCAGGTAGGTGGCGATGTGATGGCGACCGTGGATGGCCGGAAAATCTTTCGCTCCGACATCGACAAGTACTACGAAAACCAGGTTTCTTCGGCCCAGCAGCAGCCGGTCGGCGAGCAAGCCACGACCCTGCGCCTGAATATTTTGCACCAGTTGATCGATGATGAGATTCTGATGCATCGGGCCGAGAAGCTCGGGCTGCTTGCCACCGATGAGGAAGTCGACCGCAAATACAACGAGATCAAGTCGCCGTTTTCGCAGGAAGAGTTCGACCAGCGCCTGAAAGACAAGAAGATTACGCTGACCGACTTCAAGCGCGACATCCGCCGGTCCATTACCGTGGATAAGGTCATGAACAAAGAAGTTTCCTCCAAGATCAGCGTCACCGATCAGGACATCACCAACTATTACAACCAGCACAAATCCGAATTCAACCTTATTGAGCCGCAATATCACCTGGCGCAGCTGTTTGTAACGCCGACGCCCAACCCGCAGGTCCATAATCAGAACAATAAGGCTCAGAATGAAGGCGAGGCCCGCAAAAAGATCCAGATGATTGCAAACCGTCTCGATAGCGGCGACGACTTCGCTACGCTGGCGATGAACTACTCCGAGGACCCCGAGACTTCCGGAAACGGAGGCGACCTGGGGACGGTTCCCGAGTCGTCGCTGCGCAATACCGACCCGTCAACGCGGGATTTGGTAATCAAACTTAAGCCGGGCCAGTACAGCTCCATCATCACGGTCTTGAATCCGGCCAACAAGCAACTGGTGGGCTTTCGCATTGTGAAGCTGGTGTCGAAAGAGCCTGCGGGACAGCGTGAATTATCGGACCCCAGGGTGCAGCAGGCGATCCGCTCACAACTTCACGACCGGCGCGAACAGTTGCTGAAGGCCGCTTACTATGAAGTGTTACGGGATTCAGCCAAGGTCGAAAATTACTACGCGAAGAAAATACTCGACAGCAACGGACTGGAAAAGTAAGGACGGACTCACGCCACGATTGCCAGGATGTCTCCGGCATTTACCGCGGTTCCTACACTGACAAGAATCTTCTGGATTCTTCCCTTTTTCGGGGACTTGATTTCGTTTTGCATCTTCATCGCCTCGACCACGATGATTCCGTCGCCGGCTTCTACCTCCGATCCTTCGTGAACCAGCAGACGTATGACTTTGCCCGGCATTGATGCGATCAATTCTTTGGCACCGTGATGGTCGGCGGTGCGGGTGCGACTGCGTAGCGAGCGCGGATCGCGGACCTCGGCTGCAAAACGTCCACTGCCGACCCATAGTTGCGAGTCTCCGGCAACGCGCTCGGATTTTACTTCGTAGACCTGGTTGCCGATGCGAAGGGAAAGCAGGTTTGGCCGGACCGGCACGGCGTCGACTTCGATGTCGCGGCCATCGAGACGGCAGGACCAGCCGCCGCCAACTCGATCAAGTTCGAGGCGGTAGTGCTGGCCGTCGATGGTGACGTCGTAAGTCATGAGAGCCAATTGTCAGTTGCCAGATGCCGGTTGCCGCTTGTCGTTCAACGCGCAGCGACATGGTGCTGGGAACACAACGTCCACCGCTTTATCGGAGTGCCTCATCCCGGCCCGCGTTCTTCCAATTCGAAATCGAGTCGGTGGCAGCGCCGGCTGCATCGGATTCGTTCGCTCCGGCAGCGGCCAAGCCAAGAGCCGCGAATATCCCGGCCGCTATCGCTGCAACCTGTGCCGCACACGGGCTGGCATGCGTATCACTTTTCGTGCTAACCCGCATATCCTCCTCCGCACTCAGCAGACGGTCAAGGAATCCGGTATCCAGTTCCGCTGCCTGGAAATCTCGATCGCACAGGATACGACGGAACAGCGGAATGTTGGTCTTGATGCCGCCGACAAAATATTCGCTCAGCCCACGCGTCAGTCGTCCGATGGCCTGATCCCGGTCGCTCCCATAGCCGATCAGTTTGGCCAGGAGAGGATCGTAGTCCATGGGCACGGTCCAGCCCTCGTAGATGCCGCTGTCGCAGCGGATCCCCGGACCCGAAGGCTCCAGCAGCATTGTGATTTGGCCAGGGCTCGGGAAATAATTGTTATCGGGATCTTCAGCGTAGATTCGGCATTCGATGGCATGGCCGCGCATCTGTACGTCGTCCTGGGTGAAGGGAAGGGTTTCGCCTGCCGCGATGCGAATCTGCAGCTGAACCAAATCCAGGCCAGTGATGAGTTCGGTCACGGGGTGCTCCACCTGCAGGCGAGTATTCATTTCAAGGAAATAGAAATTCTTCTGCCGGTCGACCAGAAACTCAACCGTGCCGGCATTGGTATAGCTCGCCGCCTGGGCGACACGCACCGCCACTTCCCCCATCTTCAGCCGCATTTCGGGACCTACGATTGGAGAGGGCGCCTCCTCAAGAACCTTTTGGTGGCGGCGTTGTAATGAGCATTCGCGCTCGCCAAGGTAAACAGTGTTGCCGTGTTCATCGGCCAGCACCTGCATCTCGATGTGCCTGGGGTTGATAATCGCTTTCTCAAGGTAGACTTCTCCGTCGCCAAAGGATTGCTCTGCCTCGCTGCGTGCAGCTTCCAGCGAAGATTTGAACTGATCGGGCGCGTGCACCAGGCGCATGCCCTTGCCACCGCCGCCGGCAGCCGCCTTCAGCATCACGGGATAGCCGATTCGCGCCGCAACTTTGCGCGCTTCCTCCAAGGATTCCAAACCGCGCGACGTGCCGGGCACGAAGGGAACTCCTGCGCGCTCCATGGCTTGCCGGGCGCGCGTCTTTGATCCCATGGCTTCCATGGCTGCGGCAGTCGGCCCAATGAATTTGACTCCAGCATTCGCGCAGGCCTGGGCGAACCTGGCATTTTCAGAAAGGAAACCGTAGCCGGGATGTATCGCGTCCGCTCCCGATCGTTTGGCCGCGTCGAGAACCTTCTGAAAGTTAAGATAAGATTCGGCCGCCGCCGGGGCGCCGATCGGATAAGCTTCGTCAGCCTGACGAACATGAAGAGATGCGCGGTCCACGTCGGAATACACAGCAACCGCCGTGATCCCCATCTCATGGCAGGCACGGATGACGCGCACCGCAATCTCGCCCCGATTGGCAATGAGAATCTTCTTGAACATAGGCAAACGCTGCCGCCGGGCTCGCGGCAAATGCAGCGGGCCTCCGGCTAAACGAATCATTCTACCGGGGCCTTAAGGAACTGCGGTTGTTTTTAGGCGAATATTCCGGACTCGCAGTGCGTTGCGATCGTCTACCAGATACCCGGAGTCCGCGCAACTTGCCTGCCCGCATGGTCATTCGATATAAGTGACTGCAACCTCAAAAAATGTCTTCACAGATTGCTGCTGATGCGCCACGAAAATTCTTTCCAATGAGCACTGCGTCGAACCCGGCTGCGCTGCGTCGCCACTTGCTCAAAATCGTTTTGATCGGCCTGTTGCTCCGGGTGGCGGGGATGGTATTGATCCATTCCTACCGCGTGAAGCTCGACAATGATGAGTCCGCCCACATCGCCGCGTCCCTCGCCTCGGGTCAGGGGTTCAGCAATCCTTTCGGCCCCCCGACCGGACCGACAGCCTGGCTGGGACCTGTATACCCGTTCGTGCTCAGCGGCTTTTTCCGTGCTTTCGGTTCCTACACGCGAGCCGCAATCGTGGCGGCGTTGCTGCTCAACTGTTTGCTTTCGGCGGTCACTTGCCTTCCCGTCTATTTCATAGCCAGATACACGTTCGGAGAACGACTCGCCGAACGGTCAGCCTGGGTGTGGACGCTGTTGCCGTACACAATGTACTGGGGAATCCGCTGGATTTGGGACACGTCTCTTTCGGCGCTCCTGCTCACTTTGCTTTTCATGATGGCCTTGCAACTCGCGGAGTCCAGCACCCTACGCCGCTGGGCGCTTTACGGCCTACTGTGGGGAGTCGCGGGGCTCACCAACACGGCAGAGTTGGCGTTCCTGCCTTTCGCCGGAGGCTGGATTTGCTACCGCCAATTTCGCCGGGGCAAGCCCTTCTTTTGGAATGCCACGGTTGGCGCCGCGCTCTTCCTGGCGACTGTCTCACCCTGGATGGTCCGCAATTATGTCGTCTTTCACAAAATCATCCCGATCCGGGGGAATTTTGGCGTGGAATTCCACTTGGGCAACACCGCAAATGCGATGGGGACCTGGCAAGTCTGGCTGCATCCCTCGCAAAATCTGAACGAGTTCAGGTTGTACCAGAAGTTGGGAGAACCGGCTTACGTTCACTCCAAACTGGAGCAGACGTTGCAATTCGTTCACGATCGTCCCGGGCGCTTTGCCTATCTGACCCTGGCTCACTTTATCTATTATTGGGCAGGGCCGCCGCACAACGAAAAATATCCCGGGATGTACGAAGCTAAAACTTTCTTGTTTCTCACTTCGTCGGTGCTCGCCTTTTGGGGCCTGCTGATTGCCCTGCGGCAACGCTTGCCCGGAGCAGAACTCTACTTGCTGCTGCTTCTTTCTTATCCAACGATCTACTACATTACGTTTGCGCACCCGCGTTATCGCCATCCAATCGAGCCGGAACTTCTCATCCTGATCGTTTTTCTCGCGTCGCAACTCCGGGTCAAGCAAACGCCGCGTTCCTCCACAAGCTGACACTGGCATATCCGCCAGAAATAAATCAGCCCCCTCCGCATTGGCTGCGAATGGGGCTCGATCTCCTTAGCAGTCTTAATCCAGCGATTACTTGGACTGATCCATCACAATTCCGCCCTGGCCGGGCTGCTTTTCTGCTTTAGCTTTCTTGGTAGCCAGCGTCTTGTCCACCCACGAGTCGGCGGTCTTCAAGTCCTCTGCGCGGGCGGCAAGATCGTCGCATTCGACGTCGGCTTTTTCGCGATACATCAGGTTCATGTATGCCATCGCATCGTCGTAGTCCGAACGCAGCTGAATCGCCTTGTTGAGACTGTCAATGCCCTCTGAAATCGAAGGCATATTTTTCTGCTTGAGCTCTTCGCAGACCTTCTTCTGATCCTTGTTCTTGGGATTCAGGTTCTCTTCCGGCTTCATGCCGAGCTTGGCGCGCTCTTCCATACGAGGCTGATACGAAGCGGTCCAGTCAATGACGCCGACCGAGTAGTACGGCTCGGGATCGTTCGGGTCTACGTCCGACGCCATGCGGTAATACTTCTTGGCGTCGTCAAACTTTTTCATGTTCAGATACAAGTACGCGATGCCCTTCGCGCTGTTCACCTTCTGCTCGCGCGCCGGATTGGAGTCGAGAACCTTCTGGTACTGCTCGATCGCTTGCTGGGCCATGCGAACGTTATCCGGACTGTCGACCGCCGGAATGTACTGCTGCGCATACGCGGTGGCCAGATACATTCGGGCGTTGAGCAGGCTTGGATCCAGTTCAACAGCCTGCTGGAAATGGTTGATGGCCTCTTCATAATGGGCATTCTTGTAAGAAGACACGCCCTTGTTGAGCTGGTCGCGGGCACGCAGCTTGCTGCAGCCCACAGAGGAGGAGAGCGCCAGCGCAACCACAGCCAGCGTGAGCAGTCGTAAGTTCTTATTCATTGCGGTATAAGTCTCCCTTGCCACAGCATCCTAGGCCCGGAGACAGCGGATTGACAAGTGCGGGCCGAAGGATCACGGGAGCGGAAGGCTCCCGTGCGGGACAGAATACGACGTGAAACTCGGGGTCAACCCGATCACGGACGGTCTAGCCGCCCGCTTCGATCTTCGCGGTGATAAGACCAACCTTGTCCACACCGGCGGCATGGGCAATGTCAATCACGTTGGCCACGTTGGCGAAGGGAATCGCATCATCGCCCTTCACAAACATGACCTTTTCAGCGCGGGCTTTATAAATGTCGGTCAGACGCCCTTGCAGGTTGTCCCAGGTTGCGTCTTCGTTGTTGATCTTGACCCCTGGGTCCTGGCCTGCGCCGCGGTCCACCAACTGAACCACGATGGTGCGGTCGGGCGTGTTGTTCTTGGGCGCGTTGGGCGGAGGCGGCTGTGGAACCAGCGCATCCAGTCCCTTCGGCGTCACCGGTGAGATCACCATGAAGATGATCAGCAGTACCAGCAGAACGTCAATGAGTGGAGTGACGTTAATGTTTGCGTTTTGGCCTCCGCTCGGGCCAACGGCCATTCCCATGATCGTTCTCCTCTATTGCCCGCTCGCCGGTGGCGTGGGCGGGGCGCTTGGAGTTGTTTTCCTCTGATCGGTGAGCAAGCCCAGGTCATCCACGCCAGCGGCGCGGACCCCATCCACGACTTGCACGACGTTGCCGAAACGTGCCCGCATGTCCGCCTTCACATAGACACGCTTGTCGGCGCGATTGGCCAATCGATCTTTCACCTTGCTGGTCAAATTGTCGACGTTAATCTGGTCCGTGCCGAAATAAACCTGGCCGTCACGTGTTACCGAGACCAGCAGCGCGTCTTCTTTATCCGCGTCGGGCATTTGCTCCGGATTGTTTACCTTGGCCATGTCGACGCTGACGCCCTTCTGCAACATAGGCGTGACCACCATGAAGATGATCAGCAGGACCAGCATCACGTCCACCATGGGCGTGACGTTGATGTCGGAGCTGATCTTGGCTCCTTCGTTTCGCAGTGCTAGTGCCATAGCTGGTATCTCCCGTACTGCCGCTACGAACTTCCATCTACGCATCCACGCGCCACATCGGGTTGGGAAGTCCGGCACCGGGACAAACCCGGCGCCGGACCGCAACTCATGTGGAAACCATTCGCCTGCTAACTGGCGAACTTACCTTACCGGGCGAACTTCGCGCCGCTTCAGGAAGTAATCAATCAATTCGCTCGACGAGTTATCCATCTCCACGTCGAACGCTTCCACGCGGCCGGTCAGGTAGTTGAACATCATCACGGCCGGGATGGCGACGAGCAGCCCAATGGCTGTCGTGACCAGCGCTTCCGCGATACCGCCGGCGACTGCCGCCAGACCGGTAGCCTTAGTGTTGGCGATGCCCGTGAACGCATTCAGAATGCCCATCACCGTGCCGAACAGTCCCACGAAGGGTGCCGTCGAGCCGATGGTGGCCAGGCCGCCGAGTCCGCGCTTCAGTTCGGCGTGGACGATGGCTTCGGTGCGTTCCAGAGCGCGCTTGGAGGCTTCAATGGTGTCGCCAGGGATAGCGCCCGGGCTATCCTGGTGAGCCTTGAATTCCATGAGGCCGGCCGTAACGACCTTAGCCAGATGGCTCTTCTTGTTGCGCTCGGCTACTTTGATGGCTTCGTCAATGCGGCCATCCCGAAGAGCGCCGGCTACTGCGGGAGCGAATGCGCGTGATTGTTTGCGGGCGGCGTTGTAGGCCATCCAGCGATCGATCATCACGCCGATAGACCAGCCTGACATGATGAACAAAATCACGACTACGGTCCTGGCGACCCAGCCCATCTGTTTCCATAGGCCAAGTGGGTCCGTAGGCATGCCGCCACCTTCCTGGATAACCCAGGTAAATGCAGCGGGGACGTGACTTAGAAGAACTCCAGCTTCATGAGTAGCGAACATGAGTTGCTTTTCCCTCCTCGGAACTCGTTAGACTTTGACTTTGATGCGCTCTGCGATGCAATCCGCAAGACAAAAGTTTGCCTTCCAGCGTTCGAAAGCTTTCACTGCGTCGCCCGGCTTCGGCGTTATCAGAGATCGTTAGGTACGGCGGCCTCTACCGAGCGTTTTGTAAAACCGCTCCCGGCCACCTTAATTTTGGTGGAAAGGGGGAGGGCCAAAACACACATTTCTTAACAGCTGCGGACTCTTGCCCACTCCGCGAAAGTCTATCCGCCGGAGAGGGTGAAGTTGACCTGGACCTGCGTCTCGACCTCGACCGGCTCGCCATTCAGCAGATAGGGCTTGTATTTCCACTGCTTCACAGCTTCGATCGCAGCGGGCGCCAACATGGGGTGTCCGCTGATCAGACGTAAGTTTTGGATGGAACCGTCTTTGCTGATTTCCGCCTGCAGCAACACCTGTCCCTGGATGCGTGCCTGCCGCGCCAAGGGCGGATAATTCGGGTTCACCTTGCGAACCAGAAGTCCGGCCGAAACGCCCTGAGAAACGCGCACGCGCTGCGGAGTCGCAACCTTGGGCACGGCCATCGGCGTGGAGCTTAGAATACTGCCCATCACGCCGCCCATCGACCCTCCCGGCACACCGCCGGGAACTCCGCCCACCACACCGGTCGATGCCATCGCCGGCGGAGGAGCTTCCTCCTCTTTGATCATTTGTACTTTTTCTGGAATCTTGGTGGGGGTTCGGAGTTGACCGTTCACGATATCGGTCTGAATCTGTTTCACTATCTTCACCGGCGCGGCCGCAGGTGGAGGCGGTGGCGGTGGCGGTGGCGGCGCCACCAGGAAAGTCATAAGTTGCTGCTTGGGCAAGGCTTCAGTGAAAATCAGCGGGATCAGAATCATGACCATCAGGAGCCCGATCTGAAAAATGACCGAAATCGTGGTCGTGAGGCCCCGCTTGGTTTTCAGCCTGCCGCCGGATTCGATAAGGCTGTCTTCAAACATATAGGTTTCTCCCTACTTCAGACCCTACGGAAACTTAGACACCGACTGCTCTCTTTTTGCTCCCAAGATCTAAAACCCGCCACGGACCCAACGAAGCCTCCGCGGCGTTTCGAGCGAAACCGTTAGAAACACTACAAATAAAGGCCGAATATACCTAAGGCCTAACACAGCGGCGAACGGCATGCCATAAGGTGTTTTACTTGGCTCTACCCGGCATGGCCACTGGACGTCTGCCCTTTTCAATCCGCCAATCCTGGTAGGCCACCAGGATCGGAGCTGCGATCGCGATCGACGAATACGTCCCAATTAATATGCCAATGACCAGTGCGAGGCTGAATCCACGAAGCACCTCGCCACCAAATAAATACAGAGCCAGTACGGTAAGGAAGGTAAGGCCCGCTGTCAAGATGGTTCGACTCAGAGTTTGATTAATACTTCGGTTGACGATCTCCGACAGTTTCTCGCGCCGCATGAGTTTAATGTTTTCCCGGATGCGGTCAAATACCACGATCGTGTCGTTATTAGAGTAACCAATCAGCGTCAGGATCGCGGCGATCACCGTGAGGGAAATGTCCGTATTCGTTAGCGAAAACGCTCCCACAGTGATCAGCGTGTCGTGGAGTACCGTCACCACCGCGGCAACGCCGTAAATCCATTCGAAACGGAATCCAAGGTAAACCAGCATTCCCACCAGCGAATAAACCGTGGCCAGCAAGGCTTGGCGGCGCAACTGGCCGCCCACCTGGGGGCCTACGATTTCAACGTTCCGCACCCCAAAGTCAGAAAGAAAGAAGCCATCCGCTAAAGAGGCGACGACCGCCGGGTCGGCAGCCGCTTTCAACTGATCCAGCGAACTGAGCACGCCGCCCAGCGTTTTGTCTCGATAATTGACGATGGCCTGGGCCTGCGCCGTGTATTTCTGGTCCGCATCCGAACCCAGGTGCAGGGGATCTTTCTGCATCAGGTAGTTCTTGATTGTCAAAGAACTGGCGTTGTTCAGGTCTTGCTTGCCCGCCGGAGCATTGGTCTCCAGCGCGTTGATGATCTTCTGCTTGCCCTGATCGAGCGCTTGCTCAGACGTCTCCCTGGCATCCAGGTCAATCAGCACTTCGTTGTTGCCCGGGGGCCCAAAACGCTGAATGCGCGCGTTATGCAAGCCCGTGCGATCCATGGCTGCGCGGATTCCGTTGTCGTCGGGTGGGTGTGAGAACTTCACATACACCAGCGTCCCACCACGAAAATCCACGCCAAGCGGGATGTGATGCCAGAACAGCATGGAAAGCACACCCGCCACACTAAATACGAGCGAAAACGCGAGAAAATACCACTTTTTCCCGAGAAAATCTATGTTGGGATTGCGAAAGAACTCCACCGGTTGTCTAGCCCCTTATCTGTCTATAACTTAGCAAGAATTTAGTAATTGGGGAATTCGGTAATTGGGTATTAGAACCTTCGCACTCGATCTCTCGTTCTTCAATTTCCCAATTACAAAATTCCCCGATTACTCAATGCTTCAAATACTCAAAGCTTCTCCGCGCTGCTTCCGGCTGAGAATGTAGTCGAAGATCACGCGCGAGACAAACACTGCCGTGAACAGATTGGCCAGCAAACCAAAAGTCAGTGTCACGGCGAAACCCTTGACTGGCCCAC
>Ga0209488_10000781_pt1 | contig 27071 bp, 28 predicted proteins | sample Rivendell_Oct201_8_FD_188349 | JGI IMG/M metagenome (GOLD analysis project Ga0209488, IMG submission 188349) | Vadose zone soil microbial communities from the Eel River Critical Zone Observatory, Northern California, USA -... | ecosystem: Environmental > Terrestrial > Soil > Vadose zone >...
AAAAAGGGGGGGGGGGTCAACAATAACGATCAAGGTCGCTCAAAGCGGCGGCTACGATCCAGTAGAAAGGTCGCCCACGGAAAGGACTCGGAGTAGAGGACGAGATCGGAATCGCATATTGAACGGAAACACTCCACTGGCAGAGACACTAGTGTCCGCTCCACAAAAGGCTAGGACGACGGCCAGTCTACGGCCTCTTGGAACAGGAGATGTGGTCCCATGATGTTCGTGGAGTTTGAAGTTGAATAAAGACGCTGAACCGGGACTTTTTCGGGGTGCATCACGGCCAATGTTTAGAAGGAGCGGTAGAATGTATCAGTCGTAGCGACCTGGGAATTTGAAGTTTCGGCCGCTGTTTTGACAATATCAAACGGGACTTACAAAAAGATTCGGTGTAGAATGTCGCGCTACGGTCCGACTCGGGCTGTGCGTGGGGGACGATGGGGACAACGGGATGGAGACGGTTGGCGGGAGAGCTCTGGTACGGTGGGCTGTCGAATAGAGGGGCCGTGTAAGCCTTCTGTGAGACGGGCGTAGGAGGAGTTAAAAATGAAGGACAAGGGTGGCGATCTGGGAGATGCCGTCGGTGGGGGGTCGCATCGACGGAGGAAGGTAAGCCATGAGGCGGTGGTCGTTTGGTTGCTTTCCCCGGAGTCACACACGCCACCAAGCCGCGGCGAGGACAACGTGTGCACTTTGAGGACTTGCTAGCGCTGCTTGAGGGGGCGTCGGCGAAGAGACGCATCAGAGCTGAACGGCGTTGTGGGGGGGAGGTGTGTCGTTGGGTATGTTGAAGCCCTGCATGGGGGTGGGTAAGTCAGTCAGGCTTTGACCACAGCTGGGAAATGTCAGACGGGCGCACGACGAGGTTAAATTCTGTATTACAAAATAATCCGCCGGCCAGCAAGTCATGGCGGTGTTGAGATCAACTACAGGAGGTAAGGGGAGCGGAATAGAATGATCGCAAGCAGGCGGCAAAAGCCAAGGCGATCGGACAGGAAAGGAACGCGGTAGGGTGTGGATTAGTACCTACAGAGAGGTTGGAAGGGTACCAGAGATACAATCGGGACAAGGACGCCCGTAAATGCGCTAGGATGTCAGTGCAATAAGCTCGTCTCACGCCATGTCTCAACCCCGCTGAATAAATTGCACATATGAGAATGGGTTATCAATGTGGGAAATGGGTGTGTAACAGACAATCCAGCGGCGTCCCAGAAAAGATCGATTGCGGCAATTGATTTATTTGTGTATGGGGGGCCACCGCGGACGTTCGATTAACCGTCTGATAACAGAGAGGGGACAAAAAATTCGGGCGTGCCGAATAAAACATAGCAAGCGAAGCATTGCCTGAATTGTGACCATGACCAAACCAAATCCAGTTCACCGCTGGTCATGTGACTTCATCTCTATTATGGGCCGACAGTAGTTTAATCAACGACGCCATCGGGTCAGCCTTGGCTCACGATGACCAATGTTGAATATGGTGGCCCCTAGGCACATCATGCGGGCCCGATTTCTCACTGATCGATAGAGATCTGAGGCCTGAGTGAGGTTTGTATTGAATTGGATCAATTCGGATCCTGATCCTCCTCCGCAATCTAAAACAAGTCACCTGGGGACTTCAGTGGTGCACCTCCGCGTTCAAGTTCCATGCTGCTGCGAGTGGAGCACGCTCACGAGACCTTCGATCAGAATCAGGATTACTTGGTGGGGTGCTCACGGATCTCAGGGGCTACTACACTAGGGCACCCGTGTAGTAGTTGGACCTATTTTAGTTGGTTCTATTCAAATTATGTGGGGCTTGCAAAGCCACAACTTGCTGGTTTCCTTAGTAAGTTATGCTCGCTCACACGAGTTATCAGCCGCAGGTCGCAAGTAGGGGTTGACTTATGTTATGTAATGGTATCACACGCACTTGAGCCGGCGAGATGGGTGCACGGCCTCCAGGTGCAGCTATTACAGTACAGTCCGTGAAAATCACTAATGAAGCAAAAAAAAAACAGTGGATGTGGATTGATGAATGAAGGCGTCCATCAGGTCGCACGGTCATCCCTACCCTACATATAACTTGTTAGTCAGGTGCCGTGACGTGGACCGCCGGGTTACGTACCGCTCCCAAGGAAAGGGGTCAATGGGTTCACACGCATGTGAGACGTCTCCTACTTCTTGCTCCAAGTCTGCTTCTTCTTCGTCGATAAGATATCTTCTAACTCTGGGATGCCGCTATTGTCAGGAGTGTAGAGCTGGAAGATGCCCTTCGAACTCGAGACCGAAGGTGTTGAGGATGTGGATGACGACGTTGAATAAGAGGGGATCATCTGCGATGGGTACTGCGGCAACGATCCGCCGGATGGACTGGGAGGCTGTGAACTCGGAAGCGACTGTGGCTTCTGCGGATAGTTGAAGTGCGTCGAGGGCACTCCCTGTGCATACTTTGAAGGTTGTGGGGGTATGGGTAATGCGCCCTTGGTATGGTCCGTGAAGGGGTGGGTGCCACGGTAGTCAAAGGTCGCAGGAATTGACGAAGGCATGTCGAGCGGGTATGAGAGATATGTTCTGGTGAAAGTAGAGGAGGCGGATTGTGCGGTTATGTAGGCGCGAAAGCAGGTGGTTGCTGGGGTAGGTGGAGGCAAGGAAAGGCCCCTTTTATAGCGGAATGTTCAGGCTGTTCCCAGAATAATGGCATGTCGTGGTCGAGGAGAATTGGAACGGTTGGAAGGCAACCCTTGCGCTCGTTTAGCTGATGGCGCCAGGAGAGATCGTCACATGCGACCGACATTTTACATCTTTCTGTCCGAAGGTCCCCCACAGAGAACATGTGGGGTAAGCATCACGATCTGGCCGGACGTCACATGCGACCCATCAGGGCCCCTTTCAGGTCCAATACTGACACGGCCATTTCCAGTTTGTTAGTTGCCGCCCGACAGCGTGGCTACTAGAGGCAGAGCGGTCTTCACTGGTTTACCCGCGCGTCCTCGAATGAAAACCCTCAATTTTTTTTGTTACGTGACACATATAAACAAAAGCACGCCTTGTACACAAGGCAACCTGGCTCGTGTACGGATATGCATGGCATGTTCCGAGAGCTGATGCTATCACCAACCCCGCCAGGTTGCAACACGCAAATATCATTACGCCGATGACATTTTCGGCCATCGGAAAATCATCGCAAACCTGATTGATGAGATCTTCAGCTCCGCGGAACGGGTGATAGATCCATTGGCTCAAGATAGTGCAGCTATAATTGTAGCCATCGCCATCGACGCACCGGAGACGGGAACTCCACCGGAGCAGCGCAGAGTGACGGACATTGGCAGGAAGCCGCCCCCCACGGAGAGCGATTATCGGCTTGGGGGCCGACAGGTCATACATAGTTGTACGTGATTGTTACGGGAAACCGGGAGATGAAGCGGTGACGCTAAGCACGCAAGGTATGCAATGATAAGAAAATATAGCTATAAAAGTGGATGGTGACCAAACTTTCAATCCCAAATACCGAAGATGAGAGTGTAGATTGAGAACTCTATGACCTCATGTAGGTACATTTCACCGGTTTATGAAATCTGGAGGAAAGAATGCCCCCGGAAGAAGCTAAAAATTGTGGTGGCTGTCGGGCTGAGCACCTCCAGGCCTTATCGACGTGTGTCTTAAGCTAGATAGGGCAGGCGATGACGCAACGAGTGAAGAGTTTTAAGCAAGGAGGAGCCAATGGTAAGATAATGACGACCCATCTGAGGGCCCCTTGCGATAACGTTTGGCTGATAGAGAAAAACTAGGTTCAGGTGGGTGCACGTTGCGTGTATGGGGTCGGTGAAAGTGTGACGAACGAAGAAAGGATGATAAGAGCGTACGAAAAGAGAAGGTATGATGAAGGCATGAAACGGCAATCGGCAGGATTGGTCTAGGACTGGACGTTCACTCAAGATGGGCAAGGGTGCAGGGTAGAGGCGGCGGCTCAAAAGTAGATGACTGGAGCTGCGCATGTACGTGGGACAGTCATCAAAGATGACAGTTCACGTGACGCAAGTGGGCGGTGTCGGCAGTCTCGGGATCCCCGGTAGGCCACCCACAGTGTCAGCAAGCACGGCCACAGCAACAACCGATACTCTCTCAAAGTACTATCCATCTACCCTCCTCTTCTCCATTCCACTTTTTTCTTCTTATCTTCATTGACATCCTTTTTCTCGTCATGCCCGCAAATCCGGGGGAATCGTGAGCCCCTTTCTGATAACCGACCTTTTGTTCCTAGCTGATGTCGCTATCCTCGTTTACCCAGGAGGAAAATCAAAATCACAGGTCAGTCATCTCTCTTCATCCCATTGTCTCCCATACGACCTCTTCTCAGTTGTCTCTGCCGATGGCCTGGTCAAACGTGATGTTTTCCGTCTTCCCGACACATTCGCGGTCATAACCGTTGACTCGGAGCAAACACACACAACAAGCGTAATCAAGAAAACCCTTAATCCCTATTGGAATGAGCACTTTATTCTGTCCGTTTTTTTTTGTTCTTGCGTGCCTCCAGTCCTTAATTAATCAACATTCAGAAATGTAAAGGAGTCGTCAGTCGTGGCAGTTCAAATATTTGATCAACGCAAGTTCAAGCGACGAGATCAAGGCTTCTTGGGTGTCGTCAATATTCAAGTAGCTCAGTATTTGGATTATGAACACCGTATGTCCTCTGATTGCACTTTCCCCCCACCCTTTTCATGAATAAGCAATGCGCCCATTGCAGAGACGTTACAGCTAGAGCTGAAGAGATCCAACGACAATCTCGTCGTACAAGGCAAACTCATACTCCAACTTTCCACCAATCTCAGCACTTCGTCTTCAAACTCGCGCCCAGCTGGGTCCACGTTAGCCCTGACCACCCTCCCATCAAATGATTCCAGCATCTCGGTCAACAATCCTTCAGGGCCCGGCACTGCGGGAACATCCGCTGGCCTCTCTCGCACACCGAGTTCTCACGCCACCACAGAGACTACCACACCACTTATGGCCATGCCCACTCCCATCATTCCCGGTTCTCAAGACCATGAACAACAGCAGCCCCAACCTAACAATGCAACCCGCCCTGTTGTTTCTGGTGCCGCCTCAGCCGTTGTTCACCCACAGAATTCAACCACGGCGTCCGCAGCCGGGATCATTTCCCCTGGTCAGGTACTTGCGTCGAACAACAGTGCACAACACAACTACAATGCAACCGAGGACCAATATGGTTCGCTCCCTCCAGGATTTGAACGTAGAACAGATCCCCTTGGCCGGACATATTATGTTGATCACAATACACGCACCACCTCATGGAATCGGCCATCTTCCAACCAAGCTGCCAATCTTCACGCTCTGGAAGGCGAAACAAATGCGGCACGGGAACAACACAATCGCCGTATCCTTGTGGACGACCTGCTAGAGGCTTCAAGTGGCGGGACCACTGTTCAGCGCGCTGGAAGTGCACAACCTGGAAACCCCGTGGTCGTCGGCCCTGTTAGTGGGAATACTACGGCAGGGTCGGGTAGTTTGCCTGCTGGGTGGGAGGAGCGTCACACCCCCGAGGGTCGTCCCTATTACGTGGATCATAACACTCGTACTACCACCTGGGTGGATCCGCGACGCCAGACGATCATCCGAGTCATGGGACCCAACGGCCAGAGTACATCTCTACAGCCCCAGACTATTTCACAACTGGGTCCATTGCCGTCTGGGTGGGAAATGCGACTTACTTCAACGGCCCGCGTATATTTCGTTGATCACAACACCAAGACGACAACGTGGGACGATCCACGATTGCCGTCGTCCCTGGAAGCAAACGTGCCACAATACAAGCGGGATTTCCGCCGCAAGTTGATCTACTTCCGTTCCCAGCCTGCGATGCGCGCGCAGCCCGGAAACTGCCAGATCAAAGTTCGGCGCAACCACATATTTGAGGACAGCTATGCCGAAATTATGCGGCAGACGCCCAACGATCTCAAAAAGCGTCTCATGATCAAGTTTGAGGGGGAAGACGGATTGGATTATGGAGGTCTTGCGAGGTTAGTGACTACGATTAAGTGCTTGGTGCCTCACGCTAAGCGGCTTTCACACCCTCTATAGAGAATTCTTTTTCCTGCTCTCACACGAGATGTTCAACCCCTTCTACTGCCTTTTCGAATATTCGGCACATGACAACTACACGTTGCAAATCAATCCCGCTTCGGGCGTCAATCCCGAGCACCTGAACTATTTCAAGTTCATCGGACGAGTTCTAGGCTTAGGCATCTTCCACCGACGCTTCCTTGACGCTTACTTCATCGTTTCCTTCCATAAAATGATATTGAAGAAAAAGGTTACACTGGCAGATCTCGAGAGCGTGGACGCCGAATTGCACCGCGGCCTAACATGGATGTTGTAAGCCGTGATCCTTATCTTCTGCCCCATCACGTAAAGTCGCTATATGAAGGACTCATGTGACTATTGCAGAGAGAACAGCATTACGGACGTGATCGATGAAACTTTTACGACGATGGAAGAGCGCTTCGGCGAAATGGTGACCATCGACCTCAAACCAGGTGGCGCCGACGCCCCCGTGACGGAAGAGAACAAGAAGGAATATGTGGATCTCGTCGTCGAGTATCGGATCTCAAAGCGTGTCAAGGAACAGTTTGATGCCTTTATGAGCGGTTTCAGTGAGCTGATACCTCAGGACTTGATCAACGTATTCGATGAGCGTGAGCTAGAGTTGCTCATTGGCGGAATGTCGGAGATCGATGTGTATGTTTTCACTTGACCGTTGTCCATTTTCAATTACCGTGCTAACTATCTATGGCAGGGATGACTGGACCAAGTTCACGGATTATCGTGGGTATGAGGTGAATGACGAAGTGATTCAGTGGTTCTGGAAATGCGTGCGTTCGTGGCCTCCTGAGCGCAAATCACGATTGCTGCAGTTCGCAACTGGAACCTCGCGGATTCCCGTCAATGGCTTCAAGGACCTACAAGGCTCAGATGGGCCGCGACGTTTCACGATTGAGAAAGCAGGAGACCCTAATCACTTGCCGAAGAGTCACACGTGTTTCAACCGTATTGACCTTCCACCTTACAAGGATTATGCAAGCTTGGAGCACAAGCTGACTCTGGCCGTAGAGTGCGTCTCTCTTTGCATACACTTATGAATACCTATCGCTGATTTATGTGACTACAGAGAGACGGTCGGATTTGGACAGGAGTAGACGAAAGACTTTTGTTTTATACGGTCTCATACATACCACCTTTTTGGCTAGACCCGTTCATCGTCACAGCACGGGGCAGCCCATCGCACTTCTACTCCCTGTCCATGTTTGTTTTTTCTTTCATTTCACTGTTGTTTGGCCACGATTTTGTGATCTCATTAGTACGCCACACTTTTTGTATGCTAAATATTCCGTATTCCCCCAATTGCATGTTGTTGAGTTCGAGTTCAACCCAAGTGTGGTGGGAATAGCTGAGGCAATCCCTGTAAGCTTCCGTGGGGACCTCGTCTTGATAGCGTAGCGCTCGCGTGCTGCCCACCGCGATGCGGAAATCCATCCAAGATCAGGCTCAGCGTACTCGTGACTACTCCCCGCAGCCAGCGAGGCCAGCGCAAGCACCTAGATTCCAGTCTGCACGATCGTCTTACCCCGACTTTCTCTCCTTTCAACACACCGCAAAGTTGCAGATCGGTTGGGCATGGCGCGGTTTCGTGGACGCTTTCCGGTGGGACATCGTCATCAGACTCATGACTAGGAATGTCTTTTTTCTCCCTTATACAGTTTCCTTTTTGCCCCACGGTAATAAACTCTTTTTGTTTTGTTTATGCAGCGATGCCGAGGTCCGTGCGAACGCGCTCAAGTCGTTCTTGCTCAATAGCATATCGCTCCTCTCGATCTATGTCTTTGACTTCCTTCTGCACCCCTTGTCGAGGGGTGAGGAGGGGGAAGAAGCGAGACTTGCACAGTCGCGGAGTGGGATTCATCGGAGGGTCGGCTGGTTCTATCGCGTCTTGTGGCTGTTGCCTGTTGTTGGCGTGTCGCTCTACCTCAACGTGCGTAGTACGATCAACCCCCTTCGTTGCGAGCTAGCTAAGCTTCACAACGTTTTTTTTTTCGCGTTATCATTCCGCGCAGGCCTCGTGGTGTTCTCTTATTGCCAGGCGCACTTTTACTCTGCGACATGGTCTCGCGTTTCCGTATGTTGGAATGACGTCGGCCACGTCGCCAAACGCGTACATCGCGTTTCTGAACTCGCTGGCTACGTCTGCGTACCGTGCCGTCATGATTGCGACTTGCGTCATCATTTCGTTTGCGCTGGGGTATGTCCCCGTTGTTGGCGGGGTGGTGGAAACCGTCTTCTCTTGCTGGGTTGATGCGTGAGTGAGGCCCTATGTCGCGCGCGATCCTTTGACGCTCTTCGTGGCTTACCGTACGGGTTACAAACTCTAGGTACTATTGTTTCGAGTGAGTGCGATGTAACTCGGTCCACCGGACTTGATTTCAGCTGAAATGGCTTTGAAGGTTCATGTGGATAGCTCGTGGACTATCGCTGTCTCGGCGGATACGATACGTAGAGGAGCGATGGATATACCACCTTGCCTTTGGTATGGCCGGGTATATTCCCTATTGGTGTCGCATTTCACTGAACACCCTGACAGGTTTACCTTCTACAGTCATCTGCATGTGGGGAGGCATCCTTGCGAATGCGGCGCTTTTTGCACTTATCTTCCCATCCGTGAGTATCTCATCGCGCGTGGCCCACTCCATCCTTTTTCCAAACGTTTTCCCTAGTACATGATCATGGCGATGCACGCCCATCCCGTACCGATCGATCCGTACAACCCGTCCTCTCCCACGTCGGCATCCCAAGAAGCACCCATCATGCACCCATCCCCATACGTGCCCATACGCCTTCGCGTCTTCGCCCCCGTGATTTTCCTCAACGATTGCATCGTGAGCGTGCTCAGTCTCTGTACGAGGCGATGGTCAGGGACTCGCGCAGGTGGATTTCCCTCAGATCGAGGGGTTGTGGCTGGTGGGAGAATGGAAGAGGGCGACGGCGAGGAAGTCGAGTTGCGGCCTCTTCCTCGAGTACCTACTCTGCGACAGACGGCGGCAGCGCGACACAAGTTAGACTAGTCTACTTTGTTCTTGATTATATCCAGCAATGGAACTCAAAATCTCTCTTCTATTTCTCACAAAATGAACCTCACCTACATGACGCCGATGTCACGGTAATACCTGGCCATCCCGCCCACACGAATTGAATTGCCTTTGTTGCTTCTGATCATGCGCCGCAACTTTTATCGAACGAGGGCGATGATGGGAACGTTGGTCTAAGGTTAGCGCGCGTCAGGGTCGCCGATCAGGAGGTACGCTCAAGTTCCCATGAACGTCGCTCAGGCTCAGGCTGGCCCGTCTAGGCACCCCTCCCTTAGAGGTCTCAGAACATCTTGCACCCCGCGTGCCGTAGAGTTGTCGTCTTGGAACCGCGCAACCTTCGTCTGATTTGACCGTGACCGCGCTACTGGGAGGGCGTAGCTCAGCGCGTCTAATCCATGATGACCTGGGATCGGGGATCGGTGGTTTCCCCTTTGGCACGTCCGAATACACAGCATGTACGAGTTTAGGAGTACCCTGCAAGGCGACTGGTTTGCAGGAGCGACCGAGACGACCGACACATACTCTACCCACCACTGGCACTATCTCATACTTCGCCTCCCTCTTTTTCATTTTTACCATCTTCACCGTTTTCTCTCTTATCATGTCGGGAAATCTGAAAGAACTGTGTGTTCTTCCCTAAAATCTGGCCTTTGATGTTGCTGATGGTGTCATCTTTGTTCATGCAGGAGGGATATCAGGATTACAAGTCAGTCACGTTCTCACCGTATGCTTGACCCACACAGATCTCTTCTTAGTCCTTTCGGCGAATGGCTTGGTCAAGTCCAAATACGACTTTTTCCGTCTTCCTGACCCATACGTGGTCCTCACCATCGATTCGGATCAAATATACACAACAAGTCCGATTAAGAAGACCCTCCACCCCTGTTGGAACGAGCCCTTTGATGCGTTGGTCATGTCCTCGCGTGTTTCCTGTGTTCTCAGGTCTAACCAACTTTCAGCGTGGTCGAGAAGTCTTCCGAGGTTGTAGTGCAGGTCTTTGATCAACGCAAGTCCAAGCGACGAGATCATGGTTTGATGGGCTTCGTCAAATTTCAAGTGACCAGTTATCTCGATGTTGAGCTTAATGGCCATGGTATGTGTCTGCTATCCAGAGATTGCGGGTTTCTTTCTAATGGCCGAGTGACACGTTCATTTGCAGAGATGGTGCAATTAGAACTGAAGAAGTCCAACAACAAGCTGGCCGCGCAAGGCAAACTGATTCTTTACCTCTCCACTGACGTAGCCAAGAATTCCCGTCTGAAGACCCCCTCATTATTATCCGGTACCACCCTTCAATCAGACGATCGTAACCCACCGGCCAAAACTGCGACAGAGTCCAAGGCTGTGGGTGCATCCACCAGGCACTCTCGTTCTGGGGCTGGTACTTCTACGGCAGGCTTGGCTAGTTTACCTGCTGGGTGGGAGGAGAAGTACTCACGCAAAGGTCTGGTCTACTATGTGGATCATAACACGCATACGTCCACCTGGATGGATCCGCGGCGACAGGTCATCCTTAGGTCAAACCGTCAAAGGGCATCTTTCCTACCCCTGACTACTTTACAACTTGGTCCCCTGCCATCCGGATGGAGCCTCGCAATTTCGTCAAAAGGTTATCTGTTCTTTTCTGATCGCAAGACCAAGACGACAACGTGGAACGACCCACGGTTGCCGTGGATGGCGGATGCGAGTGTGCCGCAATACAAGCGGGATTTCCGCCACAAGTTGATCTACCTCCGTTGTCAGCCCGAGATGCGCGCGCAGACAGGAAAATGCGAGATCAAGATCCGGCGCGACCACATATTCGAGGACAGCTATACCGAAATCATGCGGCAGACCCCTGAGGATCTCAAAAGGCGACTTGTGTTTAAGTTCGAGGGGGAGGCCGAATCGGTTTACGCGGGGTTAGTGTCTACAATTACTCAACAGGTATGATCTATGCTTAGACACTTTCCCATTTTTATAGAGAATTCTTCTCCATGCTCTCGCGCGAGATGTTCGACCCCTTATTCCACCTTTTCGAACATCCGGAACACGGCGATACGACACAGATCAATCCAGCCTCTAGCGTCCATTCCGAGTATCCCGACTATTTCGAGTTCATCGGACGCATCCTCGGCATATGCATCTTTCACCGACTTTTCCTTGACGCTAACCTTGTTGCTTCTCTCTACAAAATGATATCGAAGAAGAAAATCACACTGGGAGATCTCGAAAGCACGGACGCAGGGCTATACCGAAGGCTGACATGGATGCTGTACGTCGTCCTGATTTTCCTTGAAACGTAGAAGTCGCTACAGGTAGAACTCATGTACTACAATGCATGCAGAGACAACGAAATCGCCGACGTGATCGATGAACATTTCACAACGAGGGAGGAGCGCCTCGGCGATATGGTCACTACGGAACTTAAGCCAGGTGGCGCTGACATCCCTGTGACGGAAAAGAACAAGCAGGAATATGTTGATCTTGTGGTCGAAGATCGGAACTCGAAGCGTTTCAAGGGTAGAACCGACGCTCTCGTGGGCGGTTTCTGCGAGCTGGTTCCTCGTGGATGGATTGACCTGTCTGATGGGCGTGAGCTGGAGTTGCTCATATCCGAGGTCAATGTGTATGTTCTTCCCATTTCCCATTTCCAATCCCCGTGCTGGAACTATATGATAGGGATGACTTGACCAAGTTTACGGATTATCGTGGGTACGATGTCAATGACGATGTGATCCAATGGTTCTGGGAATGCGTCCGCTCGTGGCCACCGAGTCGCAGATCACGGCTATTGCAGTTCGCGACTGGCACCTCAAAGAATTTCCAAGGCTCAGACGGACCGCGGCAGTTCATAATCAAGAAGGCAGGGAAGCTGAATCAAGCACCGAAGATTTACACGAGCTTGAACCGTATCGACATTCCACCATACAAGGACTACGTAACTTTGGAGCTTAAGCTGACAAATGCCATCGAGTGCGTCTCTCTTTCGTGGGAGTATCTGCCGCTGATTAACGTGGCTATAGTGAGACGCTCGGGTCTGAGGAGGGCTCGAAACAAACGAATGACTTTGCCGCTGCGTTGCCGTTCTGTGGTCTTCTATCACTCTGACTCGTTCCATTTTGTATTATCGGACCAACAGGACACGAGACTTGATCTGTCTCTTCCATTACTGATCTGTTACCGTTAGTCCAGGTTCCAGGACTCTGTATTCTCTCCAGTATCACACAGCGTTTGTGTTAAATATTCCGTATGGCCTCGGATTGCGTGTTCTCTCGAGTTGATACTACTCTCCCTGATTCAGCATGTTTTCTGGACTTTAACGAAGCTTTGAAAGGTGTAGTCGAAACAATGGGGATTGAAGGGTGATGGCGTTTCGAGAGGTTCGATTAGAAGTGTAGTGTTTCAATACAGACACATCGCCTGCACGGTCCATTGCGACACAGAAGTGGAGATGCTCACGTCCAACTACACGTTCCAGTTCAATGGCACCTCCCTCTCATTCATCTTTATAACTCCACCTGCCCCAGGGAATTTTAGTAGCCGAATGTCCAAGTCGGCTAGCTCTGACTCTGACACACCTTGCCTTGTCAAGTACCACGCGCCGTTACCATGGCTGCATCGCTTACAGCTGTCCGACGCGCCAACGGCCTTGTCACCAACGTCCCTCCCCTCCACGGGCAGCCCAGCTATGTCCCCGCATGGCCTTTTCACCTCATGCTGGCCTCGTTGTTCTCAAGGTGATTCCGAGTCGGCCCGACTGGTCACGCGTTCTATGTCGTTGGCCCAGCCTGAGGATGGCGTTCAAGTTGACCGTGATGCAAGTTCTTTATGGCTTGTCCCCTCCCTGCTGTCTGTGATAGGGCAGGAACCCGGTTCTTCTGATATGAGTGGGGACGTACGTCACGATCTCCTGACATTATTTTTCATTTCACTAGATACAGCTCAACATATAATGTTGAGACCAATCAACGCAGCACGTCTGTCACAGTTTTTCACGCACATTCACAAACACGACATGAAAGAAACCGAGAAAAGGAGTGCCGTTAACATTCCTCCAGAGATCGCAGAACACCTTGCACTGCCCTGTGATCACAGAGTAACACCACGTACACACACTGACCAGGCAGTGTCCAGTATCGTGGATGTGTGCAGTGCTGTAGCGGGGGTGGCCATGCCCATTCCATGCGAAAGTCGGACCGAAGTCACGGTGACGTTGCCAGGACGGCGAGTATGTAGATGGCACTGCTTGTAGATCCAAGGGCATCTCGTTCTCCTCCTCTTCCTGTCGCTTCCACTGTTGCGACCACATCTATATATGTTGCTTCGAGCCGATGGCACTGCGCGTCGTGCCTTGCGCGCTTGTACAGATTATAGCCGCTGCGGTGGTCTCGCGCAGCTTTGGCAGTTGCTACTGTCTCAAAGGTTGCCTCTATTTCTCTGTCCTCATCCCTGCGCCGCTTGAGTTGTGCCACTGGCAGTCGGTGTGGTGTTCCGCTGCAGAAACGTACCCCAAGGTTCAAGCGCCCGGATGTGGAGATGCTGAGCATGAGCAGAGGTTGGCGACACCAAAAAAGGTCAAGCGTTTTGTGTGAGGTCATGTGGATTAGTATAGGAATTGAGTCGCCCCCAGCTGCGTGGTTAAGATTTAGATAGAATAGAGAGAGTCGAGCTGAACTCAAAGGCAAGAAGGACAACAAAGGGTGGGTGTGAGAACAGGAGAGTGATGGGGCCTGCAGGGATGAAATGTAAGATCTGAAATTAACAGACACTGGGCGGGCGAGTGATAGATAACGAGGTGAACAGTAAGGACAGAGCAGGGATGGAGGTGAGATGGATGGGCAATGGAGAACAGACAAACAGATTTGAAAGAACAATTAGAATGGGAGACGTGTAGGAGAGATTAAAGACGGAGGGAAATGGGAGAGAGAAGACAGATAGTAGCCAAGTGGTTGGACAACGACCACGATGGCGACAGTAAGGGCGAGATGTTGGCAAGGGACATGTAATTTGAGAAAGGATAACAAAGAATTAAGTTGATATTGGTAAAACGTAAACAATGCCGAAGAGAGATCTGAGGAACATAACTTGAAGGACGCATGCAAGGTGTCGAGAACAGTGCACGTCCAGCAGTTGGTTTGTTTTAACAGAGACAGGAGTAGTTCCATGTCTGAACAATGAACAGCTTGAACAGGCATCGAAAAATCTCCTAGAGTGTAAGGAAGACTGAGGCAACGTGAGTCTTGTGAGTACAAGTGATTGAAAAAAGGAAAGATCCGTCGGGGTGCAAGGGCACCAATAAGAACAGAATGCTAAGAGGCGGGCGCGTTGCGCCCCTCACAGACCAGTAATCGGCTTGCCATTTAGCTCTAACCATCAGTGGGTATACTTTCAAGGTGATCATCTTATCTGCAGTGGTACACAACAACTTGTCCAGGAGCGACCGACTCACGTAGTACACCCGTCGACCGGCGCCTCTTGCCTCACGTTTTGGTCCGTTGCCGTTGTTCTCGTGCTTTTCGTCCTCTGCCATGCCCGAACATTTTGGGGGATCGTGAGCCCCTCCTGGAATATATGCGATTTTGGTGTTTGCTCATATCATTAATGTAGGAGGAAAATCAGGATCATAAGCGAGTTCACATCTTTTATTCAATGCATTGGCTCACACACGGCCTCTGCTTAGTTATAGCTGCTAATGGCTTGGCCAAACACGATGTTCACCGTCTTCCTGACCCGTTCGTAATTCTCACCATCGACTTGGAACAAGCATATACGACGACCGCGATCAAGAAGACTCGCAATCCCTACTGGAATGAGCACATTGACGTGTTCGTCCTGCAAGTTTTGCTCTCGTGCTTATCCTGTCCTTACTATAGTCCCATTCTTCTACGCCCAATGTTCAGCATGGTCAAGGGTTCATCAGTCATAGCAGTCCAGATCTTCGATCAACCCAAGTTCAATCAGCAATCTCAAGGTTTGTTGGGTTTCGTCAATATTCAAGTAGCCCAGTATTTGAACTTGGACTCGGAGCTTGGTGGCCATGGTATGTCCCTCAGTCCTAGGATTGATTGTTGCGCTCCTTTGATGACTAAGGAAAACCTTCATCGCATCGCAGAGGTGGTGCAATTAGACCTGAAACGGTCCAACAACGATCTAATACAAGGCAAACTCATACTTTACCTCACCACAGATCTTAGTACAAATTCGCGCCCAGCGGGCTCCTCAATTTCCCGGACTATGTCCCAATCCGACCACTTGAGCCCCTTGATCAATAACTTGGATGTGTCAGGGTCCGAAACTACTAACACACCTGCTGGCCTCTCTCAGGCTTATACCCCGAATTCTCGTGCCACTATCTCAGAGACCTCCGCCCCAGCTTCCACCCCTGGGCCCTTAAACCTTGAAGGACAGCAGCTTCAGCCCGGTGATGCATCTCGTCCTATTCGTTCTGGTAGCACTTCTGCGGCTGTTCATCTGACGAGCCGTCCAAGTTCCTCGGAGTCTGCAACTGGTATTGACTCTTCTGGACAGGCATTTACGCCGAACAACATTGCACAACATAGCATTAGTGCAACAGAAGATCAATATGGTTCACTCCCAGAAGGATGGGAACGTAGAGTTGATCCTCTCGGTCGGCGCTACTATGTTGATCACACGACAGGCGCTACTACATATTACCGGCCATTAACAGTGAAACCTCACGTTCAGACAAATGCCGAACTGGATCAGCCCAACCAATCCGGAACTGCACAGTCCGGGGGTGATGCAGTTTCCGGAGACAGTGGTGGTGCTACAACGGCAGGCTCGGGTAGTTTGCCTGCTGGGTGGGAGGAGCGTCACACGCCCGAGGGTCGTCCCTATTACGTGGATCATAACACGCGCACAACCACCTGGGTAGATCCGCGACGGGGTCAGGGTGCGCCTCTCACCATTTCGAATCTGGGTCCGTTGCCATCCGGGTGGGAAATGCGACTCACGTCGGCGCGGCGTGCGTACTTTGTTAATCACAACATCAAGACGACAACTTGGGACGATCCACGAGTCGTCGGATTACCGTTGACCCTGGAAACAAATGTGCCGCAATACAAGCGGGATTTCCGCCGCAAGTTGGTATACTTCCGTTCCCAGCCTGCGATGCGTGTGTGGCCTGGAAACTGCCACATCACAATCCGCCGCGAGCATATACTTGAGGACAGTTACGCCACGGTCATGCGGCAGACACCCAACGATCTCAGAATGCAACTCGTGATCAAGTTTGAGGAGGAGGATGAGCCGGATCACGGAGGTCCTTCAAAGTTAGTTTCTAACATTACCTTGCAATGCTCGTCATGCATAGTGACTTCATACCTGATAGAGAATTCTTTTTCTTGCTCTCACAAGAGATGTTCAAACCGTCGTACTGCCTCTTCGAATGTTCGGCACATGACAATCAAACGCAACGGATCAATCCTGCCTCTGGCGTCAATCCCGACCATCTCAACTACTTCAAGTTTATCGGGCGCGTCCTAGGCTTAGGCATATTCCACAGGCGCTTCCTCGACACTTATCTACCAGTTTCTTTCTACAAATTGATATTAAAGAAGAAAGTCACACTTGCGGATCTTGAGAGTGAGGATGCCGAGTTGCACCGCAGGCTGACATTGATGTTGTAAGCAGTTGTCCTTATGCTCTGGTCGCCGTGTTCGGTACTCACATACTAAGTTTCCAGAGAGAATGACACTACGGCCGGGATCGATGAACGTTTCACAACAAAGGAGGAGCGCCTTGGTGAGATGGTCACCATCGAACTCAAGCCAGGTGGTGGCAATATCCCTGTGACAGAAGAGAACAAGAAGGAATATGTTGATCTCATGATCAAATATTGCATTTTGGAGCGTGTCAAGGATCAATTTGATGCCCTCATAGGTGGTCTCAACGAGCTGATCCCTCCGGACTTGGTCGGGGTGTTTGATGAGCGTGAGCTTGAGTTACTTATTGGTGGAAGCGCAGAAATCGACGTGTATGTTTTCCCTTCCCCTCCCTCCACACCATGCTGAAGGTTTATAATAGGGACGATTGGACCAAGTTCACGGATTATCTTGGTTACGATGCCAATGATGAAGTGATCCAATGGTTCTGGAAGTGTGTGCGTTCGTGGCCACCGGAAAGCAGATCACGATTACTGCAGTTTGCAACTGGCACCCCGCGAATTCCTGTCACCGGCTTCAGGGAGTTACAGAGCGTAGGAGGACTGCGGCACTTTACAATCGAGAAGGCAGGCAACCCGAACCAATTGCCAACGAGTCACAAGGGGTTTAACCGCATTAAGCTTCCACCATATAAGGATTACGCACGCTTGGAGGAAAACCTGACTCTTGCTATCAAGTAAGTCTCTCTTTTGCACTCTCTTGTAGGATGACTGATGTGGGTGTAGAGGGGCAGCTGGGTCAGAATAAACGAAAGTCTCTGAGCAGGCTTCTGTTGTATGGCTGCTTCATTCTCTCATATCACCCTTCTATCCCGTTACATTCTCCATTACTGTATCGAGTGACACAGGACTATACTAGTTGTATATTTCTTTGGTAAGTAAGATTCTACTACTAACCGTTTCCACAATATTTCGATCTCATGAGGACAGTGTAGTTTTTGTGTACTGATTATCCTGTATTCCCCCTGAAGTAGTAGTGATATGTCCAATGTCTGGAAAGAAGAGTGTATTTCACATAACCTGTAGGAAGTGATGGCTAGGATAGAAACCCGTTAGAGACACAGGATATAGCTACCATTGTGATTATGTGATGCGACTAAGAAGATCATGTACGAAATGCAAAGTTGACTTGACTACCAGGCTGGCAGTGGACGCCTTTCTAGGCATGTGGTAGTGGCGCTCGATTTTTCAAAAAACGACACTAGGAAGATCCAAGGAGGCGAAAATCACTTGGCGGCTGAGGCGTCACCCGCTAATTTGAAGTGTCAGCGGCCGAAAATCGGCCGAAAATGGCCACTAAATTTCTTTGATGATTTTTAAAAAGGGCCCTTACTGTAAAATAAATTAGCCGCTACATAGCGGTTAAATGTCGCGACTTTCCCCCTTTAGCGTCCCCATAGTACGAAGGCTGTGAAGCTAGATATGTGAACCTGTATTCGGCTTGCCCGCATTCGCACAATCCAATTACAACTGTCAGGGGATTGTCACGGTATCCTTCTAGTTTGCAGGCGATAATCTCTTTCACTGGCCCAGTCCTTTGCCATGCCCGCAAATATGGCAGAATTGTGAGCTCTCCAAGATGCACATGTCCTTTGCTCATGGTGTTGCCTTGTTCATACAGAAGGAAACTTAGGATTACAGGTCAGTTTATGTCAGTCATCTATCTCACCTAGATTCTCACCCGACCTCTGCCTAGTCATTGCTGCCGGTGGCTTAGCCAAACGTGATGTGTTCCGTTTCCCAGATCCAGTTGTGGTTCTCGCCGTCGACTCGGAACAAACGCAAACAACGACCGCAATCAAGGAGACACTCAATCCCTACTGGAATGAGCACTTCGATCTGTCAGTCCTTTTGTTCTCGTGATTGGTCGCGTCCTTAGCCTTGCTCTTCTATGACCAACGTTCAGCATGGTCAAAGATTCTTCGGTCATAGCAATTGAGGTCTTCGATCAACGCTCCAAGCAACGGAATCAGGGCTTGTTGGGTAGCGTCAATATTCCGGTAGCCCAGTATCTGAATGTAGATCTTGACGGCCATGGTATGTCCTTTCAGCTTCAGGGTCACGTCGTTTTCTCCTTTTATGACCAAGCAATACATCCACCGCAGAGATGGTAGAATTAGATCTGAAGGGGTCCAAAGATGATCTCGTTATGCAAGGCAAACTTGTGCTTTACCTCTCCACAGATTTCAGCACTCCGGCTACAAACCCACATCCAGCGGGCTCCTCATCACCCGTGACCACCTCCCCATCAAACGCAACAAATGACTCGGTCAACAGTGCGTTTAGGTCTGGAGTTGATGGTGCGTCTGCGCCCCTTCCTCACACGTCGAATTCTCATGCCACTGCCTCAGAGAGTTCCACGCCAGTTGCAACACCTCCTGGAAGCCAGGAAGTCGGACGACAGCGGCCTCAATCTGGTGATACATCCCGTCCTATTGATTCTGGTGACCCTTCGACAGTTGTTCATCTGCCGATTCCTCCGAGTTCTTCTGAGTCTACAACTGGGGTTTACTCTTCTGGACAGGCCCTCGCATTAAATGACTCTGCGGAACATAACTACAATTCAAGAGAGGATCAACGTGGACCGCTCCCTGGGGGATGGGGGCGTCGCGCCCACCTACTTGGCCGGGTCTACTATATTGATCACAATACACGCAGGACCACGTGGAACCGGCCGTCCTCGAACGAAGCTGCCAATGGTGACGCTCCTACAGCAGGCTCGGGTAGTTTGCCTGCTGGGTGGGAGGAGCGTTACACGCCCGAGGGTCGTCCCTATTACTTGGATCATAACATGCGCACAACCACCTGGGTAGATCCTCGACAGGGTCAGGGTGCGCCTCTCACCATTTCGAATCTGGGTCCGTTGCCATCCGGGTGGGAAATGCGACTCACGTCAGCGCGGCGTGTGTACTTTGTTGATCACAGCACCAAGACGACAACATGGATCGATCCACGATTGCCGTCGTCCCTGGACGCAAACGTGCCACAATACGAGCGGGATTTTCGCCGCAAGTTGATCTACTTCCGTTCCCAGCATACGATGCGCGCGCAGCCCGGAAACTGCCAGATCAAAGTTCGGCGCAACCACATATTTGAGGACAGCTATGCCGAAATTATGCGGAAGACGCCCAACGATCTCAAAAAGCGTCTCATGATCAAGTTTGAGGGGGAAGACGGGTCGGATTATGGAGGTCTTGCGAGGTTAGTGTCTACGGTTATGTGCTTGGTGCCTCACGCTCAGCGGCTTTCACAATCCCACAGAGAATTCTTTTTCCTGCTCTCACACGAGATATTCAACCCCTTTTACAACCTTTTCGAATGTTCGGCACATGACAGTCAAACGCAACGGATCAACCCTGCCTCTGGCATCAAACCCGACCATCTCAACTACTTCAAGTTCATCGGGCGCGTTCTGGGCTTGGGCATATTCCACCGACACTTCCTCGACACTTATCTACCCGTTTCTTTCTACAAATTGATATTAAAGAAGAAAGTCACACTTGCGGATCTTGAGAGTGAGGACGCCGAGTTGCATCGCAGGCTGACGTCGATGTTGTAAGCAGTAGTTCTTGTGCTCTGGTCGCCGTATTCAGTACTTACATACTAAGTTTCCAGAGAGAATGACACTACGGCGGAGATTAATGAACGTTTCACAATAAAGGAGGAGCGCCTTGGTGAGATGGTCACCATCGAACTCAAGCCAGGTGGTGGCAATATCCCTGTGACAGAAGAAAACAAGAAGGAATATGTTGATCTCATGGTCAAATATTGCATTTTGGAGCGTGTCAAGGATCAGTTTGATGCTCTCATAGGTGGTCTCAACGGGCTGATACCTTCAGTCTTCGTCGAAGTGTTTGATGAGCGTGAGCTGGAGTTACTGGTTGGTGGAAGCACAGAGATCGACGTGTATGTTTTCCCTTCCCCTCCACTTGTGACCGCCATGCTGAAATTTTATGATAGGGATGATTGGGCCAAGTTCACGGATTATCTTGGTTACGATGCCAATGACGAAGTGATCCAATGGTTCTGGAAGTGTGTGCGTTCGTGGCCACCGGAAAGCAGATCACGATTACTGCAGTTTGCAACTGGCACCTCGCGAACTCCTGTCACCGGCTTCAGGGACTTACAAGGCGTAGAAGGACTGCGGCACTTTACAATCGAGAAGGCAGGCAACTCGAACCAATTGCCAACGAGTCACAAGGGATTTAACCGTCTCGAGCTCCCACCGTATAAGGATTACGCACGCTTGGAGGAAACCCTGACTCTTGTCATTGAGTACGTCTCTCTTTTGCACTCGGATCCTGTGCTGACTGACATGGTTATAGGAAGGTGGTTGTGTCGTAGCCGGGATAGACGAACTTGAAAGTCTCTGAGCTAGCTTCTGTTGCGCTGCCGTGTGTTAACTCATCTCGACGGACACAAGACTATAGTTGCCTCGTTTCAAATTTCATCAGTTCGCCAGAGAGTTTATATGCTAAGCATTACTTCTCCTAGATTGTAGGATGTAGTGATTAGGCTAAGTGTTCTGTGTTGTCGTTTAACTGTAGGACGTAAGGACTAGGCTAGCTACGAATTGAATCGACGGAGAACGTGGATTGTGCTGGACCCACTGTTGAAGACTGAGATACAGGACATAGCGAGTATTGTGACTGACATGAGCATATACAGTAAGTCAGACCTGATGGCGAGCGAAAAAAAAAATCAATGAGAGCGACGTCGGAACGCGCACAGATAGTATCTGGAGTCCTAGTATCATTGGAGTAATGAGCCCCGGGCCAACGACTGCTTGAGCCGTACCGCTGCAACTCCAACAAATTGCGACTTACGTCTTCGCACTAGGTAGTAGAACATGTTCTCCTCTGCTAGATTAATCCGTGAGTCCGACTCAGGCCTGTGAGGCTCCGTCATCAGGAAACCTCAGGCTGCCACTTACTTTTTGGACTCCGAGTCGTACGAGTTGAAAAGGAACCTAGAATCCAAAAAAAAGTGGATTCTCAAATTCATTTTCCGAGTCAGGAGTGAAGCCCTCTTTCTTTTTTTGAATAGTAGACAGGTAAAGAAGCTGATGAATATTTTCCTGATGTGATCTTTTGACACCATATCTCAGGTTCGACTGAACGCCCTAGTAAGTTTTCTTTCAAGCTGCACGTGTCAAGTAACACGCCATCACCTTCCCGGATGTAGCTCTATGTTCATCTTAGTATACGATCTATCGTGTTGCTCAAAATACCGCATAAACGCGCGTGCTCTACTCACAGTGTCCCAGACACTGGCACATAGAAGGTGGGCCTCATTCATCGTGGCACTAGTACCAAGCCGGCTATATGTCACAACTTCCACTGGCATAGGTCACAACGCCGTTCCCTGGGCGAGGCAGATGGGGAACTTTGCACAGCCTGAGGGCCAATGGAGTGTGATTGATATTGAGGGAGACCGTGACAGTGAGAAAAGAGGGTAAGACAATAACCAAAGGCAAGGTGCTGCCACGGATACATAAGCCAGTCCCGAGCGAACTTGCTGGCATGCCTGTGCCGTACCTTTCGTCTCCCCAAGATCACGGAGGACCTCGCATCGTACGCTGTCGATGACAAGCTGGACACTCGCACGACGGAGTAACAGTGCACACTGCAAGTCTTGTACATGACTAGAATCGCTAATGCTCCTCCAACCTTGTGGGGTAGTAGTCCCACACAATCACGTCTCGCGCTGCGTTCATCGTCTGCAGCACCTCTGCCAGGGTGGTCGTCGTACTCACATGCGTTGGCCCGTTGGGATTCCGAAACGTAACTGCACCGCGGTGGCGGGACGAGCGTTCCGCCCAGCTCCGATTTCATTCAAAGTTTGTTGCCGCAAAGCGACGTCGAGCGCTCGACGTCGTGGTCTGATCAGGGAATATTGTATCACATTCAAACTCAAAAAACGAAGGCTGTGTTGCCACCCAAATATGTTGAATTTGATCAGTATTAGGATTGCCCTTTGGCTACGACTACCACTGGATCGTATACTTTCCAACCTGAAGGCGATCATCTAGTGCATCCCAGTGGAAGCTACAGCGACCAACGTACACTCCAAACTTAATCCTCAGTCTATCCTCTCTTGCTTTCGCATTCACTGCTCCGTCCTCCGCCATGTCCGCAAATCCCAAAGAATTGTCAGTCCCTCACGGTTATCTGACTTTACGTATTGCTCATGCCGTTATCCTTCGTTCAACCAGGAAGAAAGTCAGGATCATGGGTCAGTTCTTGTATCCTTTACTTCATTTAGATCCATTGGCGAATCTATACTTCACAGGTTTCAGTACTCCGACTGCAAATTCACGCAGAGCTAGTTCCTCATCACCCGCGACTAGACTCCCGTCACACTCAAGCGATACGGTTCTCTTTGTCGTCAACGGCGGTGTATCTTCTAGCCACACTAGCACTACTGTCTCAATGGCCTCCACACCACTTACGATTCCCACTCCCCTTGTTCCTGAAACCCAAGACCTTCGACTACAGCAGCCTCACCCTGATTATGGACCTCGTCCTGGCACCTCAGCTGCCATTCATCCCCAGAACCCTTCGAAATCCATTATGTCCGAGTCTGCACCCGCCATTGTCTCTCCTGGACAGACGCCCGCATCGAGTGGCTATGTGCAACATAACTTCAATAAAAAGGATGACAATGTGCGCAGCAGCACATTGAATAGGACCATTTCCGTGGCTCGTGGTGGTGCTACCATAGCAGGTTCAGGTAGTTTACCTCTTGGATGGGAGAAGCGTCACACAGCCAAAGGTCGGCCCTATTTTGTGGACCATAATACGGGTACGACCTCCTGGGTGGATCCACGACGCCAGGTAATGACCCGTGTTATGAGCCAAAACGGCAAGAATACAACACTCCAGCGCCAGACTATCTCGGACCTTGGTCCGTTGCCATCCGGGTGGGAACTAAGGCTTACCGGATCAGACAGAGTGTACTTCGTTGATCACAGTACCAAGACCACAACGTGGGACGATCCGCGGTTGCCATTATCGCGGGATGAAAATGTGCCGCAGTACAAACGGGATTTCCGCCGAAAGTTGATATACTTCCGTTCCCAGCCTGCAATGCGTGTGCAGCCTGGACACTGCCAGATATACGTCCGGCGCGACCATATCTTTGAGGACAGTTATGAAGAGATCATGCGACAGACGCCCCAAGACCTCAAAAAGCGACTCGTGATCACGTTTGAGGGACAAGGGGTACCGGATCCCGGGTGTTTTACAACGTTGGTTTCTAAAGTTACTCATCGAAGATCCCTCAGACGTGGTGGCCCACCCAACTATATAGAATTCTTCCTCCTCCTCTCACGAGAGATGTTCAAACCTTCGACCGGCCTATTCAAACCTTCCGCGCACGACAACCACACGTCCCAAATCAATCCCGCCACTGGCGACAATCCCGAGCATCTTCGCTATTTCAAGTTTATCGGACGTATTCTGGGCTTAGGCATATTTCACCGGCGCTTCCTTGACGTTTCTCTGCCAGTTTCTTTCTACAAAATGATACTAAAGAAAGAAGTTACACTGGCAGATCTGGAGATTGTGGACGCCGAATTACACCATAGGCTGACATGGATGCTGTAAGCCGTCCTCCTCAACGCGAAGTCGCTACGTTTGGTACTCAAATAAGCTTCTAGGCAGAACGCCATCACAAATGGGGTCGATGAAAGTTTCACAACAAAGGTGGAGCGCCTCGGCAAGATGGTCACGAGGGAACTTAAGCCAGGTGGTGGCAACATCCCTGTGACAGAAGCGAACAAGAAGGAATACATTGATCTTATGGTCAAATATCACACTTTGGAGCGCGTCAAGGATCAATTTGGTGCTCTCAGAAGTGGTTTCATGGACTTGATACCTCGGAACCAGATCAACTTGTTCGATGAGCATGAACTGGAGTTGCTTATTGGTGGGAGCACGGAGATCGATGTGTATGTTTTCCCTTCTGCTTTGTCCCTCTCCGATCACTTTGTTAAAGTGTTATCATAGGGATGACTGGGAGGCGTTCACAAATTATCGTGGGTACCATGTCAATGAGGAAGTGATACGGTGGTTCTGGAAGTGCGTGCGTTCGTGGCCGCCAGAGCGTAGATCACGATTACTGCGGTTCGCGATTGGTACTTCGCGGATTCCTGTTACGGGCTTCCAGGACTTACAAAACACACATGGGCTGCGGCGCTTCACAATTGCGAGAGCAGGGGACCTGAACGAAATGCCGAAGAGTTATGTGGGGGAGAATCGTATCGATCTTCCGCCTTACAAGGATTATGCAATTTTGGAGGACAAGTTGATTCTTGCCATCGAGTGCGTATCTTTTTTGCATCTCCTTGTAGGCGGTATCTAACGCTACTGTAGGCAGATGGTCGGGTTGGAGGAGGAACAGATGAAAGACTAGGAGCAAGCTTCTGTTGCGCGACTGTTGTGTTTTCTCACCACCCTTTTTGACTGGTTCATTTCTGCACCGCTGTATCGAGTGGAAGCGGGGCCATAATTGCGTATTTCACTTCTTTATGGCAAGATTCAACTGACCACTATCTTGTGATTCTCATTAATACGCACTGGTTTTGTGTACTGAATGCTCCGATTTCCCCCTGGGTTGTAGTAGTGACCGAGCTTGGTATTTGGTAAAAAGGCTAACTGTATCCCTACCTAACGTCACGGTGTTATTACTAACGTAGGATTGAATCGAAGGCGAATACGTATTGATCGTAGTCATTGGAAAGAATACGAAGTGCTGGGCATAATGTAGCACTTCGCCCGCCACGCGCGGGCGACTTAACTTCAAGTTCGTCGTCTCGTTTTCCACCATAGTCAAGGTAAAGGTCAGTCGGGCCATGGCGTTGTTCATGGGTGCTTCCCATGTAGGAGGATCCTTTCGGGGCAAAGACCATTTTATTGTATCCAGCTCTAAGAGGACACTAGAAGGAATGTCACACATTGGCATGTTGCCCAAGCCACTGTCGAACTCGTACTTAGTCGAAACGGCACGCCAACCCAGACCCATAAAAACTATCACTGAGCATCCAGAGTCGGGGCGAACCGATGATAATATCTAACCTCCCGCAATTGCATTCTCTGTATAAAACCACGGGACTGATAAAGAAAGCAAAGCGGAAGACGGCCACGCCAGTAAGGAAGTCCTTTGGTCCCGACGACATCCTTACTTTTCCCCCTGCAAATAGCCTGTGACTAGTATGACATACGCTCACACACCATGCTGTGAGATTGAACGCACGCAGACCCTCCTCGCATTTCATTACCCGAAACCTGCCCACTCAATGCTCATGTATGTGACCGCTCGACTGTCAGGATCCCAACCACACAAAAGGTGGGACTTCTTCGTAGCGGTCCCAAGCCGACCATGCGCCACTATTTCCATGGGCCGCAACGGGGCAGACGGGGACGTTTGCACACTGGCAACAAAATGTGAATGATACCGCAGCGGATCACCTAGTGTCCGAGTGTCCGCGCAGACACCAAGACACATGTTGTGAGTCAGGAACACAGAGACAAGAATGCAAAGCGAGGCGGAAGGACGCACCGGGATATACAAGCCAGTCACCGCCGAACTTGCTGCCCCCGCCCATGTAGTACCCCTTTTCCCACAGATCACGGAAGACCTCGCACCGCGCGCGCTCCTCAGCGCTGGCGGGGTAGCTCCATACGCCCGCGTCGCGCGCGGCGCCCAGCGTATCGTACGTGTGCCGCGCCACGTCGGGGTGGGCTCCCTCATCGTCATCACCCTTCTCGTGCCCGTGCCCGTATTTGTACCATGAGAACGTGTCGGACGTCGTCGGAACCGAGACCGTGTAGACCGCGCTGCCGGCCGTAGACGGTGCAGGCTCTCGCGCTGGCGTCACAGGCGCGTCTCGCTCATCATCGCCATTACCACCTCCTCCTATCACCCTCGCCTCCGGGGCACCTGCGTCCGCAGCTTCTGACGCTGCTGCTGCTGCTGCTGCCGTGGCGAGGTGACGTCGCCGAGCCTCGCGCTCCGCGCGCTTCTGCAGTATTGCAGCCGCTGCTTCGTGTTGCGCATGTGCGCCAGTCATCGAACTCGCTGCCGCTGCCACCGCCGGAGTTTCTCGTCCCCCTTCGCCCCTGCGCTGCGCGAGTCGCTCGACTTGGTGAGTGATGTCTTGTCGGCGGGACACGTCCCACGTTTGCAGCTGTGCGGGCGTGGGAGTGTGGTGCGCTGCGGGGTCGTGTACGATCGTCGCTAACTCTGGATGAGGACGT
>Ga0209488_10000782_pt1 | contig 27069 bp, 27 predicted proteins | sample Rivendell_Oct201_8_FD_188349 | JGI IMG/M metagenome (GOLD analysis project Ga0209488, IMG submission 188349) | Vadose zone soil microbial communities from the Eel River Critical Zone Observatory, Northern California, USA -... | ecosystem: Environmental > Terrestrial > Soil > Vadose zone >...
AGAATGGCTCTTCGACGAGATCAACTACGCGATGGCCTCGTACAATCATCGGGGCGAGCCGGAGATCATAGCCCTCTGGCTGGAGGGCGACACGCCTCCCCATGGTCATGACGGGCTCGATGTCCGAGGCTGCAACCAAGAGCAGCTGCACGCGGCCTTGGCGCGGCGATTTGCCTACGATGGTCCCCGCCTGGATGAGAGTGAGACGGTGGCTCTGCGCGCGTCGCTGGCGGAGTGCGTGGCCCGCTATCGCTCGGGAGAGCGCGAAAGGCTGCTGCCCCAGCTCGACCGCGTTCTCGCGCCGTACCCGTTCGTGCATGCGGCAAACCGCTTGAAGATCATGGCGCTCTACGAGGCCGAGCGGCTCGAGGAGGCGATCGCTGCGGCGAGGGCGGCTCGGAACACGGTGCACCGCCTCGACGGCCGGGCCTCGTTCACCGCCCTCCTATCCTCGATGCTGGGCGAGGCCGGCGACCGTCAGGAGGCCCTCGCGCTTCAGTGCGAGCTGCTTGCGACCGAGCGTCCGCAGTGGATGCACCACTTCGGCGCTGCCACACAACTCGCTCCGCTTGGAGAGCATTGGGCGGCGCGCGCGCACTTCCTGCGCGCAGCGGACCTTCCAGCGGATCGCGACCGGCCGGCGTGGGCCGTCTTCGCCAATCTTCCGCTGATCTACCAGGCACTCGGCCGTGACGACGTGGCCATGGTGCTCGACCTGGCGGTCCGCAAGCACATGGGCGAGAGCCGATTTGAGGACAGCGCGCCGGGGACAGCAGCGGCAGACATCCTGTCCTCGCTCGACGCGATGGACGCCGCCGACGAGGAGCTGCCGGCGATCCGCTGCGGCAACTGCCGGGCGGCGTTTCCGGCAACTCCGGCCGCAGCCTGCGGGCGCTGCGGCGCCTCGCGCCAGCCCGTGCGAGGCCAGGCCTGCCGGTGCTGCGGGCATCTCGGCTTCGTGCCATTCGGCATGATCGACGGAGGCACCGCCGTGCTTTGCCCAATCTGCAGGGGCGGTCAACTTCGCAGAGCCGGCCCCTCTCCGGACGGGGTGCAGGTCAATTCCAGGGCCGATAGGGGGCGGCCCTGGTGGCGCCGGCTATTTTGAGGGGTGCGCACGATCGGCCTCCAGAAAGCCAGATATCGAAGAGGGCTGTCATCCGCTATTTTGAGCCGCTCACGTTCGGCACTTCAATACCAAGAGCAGTTGCAAGATCGATTTGGTGATCCTGCTCCTGGACCAGAATTTGCCGAATCTGTTCCGCCAGCGCGTATTCGCCGATCGCTTCACACTGGCGGATGCGTGTGCGGTAGTTGCGGATCGTCTCGTTTTCGTTTTCGAGATCAAACTGCAGCATCTCGCGCGGCTTGTCCGAGACCTTGACCGGCTTCGGCTTTGCGCTTGGTATTTTGCCGAGATAGTCGATTTGGCGCGAGATGGTGAGCGCGTGCTGAAGCTCTTGCTGGGCGTGGGTCTCGAGCTGCGCAGCGACGTTCATGTACTCAGCTCCCTTCAGGACCTGGGAGTAGATCACGTAGGCGATGATGGCCTGATACTCGCGTTCCAGATCTTCATTCAGAAGGTCGGCCAATTTCTCGCGAGAGACTGTGTCCTCGCGCGAGTCCGACTGTTCGTTCCCCATCATCCGATCCCTTTTTCAGTTGTGACCGCCCTGGCCGATCGTCTGGCCAGAGGGCGTGACGCGCCAAATCGTATTTCCCACATCGTCGGCGACGAGCACTGCCCCATCCTTGGCCATGGCGACGCCAACCGGCCGGCCTCGTGCGTCGCCGTTGGTGGCCAGGAAGCCGTTAAGGACGTCCTTAGGAGGGCCGCTCGGGCGTCCGTTCGCGAACGGAATAAACACGACTTTGTAGCCACTCGCCGGTTTGCGATTCCACGAGCCGTGTTCGCCCACAAACGCGCCATTCCGGAAGGACTCAGGCAGCAGCATCCCGCTGCTGAAGGTGAGACCGAGCGCCGCAACGTGGCTGCCCAGCGCATAGTCGGGCGCGATCGCTTTCGCCACCATGTCCGGATTCTGTGGCACGCGCGTATCGACATGCTGGCCGTAGTAACTGAACGGCCATCCGTAAAACGCGCCGTCTTTCACAGAGGTCAGATAGTCCGGAACGAGGTCGCTACCGAGTTCATCACGCTCATTCGCTACGGTCCATAGGACCCCTGTTTCGGGCTCCCAGCCCATGCCATTGGGGTTGCGAAGTCCTGATGCAAAGACACGCCACTTCCCGGACTCGCGATCCATCTCGAGGATGGCGGCCCGATTTTCCTCTTTGTCCAGGCCATTTTCGGCGGCATTGCTGTTGGAGCCAACCGTAACATATAGCTTGGAGCCATCCTTGCTCGCGATCAGGTTCTTCGTCCAGTGGTGATTGATGGAACCGGCCGGCAAGTCGGCGACCTTCTCTCCTGGCGTGTCGATGTGGGTCGCACCTTCCGTGTAAGCAAAGCGAACCACCGCATCGGTATTGGCGACGTAGAAATCATTGCCCACAAGCGCCATTCCGAAGGGGGAGTGCAGATTTTCGAGGAAGGTTGTTTTGGTCACTTGGCCATTGCCGGCATCCCGCAACAAAACGATGCGATCTGGGCTTGATACGCCGGCCCCTGCACGCTTTTGCGCCATGCGGAACACAAAGCCCTTGATCCCCTTACCTTCCTCAGGGCGATCCGCAGGCGCATTTGTCTCGGCGACGAGAACGTCACCGTTCGAGAGAACATAGAGCCAGCGGGGATGATTTAGACCCGCGGCCCATCCCTCGGCTGACAGTCCAGGGGCGGCTTCGGGCTTTTGGCCAGAAGGCCAGCCCTTGGCGAGTGCAATGTTTATGGTTGGGATCAGACGTCGGTCTGGCTCTGGGATCGTCGGCGTAGGACCAACCGCCGCATTCTCTTGCAACCTCGCTTCGCCACCGCTGAGTGTAATGTAGATGCAAAGGCCGGCTATGATGATGACAGCAGCTAAAACAACAAACCCTTTTTGCATCATTGACACTCCAGATAGTTGCGCTTCGCGGCGGATCACTCAGCCGCTCGGGGAAAGATTGGGCGCAGCGGCTGCGGTTGACGCTCTACCGGCTTTTCGCATTTTTCGGCCGCCTCCGGTTTTCGCCGGCCCATGGTCCAGTCGAACGTCATCCGGACTTCGGAATTGGGAACGGTCCAGCAGGCACCATCGGTGTCCATGAAGACGACCCATAGCAGCGCCGCCTCAGGTCCGTATTCGATAACAAAATGGGCCCAGCCGCCTCCTTTCGAGGTTTTCATGGGCAGCAGCGGGTTCAGTTGCGTAATCACTCCATCAGAACGGCCAGCAGGTCGGAGAGTTCCCCCTCAATGCTCCTCAAAAACCCGGACTTCCGCGCGCCCTATGCCCCAAGTCCAAGGGGCGACGATGCCGCTTAGTGGACAAGGCGACTCGTGATCGTCTCCCGGGGAGCCTACGGGAGCCTAGCCCGGGGGACCAATGCTGAAAAAATCAGAAAATTCATTGCTCTTTACTATTGACCCTCATCATTCGTAATGCCGCGCTCGGTCAGCGACAAGCGCTCTAGCATTTGAGTCTTACTCATCGTCCGCCTAGAAGCGTCCTAGGCGAAAACATGATAGTCCGCTGTGGGACATTCGCGTCGACGCAGGCTCGTCCGCTTTCGGCGGCATTGCGGACATGAATTTTTGGGGCAAAGTCGCGATGGGCCAGACTCGGAAAGGCTCGCGGCGAGCACAACGAGTCCGGAGTATCCCAGAAAGCGGAAGTCGTCGGGACACTCAGCCACCTCCGAGTCGTGCCAGGAGTGGAATTCGGCGAGACGACCTCCCGCTCAGTCCCGCCGCGCCGTCGCCGAGGTCACCCACTCCTCCTGCAACTGCATCGGATTATCACCGCCCACCACGAGCGATTGTTGAGGAGCAAAGACTGACGCTCTCCGATGGGCTGGCGTGCGCCATCATCGCTCGCACAGCCTACAATCCGAAGAGACTATTCCTTGAGAATGGTGGGAGAGTCTATCGCTCTTGAATGGGGAGAGTCCATCGCTCTAACGCTCAATAAGCTGGTCAATACACCGCAGGCAATTCGGACAGACAAAGAGCGCACGGTCGTAGATTGTGTTCACGAATATGCGCTTAGCGGGTCGCCATGCCTGAAATCGCATTTGAACATCGCAAGTAGGACAATTTGGCTGCTTGATTCTAGCCCAATCCCCTCGTGGGGGCGCCAAAGGACAATATCCTTTGGACTCCAATTCATCCAACATTCGGTCAAAGCGCTCTTGGAATTCATAGCTGCGCGCCAACGTTAGCCAAGCCTGCTCTCGATCGAAGTAATACTGTCGGTCAATTGCGCTGGCGTAGCGTACAGCAAGTTCCCTGCACTCGGCTGCGCGACGGTGGCAGTGCGTGATTCGCCCACTTAAACTGAACAACATAGCGCCAAGTCCACGCCCGAGCCTGTCGTATTTTAGTCACGATTTAGTCCTGCTTGCCATAATTCAACGGTGTCTCCGGTTAAACCTTCAGATAATTGCTCCAGTTGGCATGCCAGCTACATTCGGATCGCTCAGACTCCTATTCATCTTCAGCGCATCTGACCCCGGCTGGCGCCCCCCAAAGGCCGGGGGTTACTTTTCATCATCGCCGGCACTGAGGCTTGATGACCAAGCGGTGTTTCTTCCTGAGCTCAGAGAGATGGATGTTTTCAGGTAGGCCAGGTCCGCGTCGTTCTCCGACGCAGGCTTCTCCGTTTTTTAGGACCGCCCAGGGTTTGAATTCGGTGAGCGAGTCGCACCAGGAGCCGCGCGGTTTCCTCCACCGGGGGCAGCCACTGGAGGCCGGCCGCTTCAATGTACTCACCGGCCTTGCTGGGCCGCAAGCTGACGAGAGCGCGGGAAGATCGGCTTTTCCGTTAGGCCGCCGTTGCGCTCGATCCAGGCGCGTATCGGCGCCGGATAGGTCGCGGCTGGCGCCAGCCTCGCCAATCAAGCCGGCGCGCAGCATGGAAGCCGAGGATGGCTCGCGCTGTGACACAGATGCGACCTGCGGGATCGTGCTCAGCACTAGCGTGCAGGCCAAGATGCAGGGCCCGTCGATTATGACTCGGTGGCCAGATTGGCGGACTGTCGCGAACAGGGGTAGAAACGAGCCAACTTCGCCGCCTGCATTGCATGTCATGACGAAATGGCGATGACATCTTGAAGCCCACCGCCGGTCATGAACGCAATCACCAGAAAATGGATAGGCGATGCGTAGAGATGGAAGCAATAGCCGCGTATTGTATGGCGCGTATGGCTACACGGGTCGCCTGGCCGCCGAGCTCGCGGCAGTAAAAAAACTCGACGTTGTTCTCGCCGGCCGCAACAAGGACGCGCTGGCAGCATTGGGCGACCGACTGAGTTTGCCAACACGCGTGGTCGGGTTAGACGATCCCAAGCGATTGTCGGAAGTCCTGAAGGACGTCACGTGCGTGGTGCACATGGCGGGTCCATTCGTAACCACTTCCCCTCCGATGCTGGATGCATGCTTGGCTACGCAGACGAACTACATCGATATAACTGGCGAAATTGAAGTCTTCGAGGCGATGTGGTCGCGAGAAGACGAGATCAAGCGGGCCGGCATTACCGTCGTGCCGGGAGCCGGCTTCGATGTAGTTCCGAGCGACTGCCTCGCAGGGTACGTCGCTGGTAAATTGGAGCGGCCGGTTTCGCTGATCATCGCGCTGCGTGGGCTGGAAAGCGCATCTCAAGGTACGCTACGCACGGCCATTCGCCAAGTTTCGAAACCTGTATTGTGCCGGCGGGCGGGAGCAATCGTCGCCCTCGACGATCGGTCACCTCGCTGGATAGATTTCGGCTCCGGAGATGAACCATGTGTTCCTGTTTCATGGGGCGACGTTGCCACGGCATTTCATAGCACTGGCGTAGGCAACATCACTGTCTATTTCCGCCGTACGAAACTTCTCCGATCAGCGGATATTCTCGGGAAACTATTCGGCCCATTGCTTCGAAGCCGAATCGGACAAAGAGTATTAGCGGCAATCGTTCGCAGCCTTCCCGAAGGGCCCAGCCAATCCGAAAGAATCGGCCACCGGAGCACGATTTGGGCGGTAGCGATTGACTGTTCGGGGAGGTCCTTCAGGGCCAGTTTGTCTACGCCAGATGCCTACGACTTCGCGGCGAATAGCGCCTTGGAAATCTCCTCCAGAATCAGTTCGCTCCCGACTGCAGTGGGCTTAGTGACTCCGTCCCAGGCATTCGGTGCGGATTTTGTGCTGAGTCTACCGGGATGCTCTCGTATGGACATTCCGTCTTCCTAATTCGGCCGTCACAAAGCGACGCGCGCTGATGTCATGAGCGATCGCTTTCCGGCTGCTGACAGCCGAGGCGGCCGTGGTGCTCGCCCGTCACCGCGTCGGCGCGCACAAATGGGCTTGGCCGCGTCTTGGGCATCTTGAGCAACCGGTCTCGGGCCAGCGCGAGATGGATGCGGCAACAGAAGCGCGATCTTGACGCGCGCACCATTACTTGCGCGTCTGATTGAAATATCGCAGATCAGGCGGCGCCTGATCCCTCTTGGTAGGCATCAGCAGCCCATCCCAGCTCAGGAAATAATTTTCCTTGCCGATTTTGATCTGCGCATTGGTTTCGTTCGTATAGTACTCGGGCCAGTCCGGGCGCGGATTTGGGTTGAGGACGTATTTCTTGTCGACCGTCCACGGACGCGTCAAGGCATTATCGATCATCGTCATTTCGTCATGCAAGATTTTTGGATCGCCTTTGTCGCGGTAAATACGCTCTTTGAAAATGGTCTGGTTGTCCACGTGCATGGGCAGGCCGGTTTCGTCGACAGCGCGGGGGCCTTTGAAGCCGCGCGTCTCGACCTCGAGCACGTCATAGACGCCATCGCCGTCCTCGTCGATCCAGCGCCCGATCGAGTAGCCCGCAAAGCTCGGCTCGATCTTTTCGGGCCAGTCGCGCCCGTCGGTGAAGACACGGCGAAGATGATCGTGCCAGGCGATCAAGATGTAAGTTGTCTTCGGTGTGATTACCCACTCCAGTGGTCCAAATGCCATCATCATGTAAGGCATCCCTGCGGCGCGGCCCCAGGCGGTAGGGAAATTGCCCAGCCCGCCTATGGCCTGATCGGCCATGCTGTCTTCCAGAACCTTGCGGTACTCCGGCGTCAGTGGCGCTTGTTGTCCGAATCCCCAGGGCTTGGTCTGGTCGTGAGACGGTTGGCCGGGAATTCCCGGAATCACGAACCGTTCCCATTGCCCGCCCCATTCGGGATACTGCACGCCCTCGGCCTTAGCCCCATTGACGACCATGAGGGCGGCCCCTGCAATGACCACGACCACCGCAGCGATCAAGCTTGGCTTCGACATGGTTTCCCCTCCTCACGTTGTGGACTGCCAGATGGATCGGCTCAAGTCAGCAGTTGTGTTAACCGAAGGATAGACCGGCCGCGCGGCACGCAGCAATCCGGCGTAGTGCGCGATGCTTCCGTCGCGTTGGCACGAGTTGATGTCCGCCGCGATGTCCGCCTACGAGGAGAAAATCGAACGATGCTCGCGTCGAGTTCTTGGCTTCATGACCCAGCTCATCCCAATGCGAGTGGCCTATTGGCAGGTCGCACCTACTTCGGGGACGCGATTATGTGCTCGACGATTTTTTCGCGAAGCTGTGGGTCGTCCTGCGCAGCCTCCAGAATGGCGTCGTATTCCTCGGCGAAAAGACCCTGACTGGTGACAGCCCTCATCGCCCCCGCAAGAGCATCGAGCCTCTGGTCCGGAATGCTCACAGTTTGCACGCGCATCGGCGTTCCCAGCCCGCTCGAAGCGGTGCCGACCAGCAGGACGAGAGCAATTGCGGCCTTCGTGAACATGGCTGGCCTCTTGAGGTAGGCGCTCACACCTCGTTGGTGTGCGATTGCATTTAGGTCGTCGGAATGCGCGCGTAAATCAGCCTGACGTACCGTTACTTCCGCCTGAAGAAGTCGCACCGGAGCAGAAACCTTCGTCAAATAAGGGCCTTAGGCCGATGCGCGCACGTGTGGAAAAGTGCCTTGGTCCCGGGACTGACGTCCGCTTCTGGCCGCGATGGCCGCGGCGATATCGGGAAATATGGCAGATAGCCTGTCCGATCTAAATGGAGCGCATTTCGTCGGCGTGCAGGTCGCTCGTAACAAGTTGTAATAATCCGCCCTTTGCCGGTACGACGACGCGACCGCCGTAAGGTGCTGACAAGTTCCGGGAGCGGGAGTATATTAGACTAATGATTGTCAGTTCGCCCGAGCTGAAGGCGTTCTTGGTCGCTACACCTTTATTCGGTGGCGTCTCAGACGCAAGTCTAGATATTTTGATCTCAATGCTGGACGAGCGTCGCTTCGACCTCGGTGACAGCATCGTAGCGGAAGGGGAACCGGGGCGGTCAATGTACATTGTTCACTCCGGCAAGCTCGTGGTGAGCAAGATCGGGGAGTCGGGGCGCGTAATTCGGATGTCGCATCTCGGACCTGGTGATTTTTTCGGTGAAATGACGCTGATCGAGCCGCAGAACCGATCGGCCACGGTCGTTGCGGAGACTCCAACCGTGCTCTACGAGCTCACGGCCCGAAACCTCTACGCGTACTACAAGGCCGACATCCACGCCTATGTGATCGTGATGCAGAATATCAACCGCGAGCTCTGTAGGCGGCTCCGCCGCGCCGACAATCGCATTGCCGAGGTGGCAGATGCTTCACGCGACACATTGAGCGATGTGACCGGACATCGAGGCACATCCGCGTGCCGTCGACGCACTAATGTCCGCTCATTCGGGGTGAAGCTGACGCACCCTGAAGCCACCCGCTAGGTCCGAGTCTGAGCAATCTGAGACATCGCTGGCGGTTCCGAGATCGGGACGTTATGGAATATCGATCGCCCAGGTCATTCCACCTTGGCGCCGGAGAACTTGACGACCTTGCCCCATTTCTCGGTTTCGTCAGCGATAAGCCTGCCGAAACCGGCTGGCGAACCGGGCGACAGCACGGTCCCCAAATCGGCAAGCCCGGCGGCGACCTTGGGATCAGCGAGCGCTCCATTGATGTGCCCGTTGAGCCTGTCGATGATCTCGGCGGGCGTGTCCCTCGGCGGGCCTACGCTGTGATGTCATTCGGTGGCTTCCTTGGACTCGGAAACGACTATCATCCTCTTCCCTGGAATACGCTGAAATACGACACTCGACAGGATGGCTACATTGTTGGACTAACTAAGCAGCAGCTTGAAGCGGCACCGCGCTTCTCGCGCGATGACAATCCGGCGTGGGGCAATCGGACCTTTGAGCAGAGCATCCACGACTACTACAGGGCTCCCCCCTATTGGGCTGCCTCGTAGGCAACAAACTCGCTATGCGACGCGCAGCAATGCAGGCCCGCTCACAGCAGGTTGGGACTGTTCCAACATTACATTCCAGCCATAGCAATGGCGACAACTGTCCTGGAGCTCAGCGGCCGGTTACGCGCACCCAACGAACCGGTTTCGATAAACTTGAGGCGGAAGGATTGCGGAAGCAGCCGCCAACACGAAACCGCAGTAACACATCGCAATTCGTGATCCATCGGCAGTCTTAGCCATCCTGTCCGACAATCCTCCTGATGTCCTCAACAAGATTTCATGACCGGCCCATTTACTCTCAAATGCCTCGCGCGACCGTTTCGCCCAGCCTCACCACCGTTTCAACGCCATCTTGCGTATGCCTGAGCAGATCGTCGCAGGGCCGCCACGCGCCAGCCTGGCCAACACAACGATTGCCGAACCTCCAAAGCGGAACACTGACTTTTCTTCTCCTCGCCGAAAAGGCTTCTCGAGCAGATGAACCTGAACGACCCGACCTACGGAGAGCGCACCGACTTCAACAAAAGCTAGCTGGCCAAAATTGCGAGTTTCAAGAATGTTCAACCGGCGCTCGTTCTGGAAAAGAATGTCGTACTTGCTCTGTAAGGCGTGCCAGTTAACAGTCCACAAGCGATGTCCGAGATGATCATGCTCTAGGGCGAGTCCATCGTCGGGATAGTGTACGTGATGGTAATCTACCGGCGCTAAGCGTGCGAGGAGCACAGGTCCGTTCAAAAACGGGAGCGCGCGCTCAGCTTTGCCAAGAATGTGCTCGGCATTTAACGAATGGCCCTTGACAGGAAACGTTTGGTCCGACTGAACTCGCTCCCACGCGAAATAGCGTGCTTCCGCAAACGCACCCATTTCGTGGTGAAGTTGGGGAAAACTGCGAACGCCGGGTCGAAACCGCCGATCAAAGAACTCGGCGAATGAGGCGTAATTCACGGACTCGAACTCGTATGTCGATATGATTCTTGCGATTGAAAGGCTCAATCTTGCGCGCGCTCCAGCTCGTATTCTGATATGCGGCAACGAACCAATCATAGAGCGGCTGCGACTCGAGCAACTGCATCATTGAGCAGCGCCGCTCACTCTCATAGGTAGGTGCGTGATCCTCCATCCATTCCTCGACGCGCCTGCCGGTGCGTCGGTCCCAAATGGGCAACGGAATTGGACGGCCCATTGAAAAATCGAACGTTAGGACGTTCGCTCCTCAGCTTTCGCCTTTGCGGCCACGTTGCCAGAGCGCACCGAGGAGAGCGCCTGAATCGCGGGCGCATTCAGTGCCGTTCCATCAGGCGCAAAATGTGAGCCATGGCAGGGACAATCCCAGCACTTTTCCAGGGAATTCCAATGGACATTGCAGCCGGCATGCGTGCACGCTGCCGAATGGCGATATAAAGCGCCGCTGTCGTCCCGATATACCGCGATCTTTGCGAGGCCATCGCGCAGAATGGCACCCCGCCCTGGTTTGAGTTCGTCAGCCGATGCCAGCTCGCCGGGAGCGACGTATTCCGCAAGGTTCTTCAGCGCCGTCACGTCCTCGGCGACGAAGTTTTTGGCCGCCCCCAAGACGACACGGGCGGGGTCATAGAAGTCGGTCCAGGGCGCCGTGTAACCCAGGATAAGGCTTGATAGCAGTATGCTTACGACAACCCCATGTGTGAGCCCTTGGCCAGAGTCGCCGGTGTGCACAAAAATATGCTCATCGCCAGGATTGCGTCCTATGAACGCCGAATAGTCGACGGGATCGAGAATTTGTCCCGACCAGCGATGGGTCACATTGCCAATTTTTGGCAACAGCGCGCGTATCCAGGATTCCAGACCTTCGAAGCGTGCCCAGCCATCGTCCGCCTCCCCAGTCTTATGATCCGCGCCGCCTACGATTAGGTACTGCGTCTTGCCCCGGCCGTTTTCGAGCCGCACGTAGTGATAGGGATCGAGAGTATCCCAATAGAGTGCGTCTTCGATGCTGTCGCGGTCGATAGTAATCGCCATTGCATAGGTTCGGTACGGTGCCAATTGCGTGTGAAGAGCGAACCGGTCATTGATCGGTGAATTGGTCGCAACGACAGCCTGGCCTGCGCTCACTGTTGCACCATCGGCGGTGCCGACTGTGACAACCCCGTCGTGTTCCTTCACTTCCGTTACGATCGTATTTGCGAAGAGTTGCGCGTTACACCGCCCCAAGGCCTCTGCGACACCTCGGAGGTAGCGCAGCGGATGAAAAGTTGCGAGGTTCGGATACCGGAGGCAACGTACAGCATCCAAGCCCTCGAAGGGCAACCCGATGTGACGCTCGATCGGCATGCGGACTTTTTTGGTCGCTTCGAACTCCGGAGTCAATTCACTTGCCTCGCTGCCAATGGCCGGGAATAGATAGCCGTTGACGCGACGGAAATGACAATCGATATTTTCTTCCTTCTGTACTGCTTAGATGCGATCGATCGCGGCGCTATGGCTTTCATAGAAGCTCTTTGCGCCCTCCAGACCGCGTACGCGGATCAATGTTTCAAAGCCATCGTCCGACTGCGACGTGAGATGAGCCGTGGTCCGTGACGTCATGCCCCCCGCAATTCGACCGCGATCAATCACCACGACCTTTTGGCCTCGCAACGCAAGCTCGTAGGCGACAGAGAGACCAGCGATGCCGGACCCTACGACCACGGTGTCAGCGGTGATGTTTTTTTGCAGCTGCGGGGCGTCCGCGACCAAAACGTCCATCCAGAGTGATCGGGTCCGTTCGTCTGAGGCATTCATGGCTCGTCTTCCAGCAACAGTAACGAGCAGTCAACCCTGAGGCAGCTCGCTGGCAAGCAAACCGAGCCAAGATCACTATGGTTCCATTCGCTTCGCACTCGATAGGTCGGTCAGGATCGGACCTTGTGCCACTAAGATGGGATCGATGGAACCAGGGCTCTATATCTAACGTTTAGAAAGGGATCTCATACTGACCAAGGATGAGCGCCATGGGCCTCTTCTCCCCAGACATTCAATCGATGGACGACCTTCTGCTCCATGGCCTGCGAGACATCTATTACGCCGAGAACCAGATCGTAAAAGCCCTGCCGAAGCTCATCGATAAGGCGACCAACCGGGACCTCAGCAAAGGCCTACGCGATCACCTTGATGAGACCAAGAAGCAGATTGTCCGCCTGGATCAGGTGTTTCAGAAGCTTGGAGAGGAACCAAAAGGCGTGCAGTGCCCCGCTATCGACGGTCTGATCAAGGAAGGCGACGAAGTCGCCGGCGACGTGGCCGACAAAGAGGTGCTTGACGCTGCCATTATCGGCTCAGCCCAGGCTGTTGAGCACTATGAAATGGCTCGGTATGGGACGCTGATTGCCTGGGCAGAAGCAATAGGTCACGACGACATCATCCGTCTTCTGAGCACCAACCTAAACGAGGAAAAGGCTGCCGATAAGAAGCTCTCGGCAGTAGCCCTTCGCAAGGGAGTTAACCGCAAGGCTGCGAGTTGAGGCCAGCGCGCTTATCGCCTAATCGGCGCTCTAAGCACACTCTGGTGGCCTTCACCAGACAGGCTCGCGTGGATGAAATTGGACCAGGAACTACGCCATAAGTCAGAAGACATCGACGATGACGTCTTGCTCGATGTGATTAAGGCGTTGCGCCGGCGCGTACGAGTCGTCAGTCGCTCTTACGACATCCCCTATATTGCGGGCTACAGTGTCGACGGCCATACGGTCTTCATCGACCGGCATCTCCCGCGCACGTTTCGTTGGTCGATGAAAGCAGTTCTAGTCGAGCCTTTTTTGCTCACGCACGAAATCGTTGAGAAATCCCTGCTTGATGAGCTGCGCCTTCATTACTTGCATGCCCACCAGATCGCGCTCCGCGCTGAGCGGGACGCCGTTAAGGCCGCTGGCGTCTCGTGGCGGGCGTATCAGCGCTTCATGAAACAGCATGAGCGCGCGATCGAGGAAGAGAACCTCATCAAGGTGCCGAGCTCGCTCGATCTTACCCCCTATCGGGATGAAAAGGACTTCGGGTTATTGAGGCGCCTCGTGCAAAAAGAACACTCCAAACGATAGTTGAGTTCGTGCTGTGTCACTCTCGACAAGAGACCTGCTTGCAAGCGCTTCGGTCCTGCCGGGCGGCATGCACTACGCGACCGACATACTTACGTTCCAGGAAGAGGCGGCGTTGCTTCGGGCGCTTCCATCATTGCCTTTCAAGGAGTTCGAGTTTCACGGTTTCCTTGGCAAGCGTCGGGTCGTCTCCTTTGGATGGCACTACGATTTCAATGGCGCCGGCTTAAGGCAGGCCGGGGAGCTCCCAGGTTTTCTTTTGCCCGTCCGCGAACTCGCCGCGCGCTTCGCCGGTATAGCCGCTGCTGCGCTTGAACACGTGCTCCTTCTCGACTACCCCCCGGGTGCCGCAATTGGCTGGCACAAGGACCGTCCCGCATTCGGCGATGTCATCGGTATTTCGTTGCTCGCCCCCTGCACTTTCCGCCTTCGCCGAAAGAATGGTACGAGATGGGAGCGCCGTTCGCTCATCGCCGAGCCGCGTTCTGCCTATTTGCTGCGAGGCCCCGCCCGCAACGAATGGGAGCACAGCATCCCACCGGTCGACTCGCGGCGCTTTTCCATCACATTTCGAACGCTGCGGGCCACTGCTCGACAGCGGCACGCGTGATCATGGATTTGGGCAATGACGCACCCAAACAACTATGTACTTTCCGACAAGCAAGTCACGGCCCTCAATCGCGCGCTTGAGATCGCATGGCATCGGCTCTTACAAATCGGCATGATGGACGAGCACTGCATGACGGAAGCCCGGCAAATACTAACGCAAAGGATCGTCAATTCGACGGCTGAAGGCGAATGGGATCCCTGGAAATTGGCGCGAGAAGTGCTGTTTCATCTCTGGGAAGTTAAGTTGACAGGAAGACCCTTAGTCAAGGTGGCACCCAATAGGAACAAGCGCGTTGCCGCGCGCACTAGACTTTGACGCTCACTCATGTGCCTGCGTCGTCATTTGCGAGACCCATCGTGGTAACCAAGGCTAAGGAGCTCAGGAGCGGACGTCCCATATGGACAGGCAGAAGTGTGCCAAGTGTAGCGCAGCTGGCACTGTCGAAAAATTATAAAACAGATGTCCTCGTAATAGGCGCCGGGCTTACGGGAGCCATCGTTGCGGATGCGTTGGCATCGTCCGGCGTGAAAGTGGCTGTTGTCGACAAACGTGGTCCGGCCAGAGGCTCGACGCTGGCAAGCACTGCTCTTGTACAGTATGAGATTGACACGCCGTTGATCATGCTCACTCGCAAGATTGGAAAGCGCAATGCCGTCCGCGCCTGGCGCCGGTCCCGACTAGCTGTGGAATCTCTTTCAGCCTGGTTTGGGGAACTCGCGCTGACCGACGTTGTACGGCGTAATTCCCTTTATCTGGCAGGCGATGTTCTCGATGCGGACGACCTTCAGCGTGAGCATCAAGCGCGTTCTGCAATTGGGCTGCCTAGCCGATTTCTCGATAGCAAAAGCCTGCAGAAGCACTTTGGAATAACCCGGCCCGCAGCTCTCGTAGGCTATGGCAATCTGACAATCGATTCCCGAAAGACTACACTCGCGCTGTTGAATGCTGCCGCTAGCAGCGGAGCACAAATATTCTCGAAAATGGAAATGACGAAGGTTACCCCGAAAAAGGGCGGTGTCGTCGTAACAGCCGCTAACGGTTGCCGCATTCAATGTGCGCATCTCGTCTTTGCCACCGGTTACGAACTACCGCATGGGGTTCCGCATGGCCATCATAAGATCACGTCTACCTGGGCAATCGCGACGGTTCCGCAGGCGAAAGAGCACCTATGGCCGGGTGAGTGCATGATTTGCGAGGCCTCCGATCCCTACCTCTACATCCGGACAACAGCGGATGGACGCGTCATTTGCGGCGGTGAAGATGAGGCGTTTTCGGACGCGGATAAGCGCGATGAACTCATTGCTTCCAAGACCGCAACTCTGAAATACAAGCTGCATAAACTCTTGCCGAAAATCGATACAAAGACTGAATTTGCCTGGACAGGAACATTTGGCGAAACGGATACCGGCTTGCCGATCATCGGGCAGGTGCCCAGCATGCCGCGATGCTGGGTCGCCCTCGGTTATGGCGGCAATGGCACGACCTACGCTGCTATTGCGGCCGAGGTGATCGTTGGAGCAATTGTTGGAAGACCGGACGTGGATGCAGACATTTATAAGTTTTCAGATGATCATAAGGTCAGCTAACTTTGTTCGCCGCACGGTAGGAGGTTCATGTTGGCCAAGGATCTGCACGAGTATCCGCTGACGTCCAAAACCGTGCACCTTTGCGTCGACATGCAACGCATATTTTCTGCGGAAGGCCCATGGCCCACTCCATGGATGGAACGTGTTCTTCCCATCGTCGCCGAATTGGCAGGGCGCTTTCCCGAACGGACCGTATTCACGAGATTCATCACGCCCTACACGGCTAAGGACATGCCGGGGATGTGGCAGCGATACTATACGAAGTGGCGAGAAGCCACGCGTGAGCGACTCCAATCCAATTTGCTAGAGCTGTTACCGCCACTGGCTAAGCTTTGTCCACCAGCAACCGTAGTAAATAAGACCCGCTATTCCGCTTTCGCGGAGCCGAACCTGTTGTCTCACCTTCAGGCGAGAGATGCGGATGGTCTTGTTGTGACCGGCTCAGAAACGGATGTTTGCGTACTATCAACCGTCCTCGGCGCGGTGGATCTAGGATACCGCGTTATCGTTGTTCGAGACGGAATCTGTAGCTCATCAGACACCGGTCATGACGCGCTCATGAGGCTTTATGAAGAGCGTTACAGAGAGCAGATTGAGCTGGCGGATGCCGGCGCCGTTCTTACGCGGTGGACATGCTAATTGTCGCGCCTGCTTGGCGATCAGCAACTCAGTTGCTCCCGCGATTCGGCCGCGAGCCCTCGGCGCGAATACCGCGGACTAGCTCTTCCAAATATGGCAGAACCTCAAACAGAACCACCAAGGAGAGGACGACGCTTACATACATCCATGGCAAAGGTGGCTGTCTAAGCCGCAGCGCAATTTCAGGAGCTTGCTGCCCTACGCCGAACAAGGAAAGAAACTGCTGCCAATGAACAGTTATGACGATGAGTAAGGCCACCAGGGGCAGCATTTCGAGAAACGCGTGCACATGTTGCTCGGTCGGTGTCACTTCCCGAGTGCGATAGGCGTAACTTACATCCCAGATTGCGGTTGCTTCGTGCGCGAGGAGGCACACAATCATGGTTGCGATAACAAGAGCATTAATTTCGAGGAATATCGCAGCTAGCGTAGGAATTGCCATTTCGACGAGCTGAAGCAGATGCAGAAGCGTCTCCTTCCAACCGCTCGTAAGCTCCATTGACGCCGCCCGGTGACAAAGGTAGTCCGCGAAACCCGCGGCTAGCCATACAGGCAATACAAAATACATTAGATACATTAGCACTGTCTGAGCTGCCGAAGTGTCCATAGGTCAGTCCTGGCGTCTGGCTACATCTACTTGCCGCAACGCTAACAGCCAACGCGGCGACGCAACATGGGGCGGGGCGGTGCATGGGAAAGTAAGCCCTCAGACAAAGACAAAGTTCCATTGCTCGAATGCCATGCGAAGCCGGCCGCGCGCTAGGGCGAGACGTGTGAAATCGTACCGCAGGGAATCACGCAAGCGCTGGCACGGCGGGCGCTCCTGTAACGCAATTCACGGGATGCATGTGCCATAGCGGCCCGGTCTTGCGCAGCCAGGGCGACGACATGAGCCTCCCGCGCTGCATTCAACATGGCCTCCAGGTGCGTCAGCCCTTGCTGCGTGACGTCGTTCGAATGAGGGGAGATGCGCCGGTCGGGCAACTCCTCAAGCGCCTCCGCATCCTCTTTGACAAATGCCCTACTCATGGCAAACACAAATGTTTTCACGTCTGCTTCGGATTTTTCGCCCTCGCCTTGATCCGTGAACGTGGGAGACTCGCCAGCGTTTTCCACCGCCTCCAAAGGCTCGATGGGCTCACCCATTGGACCAAGGTTCTGTTGGATCGGCTTTAGCGTCGCCTGTTGTCCATCCTCGATCGCCACCAACTCGGCCGCCATGCCCCAATGGGCTTTTTCCTGGCCCTCGGGGCACCCCTCTTCGAGCCACAATGCCGAGGAAGGGGCGGGAACCATATTTCAACCCCGGGCTTTACAATGGGGCATTTACCTCAGGGCACTCAGCTTTTGGCAAGCCATGGCAACCACCGCTGCTGACTTCCTGGTCAAGGGCCTGATCGACTGGGGAGTGGACACTGTCTTCGGAATCCCAGGCGATGGGATCAACGGCATCATGGAGGCGCTGCGGCAGCGCCAAAAGGAAATTAGGTTCATCCAGGTGCGGCACGAGGAAACAGCTGCATTCATGGCCTGCGGCTACGCGAAGTTCACCGGCCGGCTCGGAGTTTGCCTTGCCACCTCCGGTCCTGGCGGCATTCATCTGCTCAACGTCCTATACGACGCAAAGCTCGACGGGGCCCCGGTCCTGGCTTTGACTGGACTGCAGTATCACGACCTGATTCACACCTTCACACCTTCACGCAGCAGGATGTCGAGCTTGATAAGCTTTTTATGGACGTCTGCGGATACAACGCCCGGGTGATGGGCGCCGCGCACGTCGAAAACGCGCTGAACTTGGCATGCCGCGCCACGTTGAGTGGCCGCGGTCCCTCTCATCTCACCATGCCGGTCGACTTGCAGTCGCTCCCACTAAAATCCGATCTCCGTTCGGAACGAAATGTGCCAGAGCACGTATCGACGGCTCGCGGCCGTGCCGCTCTTACGCCACCGGATGCCGCTCTCTCGCAGGCAACATCAATTCTGAATGCTGGTAAGAAAATTTGCATCCTGGCGGGACGAGGCACCCTGGACGCGAAAGATGAATTGAGTGAAGTCGCCGAGCTATTGCAGGCGCCGGTCGCCAAAGCTCTTCTCGGCAAAGCCGCTATGTCGGACCTGCACCCGCATTGCACTGGCGGCGTCGGCCTTTTGGGGACCTCACCCTCTCAGGATGCGCTTGCTGACTGCGATACGCTGCTCATTGTGGGCACCTCATTTCCCTACGTTGAATTTTATCCGAAGCCTGGTAAAGCGCGTGGCGTCCAGATCGACAACGACGGAGAGCGTATCGGATTGCGCTATCCGGTGGAGTGCGGGCTGATCGGCGATGCGGCGGCGACATTGCGTGCATTGGTTCCTCGACTGGAACGACGCACGGATGACGCCTTCTTAAAGTCTATTCAAAAGGGCATCGCAGCCTGGCGCAAGGATCTGGACGAACAAGGTGCCCTTCGGGACGCCCCGATGAAGCCCCAAGTGGTCGCGTTCGAGCTCAACAAGCATTTGACCGACCAGACCATTGTCACGACCGATTCGGGAACGAATACATCCTGGGCCGCCCGCTATCTCGATATGCGCGGCGATATGAAGTTTTCGGTCTCCGGCAATCTCGCCAGCATGGCCTGTGGTCTTCCTTACGCTAATGCTGCCGCACTCGCCTATCCGGAGCGACCCGTCGTGGCCCTCGTTGGTGATGGCGGATTGAGCATGTTGATGGCCGAACTCTCGACGTCGGCAAAATATAATCTCAACGTCAAGATCATCGTTCTGAAGAACAACAGCCTTGGCCAGATCAAATGGGAGCAGATGGCCTTCCTAGGAAATCCTGAATATGGTTGCGATCTGCACCCCGTCGACTATTCCGCAGTAGCACAAGCCTGCGGTGTTCGGGGTTATTCGATTATCGATCCCAATCAATGTCAGGATGTTCTTGCTAAGGCCTTTGCGGAACAAGGACCCGCCTTGATCGAGGCAACCGTGGACCCTAACGAGCCTCCTCTACCACCAAAGGTGAGCTTCGCGCAGGCTCGCCACATGATAGAGGCTCTCGTTGGTGGCACTCCTGATGGAGCAAAAATCGTAAAGCAACTCGCGAAGGATACGATACGTCAGTTGATCTAAAAGGATGTCCTATGGCTAAGAAGCGGAAGCGAAAATATTCCAAAAGCTCTGGAAGTGATGTCAAGAACGAGATGCATCGCTACAAGCGTGGGAAGGCCAAGAGTGGCCCCGGCGGCAAAGGCGGCAAGGTCAAGAGTCGAAAACAAGGGATCGCCATTGGCCTTTCCAAAGCCCGCAAGAAGGGAAAGAAAGTGCCGAGAAAAAAATCCTGATCAGATGGTGGACCTTGAATTGATGTGAAGCGATCTACGAATCGAACCGGGAAGATTTGGATCGGTACGTCAGGTTGGACGTACGACGGATGGCGAGGGCCCTTCTATCCAAAGGAAGCGCCCAAACGACTATGGCTTTCTTATTACTCGATGCAGTTCACCACGACGGAAATCAATGGTTCGTTTTATCGAACACCTGCGCTTGATGCGGTCCGCAACTGGCGAGATAGCACGCCTCGCGACTTTACTTTTGCTTGGAAAGCTTCAAAGTTCATCACGCACTGGAAGCGATTGAGCGCGAATTGCGAGAACTCCATCGCACTGATGGAGACGCGCTTGGAGGCTTTAGGACCGAAAGGTTGCCTGGTTCTGTTTCAACTGCCTCCCAACTTTTCTGCGGATCAAGCTCGATTGTCCGCATTCATTGAGATGCTACCAAGCACGAGACGCTATGCTTTCGAGTTTCGGCATCGAAGTTGGTATCAAGATAGAATCATGGAACTGCTGCAAAGCCGTAATGCTGCGCTCTGCATTTCCGACCATGAGGACGCACCTTCGCCTTGGGAAGCGACAGCGAACCATGTCTACGTGCGTGGACATGGCCCTGGCGGGCGCTATCGGGGGAGTTACAACGGCAAAACCTTGGATCGGTGGGCAGCGGCGATCGATCGTTGGAAGCGCCAACGTCGCGAGATTTTCGTTTATTTCGACAATGATCAAAAGGCGGCTGCGCCCAAGGATGCGCAGCGTCTTCTCGGGCTGGTAAAAAGCTAGGGCGCCCGTCTCCACCTATTTTTTCGCCGTCCCTGGCGCCGCCATTGCGGGATGCTTCTTGGCGAGCCTCTCTGCCGGCATCACGCCGGGTCGTCCTTTTTGGCGGCACCAACCTTGGTATCGAGCAATGTCGGCGCGACGGAAGAATTCGATTTCTGTTGATTGTGAAGGCGCATCCCATTGTCATTTTGTCACAGGGATCGAGTGGCTGCTGCTGAACAGACGCTCGATCGTTGTTTCCCTTTGGATGGTCGTTGGAGGGAACACGGACGATTGTTTCACTCGCCCCTTAAGTTCGCGGCCTCGATGACCGGCCACACCGCTCGAGCTCGTCTTTCTGATACCTGTCGAGCGTATTCAGAGACTGCTGTTCGGGCGTCGTTATCTGCTGTCCAATTTCGGCCAGATACGGAACGAGTAACGCCGCCCGGCATTTGTTTTACGAATGCGTGACGGATGATCCTTCGCGAGTTCCGTCACCACAGCGAACCGCTGTCGCGGAACTCGCCGGGTGCGCGAGATCTAAACAGAGCGAGAGCGGCGTACGCACGCGCATTCGCCGCCGATGCTTACCCATAGGAGAACAGTATGAATCGAAAGATGGTCTTTGCCGGATTGGCGGCAGTGACGCTAGCGGCGGCCAGTGCGGCACCGGCGGGGGCCCAGGGCTTCGGCGTGAGCGTCGGGTTCGGCGACTACGGTTATGGCGGCTGGAACGGTGACTACGGATACAGACCGGGTGTCGGCGTTAGCGTCGGCTTCGGAGCTCCCGGTTGGAGCTATGATAACTGGAACTATGGCTCGTACGCGGCCGCACCCTGCACCTGCGCAACGCGCGATCGAACGGCGCGCGTTGCACCGAGTTATCGCTATTCCAGCTACGCCTATGGCGGATATCCGTATGACTCAGATTACGCCTACTATCCTTATGATGACTCTTATGGTGGCACCTACGCCTCCGTAGGATTCGGCTGGTCTGATGACGGCTGGCGCGGTCGACGCTTGCGTGACCGTGATCACGACCGCTTCACCCGCGAAGATCGCGTCCGTGTCAGCAATCGCGATTTCCGTGATGGACGTGAGGAGTTCCGAGATCGCGGCAGCCGGGAGGAGTTCTGGGTTCGCGGAGGCCGTGAGGAGTTCCGCGACCGCGGCGGAATCAGCCGCGCCTCAGTACGTACGAGTGAGACACGCACGATAACACGCGGTGGCGGAGAATTCCGCGGCGGGGCGAACGGCGACGTCCGTGGCGGTGCAAACGGAGCGAGAGGCGAAATCAGCGGCTCGGCCGGTCGCGGTGGTGGCGCTGCAATCGGCGCTAGCGGTGGCGGACGCCGAGGCGGCGATAACCGCTGAAACAGCGCCTCGTCAATGAACGCCCAGGCCGTCTATAGGTCGACAGCCTGGGCGCTTCGTGTGGCGGAAACGCTACAAACCACTCTTTGCCGCCATCAGGCGGAGCTCGCGCGCACTGAACTGAACTGCGGCGGGCGCGCGAACCTGGTAGCAAAATCGAGATGGTGAAGGAAGCCCGCCCGGTAGACGCACGTTCGGCGAACCTAGGGTGCGCTTTCCTCGACAATTATTTGTTCGCCCGCTTGGCGCAGGGTGCAGGCGATATGCGACTTCGTCCATCACCATATCGCGTTCAATAGCAAACTCGGCAGATGGCTCATGGTTTCTAAGTGTGAAAGCCGACTCAAACCGCCCCAAGGCCTGGGCAGGTGACGGGCTGATGGATTTTCCGCAGCTGCTCGATGCTTGCGTTGACGTGCACGATGTCCCGGCCGCTGACAACGTGTCGATGAGCCAACTCTCTGACGCCGGGAAGCCGTGAACCAAACCTCCTTGTGCTGGGTTTCAATCCGATGCCAGCAAAGTCCGAAACGTTCGAAAAGCACGCCGAAGAATGCCAGCGGCGGGCCGACATGGCACCGATCCCTTACCTGCGGCAGGTTTTTTCTGGAGTTGGCTGCCGATTGGACGGAGCTGGCAGCAGAAGAGAAAGCTCCGTAGGATAATTAGACGGAGCGGACCAATTCGACACCTTGAGAAAGGCATTGGCGCCGACTGACACACAACAGAGCGACTCCTGATTGCCGTGGGTGCAAAAAAGTCAGGAGCCGAAGAATGGACATTGAGTAGGCATTAGTTGTGATGCGGTTCCCGTTAACGCAGACCGTAAGGAGCCTCACGGCACACTGGTGGCAGGCGGGCGTCATCTATCAGATTTACCCACGCTCGTTTCAAGATACAGATGGTGACGGCGTAGGCGATCTACGCGGCATCATTGAGCGGCTGCCCTATCTCGCTGAACTCGGCGTGGATGCCATCTGGATCTCGCCCATCTTCACCTCGCCAATGGCGGATTTCGGGTACGATATAGCAGACTACACCAACATCGACCCTTTGTTTGGAACGCTTGCGGATTTCGATGCATTGCTGGACTCCGCACATGACCAGGGCATTAAGGTCATCCTGGACCTCGTGCCGAACCATACGTCTGACCAACATGCATGGTTTGTAGACAGTCGCTCGGCGCGTACGAGCGAGAAGCGCGACTGGTACTTATGGCACGATCCTGGTCCCGGCGGGGGACCGCCCAACAATTGGTTATCGGAATTTGGCGGCAGCGCCTGGACCTACGATAAGGTAACACGCCAATACTTCTATCATGCGTTCCTGCCCGAGCAGCCTGACATGAACTGGCGTAACCCCCAAGTCCGCGCCGCCATCTATGACGTCATGCGCTTCTGGCTGCGACGCGGAGTCGACGGGTTTCGAGTTGACGTCATCTGGCATCTCATCAAGGACGAGGCGTTTCGTGATAATCCGCCCAACCCAGCGTTCCGTCCGGATGAACCGCCGCATCATGCGTTGGTGCCGCTCTACACCACGGACCGACCTGAAGTACATGCCGTAATTTCGGAAATGCGCCGCGTAATCGACGAGTTCCCCGATCGCCTGCTCATTGGAGAGATATATCTGCCCCTCGAAAGACTGATCCAGTACTACGGGCGAGACCTCGCCGGTTTACATCTGCCATTCAACTTCAGCCTGCTGAGCGCTGCATGGGATCCACAGTCGATCGCCAAACTGGTCGAGGAGTACGAGGCAGCGCTGCCACCGGGCGGCTGGCCCAACTGGGTGCTCGGCAATCACGACCGGCCGCGGATAGCAAGCCGTGTGGGCGATGCTCAAGCCCGCATTGCCGCCATGCTGCTCCTCACGTTGCGCGGCACGCCGACCATTTACTACGGCGATGAGATCGGAATGCAAGACGTTGCAATCCCGCGTGACCGCATCCGCGATGTTGTGGAGAGGAACATACCGGCGCACGGTCTCGGTCGAGACAGATGCCGGACGCCAATGCAATGGGACGCCACACGATTTGCCGGGTTTTCCGAGCACGAGCCCTGGCTTCCGATGCCAGCGGCCGCTCATCACGAGAACGTCGAGAACCAGGGGCGTGACGGCACCTCCTTCCTTTCGCTCCATCGGCAGCTGATTGCACTGCGCCGGTCAGAGGCAGCGCTGCAGGTTGGCTCTTACCGGATGATCTATGCTCGCGAGGACGCGTGGCTCTTTTTGCGCGAGCTCGATGACGCGCGTATCCTGGTCGCGCTCAACATGGGCAGCGAGCCCACGGCGGTCGCTTTCACATCGGGCCCTATTCTGGGGCGGCTCTTACTTTCCACCCATCTGGATCGCGAAGGGGAAGAAGCGTCTGGCAGCATCGACCTTCGTTCGCACGAAGGCGTGGTCGTTAAGTTGTGGCCCCAGAACTTCAAGCCCGGGCCGCTGCCGCCAAGGCCGTGAACCAAAAGCCTCGTCAAGGCGTTGACATGGTGCCGGCCGATCGGGCTTTCCACACGATGATTAACGACCTTTGGTATAAGAACGCCGTTATTTACTGCCTGTCGGTTGGGACATTCATGGATTCCAATCACGACGGTGTCGGCGACTTCATCGGGTTGACGCGCCGGCTCGACTATCTGCAGGGCCTTGGCGTAACCGCCATTTGGCTCATGCCATTCCAGATCTCTCCTCATCGCGACGATGGCTACGACGTGTCCGATTACTATGGCGTTGACCCACGATACGGGACAATGGGCGACTTCGTCGAGTTCACTCACGGCGCCAAACAGCGAGGTATTCGTGTTCTCATCGATCTCGTGTTGAACCATACGTCGAACGAACACCCATGGTTCAAGGACGCGCGGCATAACCCTCAATCGAAGTATCGAGATTGGTACGTCTGGTCAAAGAAGAAACCGCCAAACGTCAATAGCGGTATGGTCTTTCCCGGCGTGCAGAAGTCCACCTGGACATACGATCAGGAAGCCAGAGCCTGGTACTTTCACCGCTTCTACGACTTTCAGCCGGATCTCAATACGTCAAACTCCGAGGTGCTGTCTGAAATTCTCAAGATCATGGGTTTCTGGATTCAGCTCGGCGTATCGGGATTTCGGATGGACGCCGTGCCTTTCATCATTTCCACCAAGGGCCCAAAGGTGCGCAAGCCTGAGGAACAGTACGACATGCTGCGGCGCTTTCGCGAATTCTTGCAATGGCGTCAGGGTGATTGCATCGTCTTGGCAGAGGCTAACGTATTGCCAGAAACTGATATGGAATATTTCGGCCGCGATGGCGACCGTATGCATATGATGTTCAACTTCCAAGTCAATCAGAACCTGTTCTATGCGCTCGCGTCGGCCGACACCCGCCCCCTCGTCAAAGCGCTGAAAGCGACGAAGCCGCGACCAGCCACCGCACAATGGGGCATGTTCCTGCGCAATCACGACGAACTTGACCTCGGGCGGCTGAGCGAGCAAGAGCGCCAGACAGTATTTGCGGCGTTTGGTTCTGATCCCGACGCGCAGCTCTACAACCGGGGGATTCGTCGGCGGCTCGCGCCGATGTTCGACGGCGATCGCCGACGGCTTGAGCTGGCCTACAGTCTTATGTTCACGCTGCCGGGCACGCCGGTTATCCGCTATGGTGACGAAATCGGCATGGGAGATGACCTGACGCTGCCGGAGCGCAATTGCGCGCGCACACCGATGCAGTGGTCAAACGAGCCGCAGGGCGGCTTCACGAAGGCCGAGAAGCCCCACGTCTCAGTAATCTCAGGCGGGCCCTACGGCTATGAGCACATCAACGCCGCAATCCAGCGCCGCCACCCGGATTCGCTCTTGAACTGGACGGAGCGCATTATTCGCATGCGCAAGGAAGTTCCGGAGGTGGGGTGGGGAGATTTCGTCGTGATCCCCAGCCGCGATCCGAGTGTACTCATCATGCGTTACGACTGGCGGAACAATTGGGTTTTGTTCGTTCACAACTTGGACAGCAAGCCTCGCGAAGTCAGATTTTCGGTTGGCCTAGAGGGGGAGGCAGCCAAGCATGGTCAGTTGCTGATCAATCTTCTGTCAGAAGATCACAGCCGGGCGGATCGGGATGACAAGCACTGCCTAGTTATCGAACCCTACGGCTATCGCTGGTACCGCGTCGGAGGACTTGATTATCTCTTGAGGCGAATCGAGACTGATAACGAGGTTGCGAGCAATTGATTTCGCTGTCGGATCCACAATCCGACATAAGGAGAAACCATATGCTGCGTGTTTATCGTGACACCGGATCGTTTTTGACAAGCGCGTCTTCAGACCTTCATGGCGAAATCATTTGGATGGATCTTGTGAACCCAACCAACGAAGAAACGAGCTTTGTCGAATCCCGCGCTCACGTGCGCATTCCCTCGAAGGAGGCTCTAAGCGAAATTGAGTCCTCCAGCCGCTTGATGGTCGAAGGGAGAACGATCTACGTGAGTGCGCCAGTGGTAGCTCAGGGAGATACAGCTGATGCGTTCCTGTCTCCTTTGGGTCTCATCCTGACTAAAGATGTGCTTGTCACCGTGCGGTTTGAGGAGGCTTCCGCTTTCGATTCAGTTGTGGAGCAGGTTCGCCGAGACGACACACTTCGCTCGGGCACTGGTGTGTTTACCGCCCTTTTGGAAGCCCTCGTCGATCGGGGCGCCGATGTGCTGGAGCGTCTTGGAGGGGACCTGGACAAGGTCTCGCGGATGGTTTTCCGAGGCGACCCTAGCAAGCGGCAGCATACGATTCGGTCCAACGCAGCATTGCGCCGGGTGCTTAGTCGTGTGGGTGTTACCGGCGATCGTCTTGCCATCGCTCGCGACGCCTTGTTGGGATTGTCGCGAATTGCTCCCTTCGCGCTGAGCCTGGGCCATCAATGGATCGTCCCTGAGTTCGAGGCGCGGCTCAATGCAGTGTCAAAAGATATCGCCTCTTTGAACGACTTTGAGGGACATCTCTCCAACAAGGTGCAGTTCTTGCTCGATGCTATCCTCGGATTCATCACCATCGAACAGAACGATCTCTTCAAGGTTTTGACCATCGTGTCGGTTGTCGGTATTCCGCCTACTGTTGTCGCCGGCATCTACGGCATGAACTTCAAATTCATGCCAGAATTGGCTTGGGAATGGGGTTATCCCTTCGGCCTCGCCCTTATCATGCTCAGTGGGATAATTCCGTTCTTATGGTTCAAATGGCGCGGCTGGATTTAGCTGTGCTGGGCGATTGATCGCCGGAATGGCATCGCACCAAGGTTGCGGCCCCTAACTTGCAGCCCTCTTTTCGGCCAAAAACGAGCAGATCCGAATGTGATCCAGCT